>Ga0123355_10004999_pt1 | contig 19303 bp, 20 predicted proteins | sample TergutEmb28metaG_3_FD_89872 | JGI IMG/M metagenome (GOLD analysis project Ga0123355, IMG submission 89872) | Embiratermes neotenicus P1 segment gut microbial communities from Petit-Saut dam, French Guiana - Emb289 P1 | ecosystem: Host-associated > Arthropoda: Insects > Digestive system > Gut ... | reverse complement strand
TAGGCAGAAGATTTAGAGTTGCACCTGAAGACGGATGGACTCAAATAGGGCTAAATGATGCGGGTAGTGCATTCTTGCCTTTCCGTACGACTACCAATACCAATGGGTTTATGCCTAATTCGTCTGCGGCAAATGAAATTCCGCCGGATGAGGATTGGGGCGATGTAAGAAGAATGGTGGAGGGTTTCGGCTGGGCTAATTTGTTTATAGTTACAGCTCCAGCAGCTACAGGCTTTAGCTGGACCACACCTCTCTTTGAAGCAGGCGAGTCTTATATGATTACTGGACTTCGCTTGTGGGAAGCTACGGGGCAAACCCCTAACTACCTTATAACAAGTGGACTAGCGACAGCTATCACTAACGCACAAGGTCGCACACAAGCAAACTATACTTCTGCGTCTTGGACGCAACTTCAAGCAACGCTTGATGCGGCAGAGGTGCTTTGGGCTGACCTTGGACTAAATAATAATGTAGCTTTTAATCCAGCAATTCAAGCTAATATAGATAGCGTAGCGACAGAGCTTAATGCTGCACTTAGCGGACTTGTGCCTACTGAGGTTGTTCTTACTTTGGGTGCGTTAAGAAGTGCGATTAACATTGCACAGGGTATCCAGCAAGGTAACCACACGCAAGTATCTTGGGATGCTTTTGTTGTAGCACGCAGTGCAGCGATAGCACTATATAATAATGGTAATCCGCTTGCTGGCACTACACAGCCCCAAATTGACAGTGCAATAACAGCATTAAATAATGCGAGAATGAACTTAGAATTTATTGTTGGTGCTCCCGCGACTCCTGCTCAAACTAGAACAGAATTTGGTTTTGGGACTAACCTAATCAGCAATGGTAATTTTGAGATGTCAACTGGACGAGATGACTCTAGGAGGGGAGAGCCTACTTTGCCAGCTCCTGCGAATATTGAAAGCCCTTGGTCAGACTTGGGGTATTTTAGCTTTACGAATCTGGTAGAGCATGATTCTGTGCCTGCAATGGGTGACATCAATACAGCACTTTACTTTGAGTTTGGAACAGCTAGACTTCCGCATGATGCGGTTGAGGTTGGACTTAGGGGATGGCCATGGGGTGCAACACCCGACAATCTTTTTACACCCGGTGCAGTACACTTCTTTAGTGCGTGGGTAAGGGCATTTGATACGCCTATATACTTTGACATTGCTGTTACAGGCGGATATTTTTCAGGCATCAATATGTATGACCTAGGCAGAAGGTTTAGAGTGGCACCTGAGGATGGATGGGTTCAGATAGGTGTCGGTCCTGACGGCAACTTCTTGCCTTTTAGAACTAACGGTGAGGGAACTAGACCTAATCAAACAACGGCATCTAGGGATTATAACGCTAACGAAAATGTCGGCAATGCAATAATGCAAGACCGAAATCAAGGCACTTGGCAGAATTTGGTTATAGCGACATTTAGTACGGCAACAGGGTTTACGCCAGCTCCATCGACAGGCGGTTATATGATTACAGGTATGCGCCTATGGCAACAAGGGGATGCGGATACTTCGGTATTGGGTGCTTTGGTTAATGAAGCTAACAACAGAAGACCTGTATACACACCAGAGACATGGGCACCGTATGCGGCTGCAGTTCAGGCAGGAAGACAACTATTGTGGACAGAGAATCCTAGCCAAGCTGCGATTGACTCAGCGACTACAGCCATAATTATAACAAGAGATAACCTTGCTGTTGGGGGCTTGTATGTGGCAGGCTTGAGAGCTACTATAGATAGTACGACAGGTCTTAATCAAGCCCACTTTACCACTAACTCATGGACTGCTTTGCAGTCGGTTTTGACACAGGCGAATGAGTTGTGGACTGAGTTAGATCTAGATGATCCGCCAGCTTTTAGTCCCGCCGACCAAGACAGAATTGACGATATGGAAATTCTTATTGGGATAGCAATCAGCAGCCTTGTGAATATTCAGGCATTTACGGCAGTTATAGCAGAAGTTGATGCACTTAATCAATCTGATTGGAATCAAGCTAGATGGTTGGTGTTACAAACAGAAGTCAATCGATTCAGACACACCATTCCTGTGAGCGGAACAGCTGCTCAAGTTGCTATTGCAACAAGAGAGATACAGGGGCAAATAGACGCCCTATTTAGTAACGATGGGTTATATCAGGTGTTAGATGCGGTTGATGCCCTTGATGCTAACGACTTTACAGCGAATAGCTGGGCGGTACTCATGAGCGTAGTTGATGATGCAGAAGCGTGGCTTGCCCGTACTGATGCAGATGTTACTCAAGCTCAAATGTTCAACCTTATAGTTCAGTTAGAAGATGCGATACTCGAGCTTGTTGATATGAGTTTTGCTCGTCCGCTTAGAGATGCACTGGCGGTGGTTGATGGGCTTAATCTTGTGGCAAGTGATTGGACAATAGCTAGCTGGACAGCTCTTGAGACAGTTGTAGCCGAAGCTAATGCGTGGCTTGCTGTGACGACTGGTGTAAATCACGGTGTAGGAATGGCGGATATTATGAGTCGCCTAGAGACCGCGAGACTTGGACTAGTAGATGTAAATTTTGCTAATCCGCTTATTGATGTGCTAACGATATTTAGTGGACTTAATGCAAGTGATTGGACGACAGCAAGCTGGACTGCTTTTAGTGCGGTTGTAACCGAAGCTAATGCGTGGCTTGACGATGCGACAGATATTAATTATGGTGTAGGAATGCAAGATATTATCAATCGCTTATTGGCTACAAGACAAGGGCTAGTTGCGGTAGAAGTAATAGACCCTAACTTTGCAGACCCACTTATAGCTGCACTTATTGCTGTTGATGTGCCTTTTGCAAGTGATTGGACAGTAGCGAGTTTTAATGTGCTTTATGCAGTTGCGGTTGAGGCTCAAGAGTGGCTTGATGTTGCAACAGATGCTAACTACGGTGTAGGAATGCAAGACATAATCAATCGTTTGTGGATTGCAAGACTAGGGTTGGTCAGAGCGAACTTTGCAGATCCGCTTGTGGCTGCGTTAGTGTCGGCGAATTCAGGACTTGTAGCAAGTGATTGGACAGTAGCAAGTTGGAATGCCTTTGTGACAGCTCGCAATGCCGCAGATGCGTGGTTGCTTGTAGCGACAAATCCTGAGCATGGTGTAGGTATGCAGGCTATAATTGATGCCTTGTGGACAGCAAGACTAGAGCTAGTTGTGGCAGAAGTAGTTGACCCGAACTTTGCAGATCCGCTTAAAGATGCACTAGCCGCAGTTGGTGGTCTTAACGCAAGTGATTGGACCGTGGTTAGCTGGAATGCTTTTAATGCAGTTGTAGTCGAGGCTAATGTATGGCTTACTATGGCGACAAATCCGTATCAAGGTGTCGGAATGCAAGACCTGATTTATCGTTTGTTTGTGGCACGGATTGTACTTGTGCCTACTGGAATAGATGTAAACTTTGCAGCCCCGCTAGAAGCTGCGTTAGTCGCAAATAGTGGACTTACTGCAAGTGGTTGGACAGTAGAGAGCTGGGATGCCTTTGAGACCGCTCGCAATGCGGCTAATGCGTGGCTTGCTATAGCCGAAAGCCCTGCACACGGTGTAGGCATGCAGACTATAATCAATAGTCTATGGACAGCAAGACTAGGACTAACCCAAGCTATTGACCCTAACTTCGCAGATTCGCTTGTAACAGCGTTAGCGTCAGCGAACGCAGGACTTAATGCAAGCGACTGGACAGAAACAAGTTGGAATGCATTTGTGACAGCTCGTAATGCCGCAGATGCGTGGTTGCTTGTAGCGACAAATCCTGAGCATGGTGTAGGCATGCAGACCATAATTAATAATCTGTGGGCGGCAAGACTTGGGCTAATTGCGGTTGAAGTTGTAGATCCGAACTTTGCAGACTCTCTTAGAGATGCGTTAGCATCAGCTAATGCAGGACTTAATGCAAGCGACTGGACAGTAGCGAGTTGGAATGCATTTGTGACTGCTCGTAATGCCGCTGATGCGTGGCTTATTGTAGCAACAAATCCTGCTCATGGCGTGGGAATGCAAACTATAATTGATAATCTATGGACAGCGAGACTAGGACTGACTGCAAATTCAGTTGATTGCGATTGTCCAGAGCCTGGTTGTGCGATTGATTGTAGCTGTCAGCCTGAAGGTTGCTTGGAAGGTTGTGATGGTTGCGATTGTGTAGTAGAGTGTACGCATATTACCGATTGCCCGACTAACTGCGATTGCACACCTAGAAGTGGTGGTTGTGGCAGCTCAAGTGTTATGGCGACATTGTTTGCGCTAATCGCACTTAGCGGAGCAGTATTATTTGTAAAACGCAGAAAATAAAACAGTAACAATCTTTGTTTGAGATGGAAGGAGTAGTTAGATATGGAATAGTCGCAACTGCGACTATTCCATATTTGCTCTTAGGAGAATATAGTTGAGCAAATTAAGGTTAGCAGGTATAGTAAAAGAATCCATTGTAGACGGTCCCGGTCTTAGGCTTGCGATGTTTGCACAGGGGTGTCCGCATAAGTGTAGGGGGTGTCATAATCCTGAGACGCATCCTTTTGAGGGTGGCAGTGAGTATACTGTCAGCCAAATTTTGGATATGGCAGTGGCTAATCCACTGCTTGACGGCTTGACTTTGAGTGGAGGAGAGCCGTTTGCACAGGCAGAGGCTTTCGGGGAGTTAGCGAGAGGGGCACAGGCGAGAGGGCTTAGTGTGTGGACTTATACGGGATATGTGTGGGAAGAGTTAGCGGGAATAACAGGAGAGAAGCAAGAGGGGATAGACCTACTGCTGCGTAATACAGATGTTTTGGTGGACGGCAGGTATGAGGAGAGCAAGAGAGATTACACATTGCGTTTTAGAGGGTCAAGCAATCAAAGAATGATTGATGTGACTAAGTCGCTTGAGGGCGGTAAAGTTGTGGAGCTGTAGCCGAAAAAAAGGATAATTGTTATTTCGGGACACCGAGGGCGATGTCCTCTACAGATTGGGTGGTACGATTGCAGTTGGAAAAATAAATGTAGCGTGGATATAGGTCAATGCCTGTTCCCTACAGCTGGGAACATTATTCAATAGGCGTACAAAAATATGTCATAAATAGGGATAGCGGGTCATAAACATATCTACAGACGGTTAGTATCGTCCGAGGTATGTTTTTTTGTGATTGCTGCAAAAAATAGATGCCTTTGGGTGAGCCGAAAAAAGTGAGGTTTTTTTATGTCATAGGAAAAAACCATCTTACGCTACAACTGTGACACAAAAAATAGCATCAGCGAACCCTCGCCGAGGTTAGTTGATAAGAAACAAAAACAATACGGCGAGGGATTTTTTATATGAGCGAAACAGTTTTTGAAGTAATAAGACCCGACAGTCTTAGAAGATGCGGGACGGGGCAGGCGGTTGTTGAGGCGAGGCTGGCACCTGTGGCGGGTACGAGTTTTGCTAAGATACTGAGTATAAGCACAACGGCTACGGCGAGCCTTACCGATGTGTTTAAGGGCGAGGCACGGTATGGCGGAAGGGTCAACTTTTGTGTGATTTATGCCGACGAGGAGGGACGCACGGAGGCTGTGGAGTATGCGGCGGACTTTACCGACAAGGTATTGGCTGACTCTATCGAGAACGGTATGCGTGCTATGGTCAGTAGCCATATATTGGATACGGATACCGTGTCGGTTGCTCCTGAGGAAGTTAAGATTGCGGCAGTGGTTGAGGTTTTTGTTGACGGGCTTGTAAGCTCGGAGATTAGATTTGTGGCGGCGACTGCCGAGGGTGTTTACAACCGCAATGAAGAAATCGAATACAGCTGTTTGACCTCGCACGGTGACGATAGCTTTGTAATCAATGACGATGTTAAGATGGGTCGCATTGAGCGGATACTGTCGGTTAGTGCTACACCTGTGACACGCAAGGTTAGCTCAGGCATTGATACGGTAATGTTTGACTGCCTGCTACATGCTAATGTTATTTATCTGACTGATGACGGGGTGCTAAGGCAACTTAGTCATACGACACCTTTTGTGCAAGAGGCTGCCGCAAGCGGAGCAAAGAGCGACGATGTGGTAATGGGTGAGGTTAAGGTTAAGAATGTGCGGGCGGAGCTTACAGGCAACGAAAATATCCGCATTGACTATTCGCTTAGTGCACAGTTTTTTGCTTTTGGTGAGGCGGTTGCTGTGCCTGTTACGAGTGTATTTAGTGTAGGGCATGAGCTTATCAGTGAGAGTGCAAGTGTGGCTCTTACTCGTATGAAAGGCATAATTACTTTTGATGATAGAGTTGAAGGCAGTGCGACACTTGATGTGAGTATGCCTGCGGCGGATGTGATTTTGAGTGCGAGCGGAACAGGTATGAGTGTGAGCAGCAGCACGGTTATGGGTGATAAGATTGTTGTTGAGGGTGTTGCAGGCGTTAATGTTGTCTATTATAATGCAAGTGTCAATACCAAGAATGCAGTATCGGTTGAGTTGCCGTTTTCGTTGACTTTCCCGACAAGGTGTGAAGAGGGTGACAGCGTTGTTGCGACAGGGCGAGTCACTAATGTGAGTGTTAAGATTAGGCGAGGCAACGAGATGGATATAAGGGCGGAGATAACCCTTGCCGCACAAGTGAGTAGCGAGGTCAAAAAGTCTTTTGTAACAAGTCTTGAACTTGGCGAAGCACTGCCTATGCCTACTACGGCTTTTAGTATTTATGTGGCTCGTCCTGAGGAGGATTTGTGGGATTTGGCAAGAGCATTAGAGTGTGACCCTGAACAAATTAAGGCACAAAACCCCGACCTGACATTGCCGCTTATGGGCGGAGAAAGGGTGATGGTCTATAGAGGGAATGTGTAGGGGATAGGGAATAGGGAAAAGAGATAAAAGAAGAGAGATAAAGGACAATGGAGAAATTATTCTCGTCCGCAGTCTCTCTTCTTTTTTTTATCTATAAAAAAGCGTTGACATAAATATTCTTTTTGGATATACTAGAGAAGTACATTGTACTAAGGAGAATATATATGTTATTAGACAAATCAGGAAAGCTGTTGACAACACTTGACTTTCGCGGCAGCAAAACCGAACAATTAGAAAAAATTACAGCTAAAGAAATGCTTCAAATTGTGGCGACTATTCAACAACTTATCAACCGTACAGAAACTTTTGTGGTAAGAGACTTGTCTCCAGATGACTGGGCAGGAACGGTCTATGAGCCGATTTATGATGCGTGCGATGATAAGAGTGATATGACAAGACTTTTTGGTGTTATTGTTAAGCAAATCCTTATCCTTAGCCCGCTCTTGTTTGTGCAAGACGGTGACGGTTGGGAATCAAGATACTCAAGAGCATAAACACTTTTTGAGACGATATGAAATCAGTCATAATCAAAGCTCCGTGTAAGATAAATCTGGGGCTTAATATTTTGGGATTAGAGAACGGCTACCATTTGCTTGATACGGTAATGGTAGCCGTTAGTCTTTGTGATACAATTGAGATGCGGTTACGCAATGACGGAGAGGTGCGAGTCAGTTTTGACGGAGCGACAGGGATTGACCCTATCAAAAATAGTGCGTATCAGGCGGCGGAATATGTGAGGGATAAGTTTAGGGTGACACAGGGTGCAGATATCAAGGTGACTAAGAGAGTGCCTGTTGCGGCAGGGTTAGGTGGTTCGAGTTGTGATGCGGCAGGGGTGCTTAGGGCTTATGAGATTTTGCTAGGATTGCCGATAACTATTGAGGATGCGGCTAAGTTGGGGAGCGATACGGCTTTTTTGTGGGCGGCAATGGGCAAAAAGAAAAAGGGCGGATTTGCGGCGAGGTGTACGGGACGGGGAGAGGTGTTAGAGCCGTTTGAAATTAAGCCGATTGACTTGGTGATTGCCGTCAGCGGAAAGGTAAATACAGCAGAATGTTACAGAAAATTTGACGAGATGTACCCTAGTTATAAGGACAGTCCGAGTGATGTAGAGGCTTTAACTAGGGCTTTGGGCAAGGGTGATGTGGGTGCGATTGCTAAGAGTTTGGGCAATGCCCTCCAAAATCCTGCAATGGAGTTAGAGCCTAAAGTCAGTACAACAATGGAGCTAGTAAAAGGGACAAGTCCCATAGCGCTACTGATGAGCGGTAGTGGTGCATCAGTTGTGGGATTATATAAGGACAAAAAGTCGGCGGATAGTGCAAGGGTTATGTTAAAGGATAAAGCTGATTTTGTGTGGTAGTCTAGATTACTTAAATCATTTTGGAGGTTAATGAGGTATGAAAAAATTTGAGTATCGTATTTATAGTGTTAATCCAACAAATGTAGGCATTGATGCTACAAAGCATCGTATGAAGCCTGACAAGCATAGATTAAATGTGCAAATGGAGGAAATTCAAAAAATGGGAAGAGAGGGTTGGGAAATGGTAGGTGTTGTAAGCCCTTTTGGTCAAGTTGGCGGAAGCGTTGACTGTTTTTTCAAGCGTGAATTGAAAGACGATTAGGGTCTAAAGTTTAATTCTCTAGGAAGCGAGGGTTAATCATCGGGGTTGACAAGGTTTAGCGTGAATTTTGTCATTAGGGTTGTAGCGAAATGGATTATTACAATTCGGGCGGCAGAATGCCGCCCCTACAAAATACGCAAAACCGCCCTATTATTACTACTTTCGTTGCCCTGTAGGGGCGGCATTCTGCCGCCCGTCCTCTATTTCGCTAAGGCTCCTCGCAATGACTTTTGGGAACAAGCGATTTTTTAATAGGATAATTGTTGTTCGGGCGGTCGAGGACGAACCGCCCCTACGATTGGTTGACATATTACAAAGCTTAGTATTTTTTAGGTAGGTTGCTTTGCTAGAATAACTTTTTGCGAGGGCGGTCACACGCTCTTTTTTTGTGCCATATTATGGGGATATGGATATACATAAGAAAGTTATGCATTTTGTCGGGTGCAATGGGGCGAGTATGAGGGGGCTTATGCGAATTGCTGAGGTTCGGGGCGCAAAGGTGTCGGGCAGTGATTTGGCATTGGGTGGTCATAGTTCGGAGAATGTCGGCGAAGATGTGGAGTTGGTTGTTTTTAGCGGGGCGATTGTCGAGGATAATGTTGAGCTTGCGGAGGCAAAACGGCGAGGGATAGAATGTATTGAGAGAGGGGGGTTTTTGGGTCAGTTGTGTCAGGGCTTTGAGAGGGTTATTGCTGTTGCAGGGACGCACGGAAAAACTACAACTGCGGCGATGCTTGGGTGCGTTATGAGGGAAGCGACTTTGCACTTTGGGGGACAGTATAAAGAAATAAGAGAGAAAAAAGAAGAGAGAAGAAAGAGAGCCCACGGGGAAAGTTCGTCATTGCGAGGAGGCGAAGCCGACGAAGCAATCCCATGTGAGGTGCGTTCTGCTCATGAGATTGCTTCGTCGGCTTCGCCTCCTCGCAATGACGGGAATGAGGATGAGAGTTCTTGTATTGAAGACATTAAAATTGACGGCGTTAGATTGGGTGATGATACGCTGATTACTGAGGCTTGTGAGTTTAGGCGGAGTATGCTGCATATTAAGGAGGCGGTGACGGTTATCACTAATGTTGACTTTGACCACCCTGATTGCTACAAAGATGATGCGGAGTATTTTGGGGCGTTTGAAGAATTGGCAACGCAGAGTAAGGCGGTAATTGTTTGCGGAGATGATGTGCGGATTAGGAATATCGCTAAAGATAAGGTGGTTGTTAGCTTTGGGTTTGATGAGGGAAATGATTATCGGGCGGTTAATTTGAGTGAGAATGAGGGAGAAGTGAGTTTTGATGTGGTGTTTAATGACCACTCCGCCGCTATGCGACACCCCTCCAAAGATGGGAATTTTTCTAAGGATAATATTTTAGGAACAATAAAACTTAATATTATGGGGCGGCATAATGCCTTAAATGCACTTTGTGCGGTGGTGACGGCTCTTAACTTTGGGGTGAAATTTGGCGATATAGCTAAAAGGCTTGAGGGGTTTTTGGGAGTCGGGCGGAGAATGGAGCGACTTGGAAAGCTCGGTGAGAGGGATGTTTGGCTTGATTATGCTCATCATCCCAAAGAAATCGCTTGTGCTTTAGAGGCTTTTAAGGGGCAAAAGGTCGCCGTGGTTTTTCAGCCCCATACATATAGTAGACTGAGGAGTCTTTGGGATGAGTTTGGGTCGGCACTAAGCAATAAATCTTTGACAAGAGTGGTCGTGCTACCTGTCTATGCCGCAAGAGAAAAAGCTGTCGAGGGAGTAGGGGGGCAAGAGTTTGCAGAGAAATTTGGATTTTGTTATGCGGAAAGTTTTGGGGTTGCACGGGAGTATTTGGATAAAGAGTGCGGGGGCGATGAGGTGATTTTGTTGCTTGGGGCGGGCGATGTGGATAAAGTATACTTAGGTTAGCAAGCTAATTGAATAAGGATGAAAAAATGTTGTGGGAGAGTCCCTTGACATTTTTTTGTTTGTTATATAATAAGGATAGGGGTTTTAGGCGGTCGGGGACGCCGTTGGGGTTGTTTTTTGCAAAAGGCAGGGAGCTGAGTCCATTATTGTCATTGCGAGGTACGAAACAATCTGCATTATAAAAAAAAGTAGTTTGTACGCCAAATATGAATTTTTCTAAGGCGGATTGCTTCGTGCCTCGCAAAGACGGTAATAGGGACAGGCTTTTGAGCAATACCTGTCGGAATTGGGTAAGACAATGTTGTATAATAAAGGATAGGGGTGTTCGAGTGGTAGGGGGCGATTGCCTATCTTTAACTAATCACTAAAATGGGGCACTAAAAACTTGTGAAAAATTTTTGAAAATAGTGTAAAAATGGTTGACCTGTGCGGACAAGGTGTGGTATAATCCTTAGGTTGCGTAATTTTGAGTTAGCACACACGAGTTCGTTGTAGACGCAATAAGTCGGGCAGGAGAAATATAATGGCAAGTCAAAAAATCAGAATTAAATTAAAAGCTTATGACCATCAGCTGATTGATAATGCAGCGGTGCGTATAGTCGAGACAGTCAACAAGACGGGTAGTAAGGTGAGCGGTCCGATACCGTTGCCGACCGAACGCGAAATTGTTACGATTTTGAGGGCGACACATAAGTATAAGGATGCGAGAGAGCAGTTTGAGAGCCGTACGCACAAAAGACTGATAGATATCTATAGTCCTAATGCAAAAACGGTTGACAGTTTGATGAAACTGGACTTGCCTGCCGGAGTAGACATACAAATTAAGTTATAAAATATAAATTATAAGATATAAATTAAGGATTGAGTATAATAACTAAGAATAAATTTTAACATCTCGACAACAATTTATCATTTATACTTTATCATTTATAATTAGGATTCAACATTATGGACAAGGCTATTTTAGGCAAAAAATTGGGTATGACCCAAATATTCGACAGCAAGGGACTGGTTGTTCCTGTGACTGTAATCGAGGCAGGACCTGTTACGGTAGTTCAAAAGAAAACTATGGACCGTGACGGATATGAGGCTTTACAAGTCGCCTTTTTGGATGCAAAAGAAAGCAGATTAACCAAAGCTGAGGCAGGACATTTCAAAAAAGCTAATGTTGCCCCAAAAAGATACCTCAAAGAGTTCAAACTGCCTGTTGGCAAGTATGAAGTCGGTACCGAAATCAAGTGTGATATTTTTGCTGACGGAGATAAAGTTGATGTTAGCGGAACTAGCAAAGGTCACGGATTTACAGGTTCTATCAAAAAATGGAACTTCGGTCGCCTGAAAATGTCGCACGGTACAGGACCTACTCACAGAAGTTTGGGTTCGACAGGTGCTAACTCTGACCCTTCTAAGGTTATTAAGGGTAAGAAGATGGCAGGTCAATGGGGTAACGAAAAAGTTACTATCCAAAACCTTGAGGTCGTTAAAGTTGACACAGCAAAGAATGTATTGCTTGTAAGAGGTGCTGTTCCGGGACCGATTGGCGGACTTGTAACAGTAATAGAAACAGTCAAGTAACAGTAGTTAGTAAGTAACACTAAATAATTCTCTCTGATATTCAATATCGGATTAAAATTCGGAGAATACCTAGCAAAATGAAGATTAAGGTTTACAAACAAAGCGGTGCGTCTGCCGGTGAGATGGAGCTTAATGACAGCGTATTTAATGCTGTTATCAATGAGGCTCTTATTCATCAAACAGCAGTAGCGCAGGCTGCAAACGCAAGACAAGGTACAAAGTGTACTTTGACCAGAGCCGAAGTTAGGGGTGGCGGTATTAAGCCATGGCGTCAAAAAGGCACAGGTCGTGCAAGACAGGGTTCTATCAGGTCGCCTCAATGGGACGGTGGTGGTGTTGTATTTGCGCCGAAGCCTCGTGATTTTGATAAAAAAGTCAACAAGCAATCAAGACGGGCTGCGACAAGAGCCGCACTTAGCTGTAAGGTTAGAGATGATGAGTTTATTGTTGTTGACAGCATTACTTCTACAGGCAAAACAAAAGAAGTTGCTACAATGCTTAAAGCACTTAAAATTGACAACAAAAGCGTTCTTTTGATTCTTACAGGTAAGGATGGACTTATTGTGAGAGCAGCAGGCAATATAGATAGATTGACAACAATCACTAGCGAATATGTCAGCGTATTAGATATTGTAAGAAATACAAAATTAGTTGCAACAAAAGAGGCTGTCAAAGCAATTGAAGCGGCATACGATGTTGGAGCAAAAGTAGAGAAGAAAGAAACAGTTGCCAAAAAAGAAACAGTTGCTAAAGAAGCTAAGCCAACTACAAAAGCAACTGCAACAAAGACAGCAACTGCAAAAACTACCACTACAAAGCCTGCAACTGCAAAGCCAGCGACAGTAAAGGTAGATAAGCCTGCAACTGCAAAAGCAACGACGGCAAAAACAACGACAGCAAAAGCTACTACTCCAAAGACAGCAACTGCAAAGCCGGCGGTAGCAAAGGCAGATAAGCCTGCGACTCCAAAAGCTCCTGCAAAAAAAGCGACTGCGACAAAAACTACTGCCAAGAAGGAGGCTAAAGAATAATGAATTCTTACGATATAATCAAAAGGCCTATCCTTAGTGAAAAAAGCTACGGCGGTATAGCGGCAAAGAGATATACATTTGTTGTTGATACCCGTGCGACAAAAACACAAATCAAATCGGCTGTAGAAGAAATTTTTAAGGTAAGAGTCGAAAAGGTCAACACCGCTAATGTAAAAGGCAAGTACAAGCGTCAAGGTAAGCACGAGGGCTATACCTCCGATTACAAAAAAGCGTATGTTCAGCTTAAAGCAGGCGAAAAAGCAATCGAGTTCTTTGAAAATCTTGCATAGCAAAAATTATAAACTATAAATTATAAGTTATAAATTGTAGTCGAAAGCTATGAGATGTCAAAAATAACACATCAATAAATTTATAATTTTACATTTATAATTTATATTTGGAGATAACATGGCAATTAAGAGATTTAGACCAATGACGCCGGGTACAAGGTTTAAGACGGTGAGTACATTCAGCGAGCTTACTCCCAATGTCGAACCCGAAAGGTCATTGTTAGAGCCGCTTAGCCGAAAAGGCGGGCGGAACAATACAGGTAGGATTACTGTGCGTCATATTGGCGGTGGTAATCGTATCAAGTATCGCATTATAGATTTTAAGCGTAATAAGGATAATATCCCTGCAAAAGTGGCAAGCATTGAGTATGACCCTAACAGGTCTGCCAACATTGCATTACTACACTACGCAGACGGAGAAAAGCGTTATATCCTAGCACCGCTTGGACTTAATAAAGGTGACAGCGTTCTTAGCGGCGAAAAAGCTGACATTAAGAGTGGTAACGCACTTCCGCTTAACTCAATTCCTGTAGGTACAATGGTTCATAATATTGAGCTTCAACCTAATCGTGGCGGTCAAATTGTTAGAAGTGCAGGAACAGCCGCACAGCTAATGGCAAAAGAGGGCAAATATGCTACACTTAAATTGCCTAGCGGTGAAATGCGTATGGTTCCTAGTGCTTGCAAGGCGACTATCGGTCAAGTGGGTAATGCAGAGCATGAGCTAATAAGCTTAGGCAAAGCAGGGCGCAAGCGTCATATGGGTGTTAAGCCGACTGTCAGAGGTGTGGTAATGAACCCATGCGATCACCCGCACGGTGGTGGTGAAGGTAAGTCGCCGATAGGTCGTCCGAGTCCTGTTACTCCTTGGGGTAAGCCAACACTAGGCAAAAAGACCAGAAAGAAAAACAAGGGTAGCGATAAGTTTATAGTGAGCAGACGCAAGTAGGGATAAATTATAAAATATAAATTATAAATTGCGGTCAAGTGTTATAAATAAAATCAACAACCTATAATTTATAATTCATAATTTATAATTAAAAAATACGGAGTATTTTTCATGAGTAGAAGTATTAAAAAAGGGCCTTATGTTGAAGAAAGGCTCTACAACAGAGTTAAAAAGCAGGCTGACTCTCAAGACAAAAAGGTCATAAAGACTTGGTCGAGATGCAGTACTATTTTTCCTGAGTTTTTGGGTCAAACTATTGCTGTCCACGACGGACGCAAGCATGTTCCTGTGTATTGCACAGAGGAAATGGTAGGGCACAAACTTGGCGAATTCGCACCAACCCGTACTTTTAAGGGTCACGCAGCCGATAAGACTACTAAAGGCAAGAGATAATTTTAGGAGAATTATAAATTATAAATTATTGTCGGGAATTGGTCGGTCAACAATTTATAATTTATACTTAATAACATTATGGCAACAAGAATGAGAGAAAAGGCAGCTGCGAGAGCTGAGGCGAGAGATACTCGTCCGCACGCGCACGCAAGGCATATAAGGATAAGTCCGACTAAGGTCAGACAAGTTCTTGCTATTATTCGTGGCAAGAGCGTTGTCGAGGCTATCGCTCTTTTGGAGCATACTCCAAAATCAGCCAGCGAAGTTTTGATTAAGGTTATCAACAGTGCGGCGGCTAATGCCGAGCATAATCAAAATATGTCACGCAGTGATTTGGTGATTGCAGAGATTTTTGCAGATCCGGGACCTGTCCTCAAGCGTATGATGCCTAGAGGAAGAGGTCGTGCTAACAGAATTCTTAAACGCACAAGTCATATTACCGTTATTCTTGATAATGTCGGGGGGGATTTATAAAGCATGGGTCAGAAGGTTAATCCACACGGGTTCCGTGTAGGCGTAATACAAGATTGGAACACTACTTGGTTTGCAGGAAAAAAAGATTTCGGCAAATTCTTGGTTGAGGACTACAAACTTAGAGAGTATATCAAAAAAACTCACTATGCTAGCGGTATCAGCAAGATTACTATCGAAAGAGCACAAGGCAAAGTAGTTATCAACATCTACACATCAAGACCTGGTATCATTATCGGTGCAAAAGGTGCAGGTATTGATGCTCTCAAAAAACAACTTGCAAAAATTGCTGCACCTAAAACGGCAATGTCAATCAATGTTCATGAGGTCAAACGCCCCGATATGGAGGCAGTATTGGTTGCTGAGAGCATTGCTGTGATGCTGGAAAAAAGAAGTTCTTTCCGCCGTACAATGAAGCAGGCTATGAGCCGTGTTATGAGAGCCGGCGCAAAGGGTGTCAAAGTAATGGTTGGCGGTCGTCTTGACGGAGCAGAAATCGCAAGAAGCGAACATTATGCCGAAGGGTCAATTCCGCTCCAAACACTTAGAGCCAATGTTGATTACGGTACAGCTAGTGCACATACAACATTCGGAGTAATCGGTGTTAAAGTGTGGATTTATAAAGGCGAAATTTTGCCCGAAAGAAAAAACACAGTTCCAAACAGATAAACAAGTATAAATTATAAAGTATAAATTATAAATTGCGGATAAACTTGGTCAAAAACAAGCAAATCAACAATTTATATTCGGAGAATTATAAACTATAAATTATAAACTATAAATTGCAGATAAGTTATATCAAAAGACAAATCAACAATCAACAATTTATAATTCATAATTTATAACTTATAATTATAAAGATTATGGCACTAATACCAAAAAGAGTTAAGAGAAGGCGTGTTCATAGAGGACGCATGAAAGGCAATGCCAACAAGGGCAATGTCGTCACATATGGCGATTATGGACTTGTTGCTATGACAGCATCGTGGGTTACGAGCAATCAGATAGAGGCTGCCCGTATCGCTATGACAAGATATATCAAACGCGGCGGTAAAGTTTGGATAACAATTTTTCCGCATAAGCCTATTACAAAAAAACCTGCCGAAACTCGTATGGGTAGCGGTAAAGGTAGCGTAGAGTATTGGGTAGCTGTTGTTAAACCAGGACGCGTAATGTTTGAACTTAGCGGTGTAAGCGAAGAAGTCGCAAAAGAAGCTTTAAGACTTGCAGGTCATAAGTTGCCGGTAAGAGTTAAGATTGTTAAAAAAGGTGACACTGTTAGTGCGGATGCTCCTCAAGTAGCAGAAGTAGCTGATGTAGCACCTAAGACCGAAACTAAACAGGAGGTCAACGCATAATGAAAGCAAAACAAATTCAAGAGCTAACTAATATTGAGCTAAAGTCAAAGCTGATTGACCTAAAGACAGAACTGTTTAATTTGAGGTTTAGTCACGCTACAGGACAACTCAGCAATCCGATGCAACTAGTTGTTTGCAAAAAGGATATTGCAAGAGTTAAGACAATAATTCGTGAAAGAGAAATCGCTGACGAAAAAAGTATTGCCGATAAAGTAAAAGACAAAAAGGCTGCAGAGGCGGTTGCTCCGAGTGCAGAAACAAGTGTAAAAAGCGGAAAAGCTAAGGGTAAACTCAAAGTTGTTAGAAAAGAGGTTAAGCCTAAAGCAGAGCCAGTGGTAGAAGTTGCTGAGATTGCGGAAGCCACCGAAACTGCTGTAGCTGTAGAAGAAACTCCAAAAGCTAAAGAGCCAGTCAAAAAAGAAACTGTTAAGAAAGAAACAGCTGAAAAAAAGGCAACTAAAGCAGCTCCAAAAGCTAAGGCAACAAAAGCCGATGAGGCTACTACCACAACTTCGGAAGCTAAGCCAAAAGCTAAAAAAGCAACTGCGACAGAAGTAAAAACAGACGAGTTGGACATAAGAGCACAAGTAGAGGCAGCAGTAGAGGCTGTAGTCAAGTCGGAGGCGGAAGCCGAAGTGACTGACAAGGAGTAGTCAAAATGGAGCAAGCAAAAATGGAACGCAAAGAGCGTAAAGAGCGTGAGGGAATTGTTGTAAGCGACAAAATGGACAAGACTGTTGTTGTAGCGATAAGAGACAAAGCACCTCATCCTCTATATAAGAAAACTATCAACAAGACCAAAAGACTTAAAGCGCATGACGAAAATAACGAATGCGGAATAGGTGACAGGGTTATTATTATGGAAACCCGTCCTCTAAGTAAGGATAAAAATTGGCGACTTGTTAAGATTGTAGAAAAAGCAAAATAAGCAATACCTAACGCATAATGCAAAATGCAAAACGCATAATGGGCGGACAAGAGTTTGCTAGTGCGGTATTCATCAAAACACTAAGTCAATCATTATGCATTATGCACTTTGCGTTATGCATTAGAAGGAAATAACTATGATTCAACCACAAAGCTATCTTAAGGCTGCCGACAATACGGGTGCCAAAGAAATAATGTGCATAAGAGTGCTGGGCGGGTCTTTTAGACGGAGCGGCAATATTGGCGATGTCATCGTGGCATCTGTCAAAAGTGCTAATGTGGGCGGTGTTGTCAAAAAAGGCGATGTTGTCAAAGCAGTAATTGTACGCACAAGTAAAGGATTGCAAAGACCAGACGGTTCGTATATTAGATTTGACGACAATGCAGCTGTTATAATTGACGCCAACAAACAACCAAGAGGAACTCGTATCTTTGGACCTATAGCAAGAGAACTTAGAGAAAAAGATTATATGAAAATCATTTCTCTTGCACCGGAGGTGTTATAATGAGTGTGCATGTAAAAAGAGGCGATACTGTACTAGTAATCGCAGGCAAAGATAAAGGCAAAAAAGGCAAGATTATGTCTTGCGACCCTGATGGACACAAAGCTAAGGTAGACGGCATCAATGTTGTGACTAAACATTCTAAGCCAAAAAATCGTGAGACCGCCGGCGGAATCCGCAAGATAGTAGGCAATATTGATACAAGCAACCTTATGGTTATTTGCCCTGCTTGCGACAAGGCAACAAGACTGGGACATAAGGAACTTGACAACGGCAAAAAAGTCAGAGCTTGCAAAAAATGCGGAGCAAATGTAGAGCCGCAAATCAAAGGCAAAGACAAAGATAAAGACAAAAAGAAAAAAGCTGATAAGTCGGCAGAGGTAGAGGCAGTTAGCGAAGATAAAGCGACCAAAGCTAAAGCCCCTGCAAAAAAAAGCACAGCTAAAGCTAAGACCGAAACTAAGGCTAAGACAGAAAGTAAAGAGTAATACAATTAAATATGCGACAAGACTGCATATTTGGAATTGGAGGATAAATCAAAAATGGCTGACAAGAAAAAAGATAAGCCGGTAGATGCTGAGGCAGAAGCCAAAGCAAAAGCCCAAAGAGAGGCAGAGGGCAGAGCAAGAACAGAGGCAAAAAAGAAAGCCGAGGCAGAAACTGCTAAAGCCAAAAAAGCTGCTGATGACAAAGCTGCCGAAAGTGCTAAACCAAAAGCAGGCTCTGCAGGCGAAAGAAACCGTCTTAAAAAAGCGTACAAAACAGATGTTATTCCTGCGCTTATGAAAGAACGGGGCTACAAAAATGTTAATCAAGTTCCTCGCTTAGAAAAAATCATTCTTAATATGAGAATGGGTGACATTAAGGACAACAGCAAGAGTGTTCAGCTTGCGACAAGTGAGCTTCAAGCGATTTGTGGTCAAAAACCTGTTCCTACCCGTGCTAAAAAATCGGTAGCTAACTTCAAACTTAGAGAAAAAATGGTTATCGGAGCAATGGCGACTTTGCGTGGGGAAAGAATGTATGAGTTCTTTGACAAGTTGGTGTCAATAGCACTACCTCGTGTTAGAGATTTTAGAGGATTATCACCTAAGAGTTTTGACGGCAGGGGAAATTACGCTCTCGGAATCAAAGACCAACTGATATTTCCGGAAATCAGCTATGAGCTTGTCGAAAAAGTCAGAGGATTTGACATCTGTGTGGTTACAACAGCCGAAACAGATGACGAGGCAAGAGCATTTTTGGAAAAAATGGGAATGCCGTTTAAGAATAATTAACGAAAGGCAAGAAAGTAATAGTTAACCGAGTATCGAGAGTGAAAGCGAAAATGATTGTACCAAATATAGTTATTCAAAGACAATCGTTATTCGTTATTCGTTATTCGTTATTCGTTACGGAGTAAGTATGGCAAAAACAGCAATGAAAAATAAGCAAATGCGTCCTGCTAAGTATGCGACAAGAGCGTATACAAG
>Ga0123355_10004998_pt1 | contig 19306 bp, 11 predicted proteins | sample TergutEmb28metaG_3_FD_89872 | JGI IMG/M metagenome (GOLD analysis project Ga0123355, IMG submission 89872) | Embiratermes neotenicus P1 segment gut microbial communities from Petit-Saut dam, French Guiana - Emb289 P1 | ecosystem: Host-associated > Arthropoda: Insects > Digestive system > Gut ... | reverse complement strand
GTGAGAATATTGTTTTTTAGTATGCTATATTCTTTACAAATCTGACTGGACCATTCTGTACCCATGTGAGTTCTATCTGTCCAACAGCCATGGACAAAAAACAGACTGGAAATCTTACAAGTGCTCTGAAGTGGTCTCTTTCCCTCGGGTTCCCCACCAAAACCCTGTATATGCCTCTACTCTCTCCCATATGCGCTACATGCCCCGCATTCATTTTATCCCCGAACAATATTGGGTGAGTAGTACATATCATTGAGCTCATCATTACGCAGTTTTCTCCACTCCCCTTTTACCTTGTACCTCTTAGGCCCAACTATTCTCAAACACCCTCAGCCTATGTTTGTCCCTTAATGTGGGGGACAAAGTTTCACATCCATACAAAAACAACAGGTAAAATTATAGTTCTGTATAGCTTAATCTTTAAAATTTTTGAACAGCTAACTGGAAGACAAAAGTTTTTGCTCCATAGATAGCAAGCATTTCTCAACTTCAATCTGCTCTTAATTTCTTCCTACATAGAATTTTGATTCGTTAAGTTTGTTCCCAAGTATCTGAACTCTTCCACCCGTTCAAAGGAACTATTAGCAATCTTTATACTGTGACTTTTTCCTGCATTCTGATATGAAGACACGACAATGTACTTAGTTTTATCAGTGATTTAAACACATGCTGTACTTTAAGGTTACTGAAACTTGTGTGCGAGATTTTCATAGCACTGTTGAACTCTTCAGGGATGCCACTGTATGCTGCATTGTGGCTAAACACTGATGTTCCACTATAGTACTAGTTCTTACCTACCACACTGCAGTCACATCCCATAAGACCATAATATTATGTCCCTCTTGGTGTTTCACATTTGAAAGTAATTTACTGCTCCTATTGTCAGAACGTGTTTCCACTTCTGGCTAGATCTCATTATTCGGACTGTTACTTTTGCCGCTCACAGGATGCAGAGCCTGAAGGGAGATGGCATTTTCTGGGACAGTGTACAATAAGACCTTCACATTTAAACAACAAAGTGCACTACCAAGTGTATGCCATCTTTTGTTCACTCCCCTTTGCCATTTATGCTTCCTACATACCAGTAGTGCTACAAGCTGTTGATCAGTTTTTCAGCATTTTACTTGTCTACTTCTGTAACAATGTACATTTTACAGCTACACTTTCACATGCACAGATGTGAAAGTATAGCATGTACTCTTGCTGAAGGGACAGGATATGAGAAGGGGTTGTTCTGTAGAATGCAAGTTCTGTATGTGCACTGTCCTCAAATGTGCAATTTTTCCAATTGATACAGACGTATTCTGTCCAGCACAGACATCGTGTTGCTCCTCATCCTCTTGTCTGGAAGACAAAATTCAGCTGTTATTTTCATTTGAATGACTACAAAATGTCTAGCTGAACTATACAGCAACAATGTATCTAAAACTCCTGCAGGCATAATTCAGGAGCCAGTATAGTACAGTAAGTGTAGTGACTAGGTATGGGCTTGACGATCCAAGTCTGCATATCCAGCAAGGGCAATCATCTCTTCTCCAAAATGTCCAAATTAGCTCTCAGGCCCACTGAACCTCTTACTGAAATGGTACTGGGGATTCTTTCGTGAGGACTGAAGTGACCTGAATGACAATGTGACCAATCTTTTCCATCTACTGCAAAGGTTTGGAATGATTGGAGCTATACCTATATTCCCCCAGTTTTAATTGAAATTAGAATGTGGCAACACTCTGTGTTCTTGCTTCAGTAGAATTCTTTTAGTTACATAAAAAACACATGCAAAGTGAAGCCAACAGTTGCATAGTTACAGCTTTAACAGTGAACTAACCAACACTGAATTCTACCTACTTTCTGAACATGCACATCTTTGACACCTAACATGATACACACCCCTACTATAATACCTGTTCACAGATGGGAGTGCAATAACAGAGCCATATGTTGCAAATGTGGGTGCTGCAGTCTCAGTTCAGAGTTAATGCCATCCTTGTGGATGACAAAGCCAAGTGGGACTATCTGCATCGTCTAGCCTTGCTCAACACACAACCACATGCTTCATGAACTGGATCAGTGATTTCTTCACCCGAAATCTCTCCCACACTGCACAGAGAGCATACAATTCTCAATTACCACCTAATTACCAATACAGGCTCTATGCAAGAGAACTCATTACAATTACAGCTAATGTTCAACATGTATTCCGCAATAAGTAAGATCAATATACAGTTACTATTTCTGAAACAACATACTCCACTCGAACCTAGACTACAGGGATTCCTCACAGCACAGCGATGAGTGCAGCAAGTTAACTTCCTTGTCTATAGGCATTCAACTCCACATAAACAGTGTAAAAGGGGAAGGGCCTTTCTGGATCCACTTGCCAAATCTGGAACTGATGATGGCATTCATTGTTGTATGGAACAGGATCTTCTTCTGTGATGACACTCCAAAACTATCAAACGAAATGTATCCACTAGATGAAGCATTTGTCAACTGTGCTATGTTTTAAGACAACACACACACACACAATGTGAAACTTACAGGGAGCATACAGAATACTGCTTTTTGGGTGTATCACCATCTGGTAGACAAGTACCTACACTCTTGTAAAATGCCATCCTTGGTTCAATTCCTGGGAGAGACTTTCCTGAGAATAACCATCTATTTGCTTTCTGGTCTTGTGAAAAGATGATGCGCAATTTAGGCACTTTAAATTAACAAATGCCTTCTTGGTGAGCGTACACATCAGAGGTTCCTGGAAGCCAGCTGAGGTGGCTGTATGACCAGCAGCAACCTTACTTGCTGATGGTCACACTAGTTAACCCTCAGTCTTGAGAGGGAGGAAGACAGTGATCAGGAAGGCTAAGTGGGGGCAATGCAATTCTATGCATGTATGGGTGTAGGACTTGCTCTTGGTTCAGTTCTCAAGCTGAAGACACCTTAAATAGCATCCTGAACTTTGAGTTAATATTTACTGTGAAATCTGATCGACCACCATCACTGGTAAACAAGAAAGGAAAACAAGTGACCCATTACTTTTAATTTCATTAACTGGCTAACCAAAACAGTAGCCTTCTATTTACTTAAAGTGTAGTTTGTGTACATGCACGCAACAGTACTCTGCCAGCTAAAACTGGCTACCACCGCCATCTTAGCCACACAACCAACCCTCCCTGAGACTTCTTAAGAGTAAGCTACGTCTACCAATGAAAACATAAAATTAAATTAAGGCTGCAACATAGGTAATCTACTTTAGAGGCACCACATTCCTCCACAACACTGGCAACTACATACAAAGATATATATATACTTATACATCTGACCATACAGTAAGCATTCTTCATAGTACTGCTGGGAGAACCTTCATCTCACTCACAGGAAGTCCCATTATGCATCAGTGTACAAAATTAAAAGTTATCATTTACTTTAAAAAGCTAGAGTTAATCATACTTTTTAAGTAAGAAGAAATGACTTAACAATTTTTTCTGATTCTTTAACAGACCAACAACAAAATTCTAAGACAAAGAAATGTTCTTTAAAATTTGCATTATATTTCTGGAGGTGGATCTGATCCCCATCTCACAATGAATCACTGTCTTTAAAATCAATGGATCCACAATAAAAAGGAGTCAATGGAAGGATATGTGTCCTGCAGAATTCATAGAAATGTTGTTGAACTCCAACGTAAACTTTACTCCTAATTATACATGAATTCCATAATTTCGTTTGTACCTGGAACACCTAACAGATTTACATCCAACAGGGCTAAATACCTGTCTACCAGAACCCACTTAAGATTAAGGAACAGTATTCTGCTACTGAATGCAGAGACTAGGAAGCTTACTGACACTGTGCAGCGTGACAGGCAGGCACTTCAAACATGCTGTCTCCACATTCAGCACTTCTACCCTCAAGGAGACAGCACCTTGATATGGCGGTATTTAGCAGCCAAAGCAACAAAAGTACATGGTGTCACATCCCTTCCTGACATGGAATTGTCTGATTCTGTTCAAATCTTCAGTGCTCACATTTGGCAGTGTCTGATAGTGACAGGCATATCATACTGGAGAGTTTGCAACATCGAGTAGGCAACCTTACAAACATTATGCCTCTCATGTTCAACATGATTTCCTGCATGGCAACAATGGTAACCACTGCTCCTATGTTTTACAACGTATGTCCTTCATTAATTGCCAACTTATCCATATTCATAAACAATGCTGTCAAAGGGGTTACATCTGCAGTTTTTGAACTAACACAGACTGACAGAAATTTTTTTGTTCATACAGAATATAGTTGTTCTTGTGAAGAAATGAAATGAGTGCCAAAAGACTCAATGCTTGGGCCAATACTATTCTTTATTATAAGTAAATAAGTGCATGATCTTCAATTAAACATTCAAAAGTTAGAGAGAGCTGTATCGTTCATTAAAATAACATGTTGGCTACCAAAAAGTGTGAAACTGTCACAACACATAAACTAACAAGGTTATGGTGAAGATGAAGGCATGGTTTTACACAGAATACTATGAGAAGGAAAAAACAATGGCATTGTCTTTTCATACCACAAAAATAGAAATCCATTAAAACCACTAGTCACATTTACTAATATGCCTATTGCCTATAAATCAGGACTCAAATGTTTTATTTTATTACACAAATATATAAAATGGAAAGTTCATGAGAAGTTACCAAGTTCAAAACTGAGCAAAGCATATTAGATTTTAAAATTGTGGACTGAAGTGATGAACCTACATGCCATAAGGAGCCTGCATTTTTCTAATTTTCATACACATCTCATTTTTCCAGCTGGAAATACCGAAAGCAATAGCACCTTTGAATTGCAAAAGAGGGTTATATAAATATCAGTGGTATGGTGAAACAAACTTCTTGTGTGCAGATATTCAGGAGTTTGCACATACTGCCAGGAAATAGTATGTACCTAATTGAAACTGAGTGCTATTAAAAGAAACGATGAAAATCTGGAGCTGAAAGTACAAGTCCAGAACTGTAATACAAAAAAAATTTGGATTCCCATGTTCTGTTCTGGAATAAAGATCTTTCAAACAGGAGATGAGATCCTTTCTGTAACAGTACGCATTTTACTAGGCAGAAGCATATACGTCATGTTAAATTTGGATGATACTAGCCCACAAGTGACAAAAACGTCGTATTATGGCGTAAAAATGTGTATGTAATTTTAAAAACGTCAGTTAGGTGTAACCTCTACCATACTGAGTATGACACACCCGTTCACTTTTGACTGAAATAGATGAATAATATACAAACTTTTCCTTACGATACAAACTACTTTTGTGGCGTCCAATTTTTTCGCATCACGAGATAAATACAAAGTACTATTAAACCTATCCCAACCTTAACTATACGGCAGTATCGCATGCTGATACCAATATATGTACCATAATCTATCAATTTAGCTCTTCCTGCCGACAGATCTACGCGTACTTCGATCTTGGGGATATCATCCGTGTGCGTGAACATAACCACGTTCAAAGTATACTGCGCCACATTCTTTCATACCAACGCCACCGCAAGTATAAAAGTTTTTAAGAATTTTCAGTTTTTCCTGTTATACAACGTACATTACTTTCAAAATCATTAATCCACGCGCTTTGCTTAACCTCATTTAGTGCTCAGCGCCATCTTTGTGATTTACACTTGTGGAAGCACTGAACAACTTAATCGGGAAATCTTATTTCGACATTTTTAAACATACTTACGACAAAGTTAGTTAGAAGTAAGAGATTTTATTTTCTATAATGCAACTTACCATTTGGGCACAATTCCTTCAAACTGTCGCATGTAAGGGGATGCAAACCCTTTCTTACTTGGAAAACCTTGATTGGACAAAGGTTTCAAATATATTAACATCACTACAAGTAACATAAAACTTCCAAAACATTTAGCTTTTTGTATAACGCATCTGACGCACCTTCCCTATCCCGGACACAAAACTTTCAAAATGGCTGATGCATTGGTACTACTGTCCGGCGACATCTTCGTGCTGCATGCAGGCAACCATTTTTTACTCAATGTTTATTTCGACACATTGTTAAAACATACTAACACCGCTGTAGGTAGCACAGAATTTAAAAAATCTGAATTTTCTCCTTTATGGGACTTAAAATTCCAAACCTTCCAACCCCCAGAGATTTGGAAATGTCTGCCGCGTGCCTATTGGCTGGAAGGACGGCTAAGAGTACAGATCTGCTATGAGTACCATTTGGCGGTCTATTGCTATTCATTAGCAACAACCATCACACTGTCACCTATTATATTAATATACACTGAATTTACCTGATGTAAATTATTAGTCTTATCGTTGACAAACCTGTCTTTCTAGGAAAACTCCTAGCCGTTATATTTGCAGTTTACATTTATCACGAGGGTCTGTTCTGGACTGCAGTATAATTGGATTTAATTCATTGCAGCCAAGCCCACATTATTACAAGCCAAATATTTCAAACGTTTTTTCCTATATTTTTTTTTTTGTGAACATTGTAGAGTTTCCTGAATGCATATAGTCTGTCCATTTAGAAGAATAAGGGTGTATAAATGACATTCAAATACAATGTGCATATAGCACTGACACCAACCAGGAGGGTATATGTGGCTGCCTGGCCAACCTAGTTTCTATTCCTTTGACTATGTAAAACAGATATGGGAGGGAGGACCAGTGTGCCATTGAATGACATTATTTTTAAACAATTACAAAACCTGAAGGCTCCAAGTGTGGAAAGTATCTTACATTAACCCTTCAATCAGGAGCACAGAGTATGCTTGTCACACTACCTACCTTTTCTGGCACAGAACAACAAAGTATATTGCAGCACACATTATGTTTGTTGTTTTATAATGTGCAGGGTTTCAGATACACACAGGGGTTATACAGACAGAAGTGCTGGCTACCAAATTACTGTGGTTATAATGTCTGGGTGTGGGGGGGAGGCTGGGGAAGACACACTTCACCTGCATTACCTCATCTAACTACTGAGTAAGGGAGATCTAGGTGACATTTTTGTCAGATGGATACCTGAGGGGCCCAACACACCCAATGTGGGCAGCATATGCATTTCTATGGACAGGAACAAATATCTTACAACAGAGTATTATTACAAGTCACCTTCATGGTAGAATAAACCACACGAAAAACACTATATTGTGACATGGGAGTACACTGGTTTTACAGTTTATGCTGTCACTATGTACTGAATGGCAGGACCGGTGGATGATGCAGTGAAAGGGATTTGGATGGAAATGCAAGTGGTCCGAGGTGTTCGCCCACCATTTACTTGGAGGGAGTGAAGAAAACCACAAGAAGCCCATCATGACAGCCTGTATATGTGGCACATCCCAAGTCAAAGGTGCTCCTGCTTCAGCCACCGTGTTCAATGATGAACAGTGCTTTAAAGAGTCTTCAGCTGTAAAATGTGTGCGTCAGGAGTAACAAAAACTGTTCCTCAAATTGCTGCTCAAATTTCTGTGTGGGAACACTACTCCAAAAAATGGCCATAGTAGTAATCTTAAACATCAGTCCTGGAAACATGAACTTATCAATATGCATTTCCTAACAGTATTAAAAAACACTGCTGCTAGGACTGTTCAAAATACATTAACAGCTAATCTTTATCTACATTGTGTTCCATTACTGTAATGGTGAATCTGCCCACTCCAACAAGGCAATAATAATCTTGCATCTGAACTAAAATGTGACTCCCAACAATGTAGAAGAAAAGGATTTATAATCTCTCTCAAGGATAAACAGCTGTTACAAAGAATTAAAATATGACCATTAACTTTGTAGTACCACAAAATTAAAAGTATTCCTGGATGATAAAGGCTATGCATATTTATTTCTGTAGCAGATGGAACATGTTTGAACAATTTTCACTTACTGGATATTGAAGTATATCAGTCCTTCAAATATCAAACTTTTCAAAACATGAAGTATGTCCTTCTTCCTCATATTCTTCCCTGCTAACAGTCATGTTGGAGAATTCTGAATCTTGTCCTAGCATTACTCCTCCATGCAAGGCATAGGTTATGGGGCTGAAAAAACCAACAACAGTCATCAATATTCAGTGCTCTTTATACTGAACATTGGGAGCTGGGATAATATGGTCAGTATAGTGCCTAAGCTATGGGCCGGATAACTTAGGAGTAAGGGTTTGATTAAAAAAACGGTTGACACAAACAGTTGGATATTTGCTTAATCTGTCAAATAAATATGGTACAGTTAAATCAACCTTCATGAAGTGTTAAGGATTGTCTACAAGAATTTAGCTGATGATCCTTGTCAATTTTTTCTGCATACGAATCTTGCACAAGATAATGCCTCATATGACTCAGTGCACTCATGAAAGCAGTGCCTATAATAAATGCTGGATGAATGAGGTATTTTGAGTAGGTACTGCACAAACATGATTGGTTATTTTGTTCCTAGGCAAATGATTTCCTTTTGATGGCAACTCCTTTCATATTCATTGTACTCAAAAATTTCTGGACGTGCAGTAAAATTATCTGCACAGACTCTAATCTATGAACTTGAAAGAAGGCATCACGAAGTGCTAGAATAAATATATAATAAAATTAATTATATACGTCAGCACCACCTTTTTTATTAATACATAAAGCTACATGTTTCGACCCATCAGTCAGTCATCTTCAGGCCTACATAGCAGACTAAGTCATTGGTGCTGTGTGCACATTGGGATCCCGATATGTTTACATTAATAAAATACATAAAATCTGGTAAGTTTCTTTGCTAAGGACGAATGAAAAATGTAATATGCACTTATCTGGTTAAAATATTTAAAATCGTAAATTAACATTTAACAATTAAAACAGTTCCTATTATCACTTGGGTATCCTGTGGAAATGTGAGGTTCTACTATATTATCATCTGCTGGAGTGAGTCTTATGTTACTACAGTTTCTTGTGGGTGCATGTGTTGTCGTATATTTTGGAAACGATGATCAGATATTGCTATTCCGGAAGGACTCGTCAGGCTGGTTTTCGCTTTCTGTTCTTCTGATTAGATATGTGGTAGGGGTTGGCTGTTCATCTTTGTTGTTTTTGGTGTTGAGCTAGATTGTTTTTCGTCATTTTACAGTCCAAGTGATAACAGGAACTGTTTTAATTGTTAAATGTCAACCTATGATTTTAAATATTTTAACCAGATAAGTGCGTATTACATTTTTCATTCGTCCTTAGCAAAGAATCCTACCAGATTTTATGTATTTTATTAATGTAAACATACTGGGATCCCAATGTGCACATAGCAGCAATGACTTAGTCTACAATGTAGGCCTGAAGATGACCGACTGATAGGTCGAAACATGTAGCCTCATATATTAATAAAAAGGTAGTGCTGACGTATATAATTAATTTTATTATATATCTAATCTATGACTTACTGGTTGTATTGAATGGATAGAATGGTGAAGTAAACATGTGGAATGCAAACTCTGATATTACAATGTTGCCATAACTTCCACAAAGATTATAAGGAAACAAAAATGGAGGGTCTTTTTTTTTGTGCATGAAATTCAAATTGACCTTTAAACACCTGGTGTTCTGAAGTTTGCCATTTGAGCAGTCAACTATATACATATACACTGCACATGTGGGATCCAAAACTTACTCTGCTGGCAATGTAACTCGGACATCTAGGTCATCTGGTGCTCTGCTTCGCACTTCAGCTTCAATTCGTTCTCGAAATCCAGGAAAGAGTGTGCAGCCTCCAGTAAGAAGAATGTTGGCATAAAGGTGTGGCTGCGTTCTTGAAGGGCATACTGATATGCTGTGACATATAGCTTCTGGAATTCCTATCTGTGATATGCCCAAATCTGAAGGATGGAAAAGGATCTCCGGCACTGTAAAGCGTTCATTGTTCAGGCGCAGTATCTGTTGCTGCACATACAAAATGAATGCATTCCTTCCATCACTTTAATAAAAATAACAAGGTATGAGAAAATATTCAAATACTCTCCATCCAATATGTTAAACTATGTTGGCTATGCCATATAGTGTCTGTTCTTATCTATGTTGGCTTGTCTATGCACAGTGTCTGTAAATAATGTATGTTGGCTTGTCTATATGTTGTGTCTGTAAATAATGTCAGTCAGTTACTCTATACACAGTGTCTGTAAATAATCTTTATGACTTTAATTTTGTATTACTTGGAGCACAGTTAAGGCACAGTAATTAATACAGATCAACTCATAGAGTGTATGCAAGAGTCAGTGAAATGTCAGCCCCAAATGGCTGAATGAATGTCACATAATCAATCAACATCCTGCCACCCTTTTTTTGCACAATCTTCTGTGATCTGTGTTCAGCTCTCTAGTATCATATGTAACAGATGGGCAGACATGTCCTTAACAAACACCAGGAGAAAAATCCACAGGTATAAGATCTGGTGATCTTTGTAGGGGGTGGGGCAGGGGGAGGAGATACATTAATTAGGGCCACTACAAATAAAAAAAATTGAGTTACAGCAAACCCTTGCTGTTCATGTTGGTTACATTTTTGAACCATCCTATGAATGGTAAAACCATAATGCTCAAGTTAAGAACTTGTGGGAAAATTTAGGTTAGGGGAACCAATAACACATGAATCATATGTACATTAATGATTAATACACAAAAAAACATTGTTTGGTGGAACAATGCCTTCTTCTGCACAACCTTGTATGGTGCCATGACAGATTCCATTTGTGCTTTAATTTCAGGCACCTATCCATGCAATGGCACATCTCACCAAACAACTGGCTTGATCATCTTCCATCTGGAGGCTTCTTCATACTTGTCAGAATCATCAAGTACCAGTTCACAGACTGCTGTCAGCTGCTCAAAGTCCCCCTCCACTAACTAAGCGGCATGACGGTCAAAAACTCCAGGATCTCAACCTCATCCTAATGTGGAAATTCTTCCTCTGGCACATGAACAGGCTAACACAAGGATGCTCCATATTTCATCCTGTTGGTTATACATCATTAATTCCTTCAGCCAAAAGCTTATCCCAGCAGTCATTCAGACTCCTGGACTCCAGTTTGTCTACAGACTCCCTTACATTTACTACAATCACCTATGCTGTATAATTTATAGCATTCAAAGACACTAATGAAGTTCTCCTCACTTCCATCCAAGACACTGTGAAGGGTGCAGTGAATGTAACAGATATTAAATGTTGAGAGGATTCCATGGTTAAGTTATAGCATGAGTTAGGTGGTGGTGTTGAACAGACAGTCAAGGTAGAAAATGTGGGTGAGTGAGAATGAAATCTTGTGGATGTCCTGGAGCATTATCAAGGACAATGAGGACCTTGAATGCTAGAATCCTGGACTTCAGATACAGTTTGCAAATTAGCCTCTACTAGCATGGCCTTGTCCCTCACCACAGCACCACTGATTGACAAACGTTTCAGTGTCTATCTACCAGGCATATATACAAGGCTCTTTCCATCCTTTTGAGGGACGTGTTATGGACTTGTACAAGAAATATTTGCATACAATGCAGCACTGGCCTTAATGCATTCCTTGATTTTGCCTTCACTTTTCTTGATAAAACAAACAGATTTGTTTACATTAAAATGCTGTCCAACCACAGCAATGCTCATTCCCTGCACACTTATCCAATATGTTCATTTCCTATAACAGAGACATCACTATCTCTTTCTTTCTACCTCAACCTGTATGTCAACATATACATCTTGCTTTCTGGGCATAATAAAATCATGAGGCCAACATTGAGGTCAGTTCCTCCTTCCAGCTGGTGTACATTTGAACCTTACATGTGCTCTGAGAAATATAAGTTTAAAATCATAATTATTTACCAACACACACCTGAAAGACTGTCAAGACATAAAACTAGAAACGAACAATAACATGTTCCTATTTACCTCTACATTTCCCAAGTGGTACCATCCCTTCAGTTTTTGTGACCAAAATGTTGCACACAGTTCTCATCTCTCCACATGTGCTAAATGTACTGCTTACTTAATCCTAATGTATTAAATCACTCTTACTAATTACAAACACCCAAATTCTTCACAAGAGTACCTGTTCAGTCTCACTGGTTTTATCACATGGATCTACAGAACGAACGTATCCTCGTCTCAGGGTAGTGAAATCAGGCAGAACATAGTCCCGAGCAATGGTATTTTCCTTGTCTCTTTTACGAGCTATATCCATGTCTTGGAGAAAATTCTGTGACACAAAACAGGCATCTTCTTTAACCTGATTCATGACATGGGTTTCATCCATTACATGAAGCTGCCTGAAAATGAATATGTACCAGTCTTCATTTTATACCAGGGTGAATAAGACAGAAGCCCTCTAAGAAAACACAAGCCATGATACACAAAGTGAAATGGTTATTTATAAGCTTGGACAGCCCCTCTGTAATTCCTGGCAGAGACTAACTCTATCCTTGGCACTAAGCTCAGATCCAGGACTTTCCTTGTGGGTCGCTCAAATTCAGAGATGCCAAAGACAACATTTTTCAGGATTTATAACAAATATTATTTGGCAATGGGGGGCACAGGGATGTATGGCACAGGCTTTTAAATACATGATCTGACATAGCTTTTGTTTAGTAAAAATATCAATCTTGTTCTTTCAGGCTAAGAAAGTAAAAATATCTGGTCATGTGTTTTTGGGGTGAGACCATTTCCAATTCCACAAGTGTAAGGCTCATAGTCTCCTTTTTCTTGCTTTTGACTTGCATGCATTCAACTTCACAGGTACTAAAATTACATTGATAATGTACATATTACAATGTTCATGATTAGAAAAACTGTATTTTAATCACAATTCTTCTGCATATGCTATAATTTAAAAAAACACCTTCATATGTTGTTACACCTACCATAAATGGAGTTACAAAAAATTACTTATTTTAAAACTGAGTACCCATCATATTGTGTGTTACTGTACTACACGAATCTTTAGTCATTTTTATGACATACAGTAACACAGTCATCATTACTTTGTCCCACTGAAGTCCTTGCTGGAAGCCTACTTGTGCCCTAGAACATTTTCATACGCATTAGATTTTGGTAATTTTTTGAAATTACCGTCAGTATACAAGATGCCTTTGTTATACAGAGTGCTCCTACATACTGTGAATTCTGCATCCCTATTCTTCAATCCAGATAGCATGTGACAGCAGAAACTTTGAATGAAACCAAATGAAATGGATGAGTAGAAGGAACACAGTGCTCACAACGAAGACACTAACAAATTAGTTCTAGACAATGGCCTTGACTTTGGAACAAGTGACTGATGACAATGACAGCTATCTTTGTCCAGCAGTAACAATATTTTACAAAGTATTAAACAGAGTGCTGGACACCCAAGTACTGGACCTGATAGAATGCCAAGGTAACACCAGGTTACATGATGACACACTGGTAATGATAATACAAATACAAATAGTACAAAACATTTGCATGTTTCCTGAAAATATCTTCTACACTCAACTCATTCATATATGTATATTAATTCACAAGTTTCCTTTTGAGTATAATAGCATGTTCTTAAAAAGTGAACCACAACGGTCAATCAGGTAGCTAGTCCTTCATGAGTTAAAACATATTTCAGAATACCTGTAAGAGATTATTTCCTTGAGGTGGTTGGTGAGCATCTTGCCACCCACATCAATTCTTCTTATCCCTTGCTTCAGTTTCTTGCCTTTGATGTATGGAACAATGTGAGTAAAGCTGTAGCCTGAATCAACTAGCAGACAACATAGAGTACCGGGGTTTTTCTTCATGTAGTTATAGCAGCTCAAGTCTCCAGCTGCGTGGAGGAAAAAATCAAGTTTAAAAACATAAGACACTTTTTCATAACCAATCACTCTCAACTTTCATCACTGTCACTTCCAACAGCATGACTTATGCTAAGACAAAGCATTTTCCATTCTTCTTCCTCCTCCAAGATGTGCTTCTCTTGTATCTGTGTCTGATATTTCCCTGTACATTATTTCTTTCCACCATGTTCTTGGTCTCGCCAATTATAATTTATTCTATCACTCTCACACCTGATCTCTCAGCAGAACTACATTATTGCATGTTCACACCACATGTACAAACTAGTGTACCTTTAACCTTTACAAGGCCACTGAGTCTTTCAAGCCATAGCATTGGTATCCCTAGCTGGTCCACTGTGAACTGAAAGACACAGTTCATTATTTTGCTTGCATTTAAATTGATACAGGTCTTCAAATGGCAGGTGCTTTCAATATCAATCTGACCTACATTTCTAATAGTGTTTCTATTTCCAACCATCCAGGTTTAGGATATTATCTCTGTTTCTTCATTATGTAATACTCTGCAGAAAATTCACTCAGCCATCTTCTCTCAGTTGCTGTTCCAAAACCAAGATATGCAAGTAACGTACGTCATGTAACTCCAACCCTTAATGAAATTTCTTAGTTCCAATCTGTATTATTTCCCACACCACAAACTCTTTTCATTTGATAAAATGGATGTGGGACAGGAGGGGGCAAAGACATAGTTTCCTTAGCCTTATACACAATACCAATCTAGCCAACAGTTTTGTTATGCTGGCTTTAGTACTAGGGTGAAATAGCTCGCACACATAATAAGGGTCTCAATTCCAACAGAGATATTTCAGATTTGAATTCAGAGTCATTACACAGAAGATAAAATAATACTCTAACATTGAGGCATGTTCAGATCTTTGCATCCAGGACCCTTCTCAGATGGTAGTATCATTTAATAAACTGTGGTCACACTTTTTGTTGTTGTTCACAATGTCACACAGACAAAATGTCATTACTGTTATTTAGGACTGTTATATGTTGCGGAAAGAACTCATCATTTGTATGTCGACCCTAATTTTGCTTATGTTAAACTTAACAGTCATACATAACTTCAAATAATGATCCTGTCAAAATATTCTGTAATTGATAACTTATAAATAATATTTCATTCACAATTTGTTGGTGTAATCATAACTACCTACATACCAAACTTCATATTGTACACATAATAAATATCAAAGTACTGCACATAAATTATTTTTATCATTTCATCGTGCATTCTATAGAATATTTAATTAAACATACCAACACATGTACATATATATATTATTTAAGTAGTCCAAAATTTACATTAAAACATTTAAAACGCTCCTACATGTCTCGATCACACGATCATCCTCAGGGAACATATATTGTTCCTTGCTAAAGTTATAATTTAAAACATGGTTAAACATGGCTAAATGGTTTACTGTAAATTTTATACTTCTTAAATAATATATATATATATATATGCATGTGTTGGTGTGTGTAATTAAATACTGCACATAAACTGCATTAAGAAAACCATTAACTGTACACAAACATGACATAACTACACAAATCCTGTGTCACTGAATCTTTATGTCACACCACAACAAATATACATTTACATAATTACTTCTCTGGCCTCGCTTGCTCTCTGTTGTAATTATCTCATATGAAACATATTTGAAACGGAATGTGGGTTTTGATTTTACGTATATCTGTTTGTTTGAAACTTTTCTTGCACTAAGGAGAATTCAACAAGATTCAAATTTATGTATGTCTTTATGTAAAATGATGGTTATTTTTGCCCAATTTTAGCCAAGTGTGATTTCTGGTAGATTTTAATACAAACATCCCAATAAAAAAATTTCACAAAAATGTGTCCAGTGGGAGTTGAGTTTTTCTGTGCAGACTAAGGGACAGAGGGACACACATGCAATGTAGCTGACAGTTACTTTCAAAACTTCGCGAATGCACCTCAAAATGGACTTGGAAAAAGTACAGGCCGATTGCAGATGGAAAGCAAGCAAGCTTGTACAGAGCGTTAAGACATGAAAAGAAAACATTAAATCAAAAACCAAGACATCAGGCAAGACCTGAAAGTATGGGAAAACACTACAAGAAATGTTGGTCCAATTAACAAGACAGTGGTACGGATGAAACAAGGATTCCTCTCAGTATAAAACACAAAACCATTGAATGACAAGCACTAGAAAGGGCACGGACAATATAGCAAGACTAAGTACAAAGTGATGAATACAAAGATAAAAACTGCGGAAAGAGTTTGCATGGATATTATAGAAGAACTTACAACATAGTGCAGAGGAATGGAGAGGCCTGGTCATGAAATCACCCACCTTGGTGGAACACCAATAGTTACTTACTCCATGGAGCAGAGTCCTTCTTGAGAAGCTAACTGGTTTGCAGCTAGTCAAGAAATTCCCTGCATTTTATGGAACCCGAAGGTTCATTACCGCATTCACAAGTGCCTGCCACCTGTCCCTATCTGGAGCCAGCTTGGTCCAGTCCATACCCCCACACCCCACTTCCTTGAAGATCCATCTTAATATTATCTTCCCATCTATGCCTGGGTCTCCCCAGTGGTCTCTTTCCTCTAGCTTTCCCCACCAAAACCCTGTACATGCCTCTCTCCTCCCCCATATGCGCTATGTGCCCCACCCATCTCATTCTTCTCGATTTTATCACCCACACAATTTTTTTTCATAGCTGTTTGTAAACTAAGGTTTATGTTGTCTAATATGTGTTGAAAAATCCAATGTGTGTCCACATCAATATATATTAGACAACGTAAACTTTAGTTTACAAACTGCTATGGGGAAAAAAGAGAGAGAGAGAAAACACTATTCTGCTTTTGTGTCAGTACATACACTAATTGTTGTACATAATTCAGCAGTCAGCTTCATGCCTCAGCTATGTTGGGAACAGCACCCAGTACCGCACTGGATAGGTATGAATAGAAGAAGCTGCTTAAAGAGGCTAGGACTCTAGATGAGCTGGAGCCCAAAAGATTATGATGATCCTGGTATTTGTTGGGTTGGACTGAGGAAAACCATTAAAAACCTCAGTCAGAAGAGATGGTATCTTTAAGATATGAACCACTTACCTCCTGAATGAAAATCAGACATGTTACTATTTGAACCAACATGACCAGTGCAACACTACTCAAAGGCCCACCCAAATCAATACAAGACAAACACACTAGCAAGTATGGTCACTTTATCCTTACCATTTATCCTGAGTAATGATTTGCATTCATATTCCTCAAAGAAGATCTCTGTCATGGCTTCCTGAATAGAGGTAAAGTTGAAATATGGCTCAGTAACAATAAGAGATGTCTCAGTGAAATTAACAGGGCAGCACTCTTTACTGAAGATATAGTCCCATACATTCTTTTGAACATCCCAATTCACCAAATATCCCTAAAACAGAAAATACCCTTCAAATTAGCAAATATCCCTCCACTGTTGCTGGATTCCAGACAATATAAATTTGATGAGACTGTCTGAAAAGGTTTCTATGACCACAATCATGGCAATTTTTTGTTTCTTCTATCATGTGAATAGAATCACAGAGAATGCTGTTATATATAGAAGTTGTCTCTGCTGGCATTACTTTTAATTGCATGTAAAACCACTCATGAACACTATGCCATGATTCATGGTTTTACAGAAATAAAACAATGCTGTGCAGGTTTCAAGGGTTAAAAAACTTCTCTTATTAAAAACCAATAATTACATTCTGTTTATATTCCACAGAAACCATAAGCGACAGAAAATGGTACCAACAATATGTGCACACATAACTAACAATGGAAGTCGTGGTGCTCAGTAGAGACAATGATGCACTGTTTCTTGAAAAATGGCTACCCTTGTGCAGCAAGCCTGGTGAACAAATATGAGGTACAGGGGTACCAAACCATCTTCTGTTTCTGTCAGGCAGGTTACAAAGAGCCAACAAGTTCAGGCACTTTGTATTTTGTCATTAACAAAAGTTTATATGCCTATTTCCTTTGCTGAAAGTACAGTCACTGAAAGTTTGAATCATGTTTCAAAAGTAGATAATAGTACAGTCATCAAATAATTTCCCACACCCCTTCTAGTCTCAACATGATGGAGTGTCAAAGCACTAGTATTTGAATGTTGAATCTTAACAAAGTCTTACCAGGCATGGGGAGTGAATGTGAAGGATTGATACCCTGACACTCCCCACACCCCCTGAACTGAATCAATCAGAATTATGTATGTGGTATTACATGAAATATGGCAGATACATCCCTGCACAACCCAAAACCCTCTAAGAGTTAAAAGTATACTTCTGGGTCACTGCAGCTGCTGTGATGCCTAACACTTTGAAGAAAGTTTTGCACAGATCTGATTACCACCTTGATGTATGCTAAATAACAGGTGACAAACACACAAAAGATCTATAGATGGAAACTCGAATCATATATTACCTGTAAAGTGTTATCTGTTGCAAAGTTTTAGTAATTATGGTTTCTGTTCAATACAGATTTGAAATGGTTCACAGGACCTTAAATAACTCTGTACAACTTACTGATCCATTTCTGTGCATAATTTCCCTAACACAAATTCAGACTACATGAAATTTTTCACATGTTTATCTTGAAATTCAATAAATTTTATGCAGTCATCAGTTGTTTTGAGACCTACATAAATAACATAGGTTGTATGGTTTATAATGTTGTATTAAAACACCAAATATCAGGACCTTACATAGACTAGTACTATTTTAACCATACTTTGGAAGTTCACAAGGTCATCATGTTGCTACTGCCCAGGGTAAAAAGAAATGTCGGATGGCACAATATTCATATTATCCCATGAAACTCAACTGTTTTTTGGGCAAGAGGACAACATGTGGAACAATAAACCCATGAAACTGTTCTTCCTTAGAGCTCGTACACACCTACAAACAATGTTTGCAAAGTTTGGCACAACCTGTTTACAAACAGTTTTCACACCATGTTTGCAGAACATCAGCAGTCAACAAACACTCTCTCATGTCCACATATCCCAATGATCAGCCAGTTCAAAGCATCATTTCATACAGTGAATTTGTGCTGCCTACATATTTCTCTTAAATAAAAGGCACCCATGAAGAAACTGGAGAAGATGGCAGACTAGATCAATGAAGGAATGTTGTATGGAGAAATCTTTTGGGAGATTTGAAACTCAAAGAATGAGCTGGCTTCAGAAATGGTGTCAGAATGACACCTTCCAATTTTGAAATGTTGCTACAAATAGCTGGTTGCAAAATATCATGAACAGATACAAAGTATTGAGCTGCAAGCCCTGTGTCCATTTGATTAACTGTTATGCTTACATACTTACCTCTCCCTGAAGGTATCTCTACTTTATTGTAGTGGTGGGGATTTTGTAGTCAAATGATCCAGAGAAAGAGGGATATCCTGGTCCTCCATGTTGGGGGGGGGGGGGG
>Ga0123355_10004997_pt1 | contig 19307 bp, 17 predicted proteins | sample TergutEmb28metaG_3_FD_89872 | JGI IMG/M metagenome (GOLD analysis project Ga0123355, IMG submission 89872) | Embiratermes neotenicus P1 segment gut microbial communities from Petit-Saut dam, French Guiana - Emb289 P1 | ecosystem: Host-associated > Arthropoda: Insects > Digestive system > Gut ... | reverse complement strand
CCTCCTGAAAAAATAAGTTGTATCTGACCTGATCCCAAAAAAGATCACATGTTTTTGTGAGGCATCGAAACGATCAATGACTTACAAAAACATGTGAGCAATTGGTACGAACAGATGACACAGATCACTATAGCACGTGAAAGCGGTTCTGTCAACAGAAAAATTGAAGCGTGCCATGTTTTGAACTGGAGATGCCGTTTCTCCCCGCCAAAGGCGGGGAGAAACATATTGTAAATTTGTCATATTGGTTGCATAAACGATAATTCAAAGGAAACGAGGCACACTACAAGTTATGAAAAGACATTTTCTCCGCCGCCCCTTTATGAAATATGTTTTGGAATTTATCGGCTGTGTTCTGGTCGTGATCGGCGTCGCCGGATTCGCCGTCCCGGCGGAGTTCCCTATGGCCGGTTTTACGGGAATTGCGCTCATCATCAATCGGCTGTGGGATATTCCCATCGGCTGGTCTCTCATCGTGCTCAATATCCCGGTGGCGCTCCTCTGCTGGCGGCTGTTGGGCAGGCGGTTTTTCCTCCACTCCATCGGGTGTATGATTATCACCTCCCTGATGTTCGACTACGTGGCACCGTTTTTCCCCGTCTATCACGGCGAACCCCTTTTGGCTGCTCTGGCCTGCGGGGTCATCGCCGGGGCGGGCTTTGCCCTGATCTATATGCAAAACGCCTCTTCCGGTGGGGCCGATTTTATCGTCATGGCCATCAAGGCGAAGCGGCCTCACCTATCCTTGGGCCGGATTATCATTTTTTCCGACTGCGCCGTGGTGGTCATGGGCGGCCTCTTGTTCCAAGATATCAACGGCATCTTTTACGGGCTCATCATCTCCTTCCTCTTCTCCCAGGTGATCGACCGGCTCATGTACGGGATCAATGCAGGGAAATTGCTCCTCATCGTCACCGATGACTATCTGCCCATCCGAGAGACCATCGAGGAGACCAGCGGCAGAGGATGTACCGTCTGGCAGGCCCAGGGCGGCTATCAGGGATTGCCCCGGCAAGTGGTCATGTGCGCCTGTGACCGCAAGCAGATGTACAGTGTCCAAAAAGCCGTAGAGGCCAGAGACCCTAGGGCGTTTACCATCGTACTGGAATCCAACGAAGTGGCCGGTGAGGGATTCTATCGGCTGGTGGTAGGGGAGAAACCGAAAAAGTGACGGATTTTCAAATGGATCAGGCATCACGTCTCTTAAAATCAGAGTATGGCATTATTTCTGATTCCATATTCCCCGTAACCGGAGGCTTCTCCACGAAAGCGGCATATCGTGTTGCGGATTTGGATGGCATTCATTATTTTGTGAAAGTCTATGATAAATCTCTGCCGACGACACGCTTTTTTGTTGAACGAATTGACACGTATATGCCTGTGCTGGATTGGCTGTCAACATCGCCCGCTCTGTGCGGACGCATCCTTACGCCCATTCCGGCGCAGACAGGGGCGTATAAAGTTGAGGCGAACGCAGATGTGTATGTGGTATTTTTATATATCTGGGGTGAGGTGCCGGACATACAGAGGATGACACGGGCGCAGACCGTGGAACTGGCTGAAATATTGGCGCATCTGCATGACATCGACAAAGCGGCGATCCCCTTTGAAACACCTGATCTCGCCGAGGACATTTCGTTGCCTTTTTGTGATCAGCTTATGGGATATCTAAGCGAGCGAGATGCGAAATATGATGTACTTGATCCCCTCGTCTCTCCGCATGGGAATATGCTCCGTACAGCGATTCGTGAAACGCTGTATCTGCGTGACGCAACCCGATTAGAGTATTCTCCGCTTGTGCTGTGTCACGGAGATGCACATGGTAATAATGTGATTCAAAGCAAACGGCTTGTATTGGCGGATTGGGAAGGCCTCCGTTTGGCGCCCGCCGAGGCCGACCTTTTCATCCACGCTTGGCATCCCCATGGCGATACATTGTTGGAAGCATACGCCGCTGCCCGGAACAAGTATCGTATCAACCATGAACTGCTCCGCTTTTACACTCTGAGCCGGCGAATCGAAGATATTTGGGTTGATATACAGCGCTTGACCGAGGAATCTCCGGATGAGGTTGAATCGGCAAAGTTGCTTAACTGGATAAATCAAGGGATCAAAGAAGTACAGATTATATTATGAGAATAACTTTTTTATCTCCCCCGTATATTTCTCTCCACAGCGGGACATAGTAACGGTGTACTATTTGCACTTCCTGCGTGAAGTCTCACAGAAACTGTGTGAAAGGAATGGACATTCTTATGATTATGGATCGAATCGCATTGATTTTGGTCATTGTCGGCGGCCTCAATTGGGGGAGCGTGGGTATCTTTGGCTTTGATATCATCGCCGCCCTCTTCGGCGGGCAGTCCGCGGCCATTAGTCGGGTGATTTACACGCTGGTGGGCCTCGGCGCCCTGTGGTGCGTCTCTCTGCTCTTCCGGGAGAGAAATGCCATTGACGATACCGTATAGTCCGGCGCTTACAAAAGAAATCTGCGATGAAAAACAAACAGGGTTTTCATCGCAGATTTCTTATTGTATACGAAAAACAGGATATTCTAAACTACCCCCTCGTCGGGAACACCCACTGGTTGACCACCGCCAGCATCTCGCGCAGATAGTTCATGGGCCAGGTGTACCAGGTTGTAGGCGCGCCCAGGTGGCCCGCGTCAATCCCCGCCTGTCGGGCGATTTGGACGGCCCGGTAGATGTGAAAATCGTTGGTGACCACGACAGCACGGAATCCATCCGGAAAGTATTCGTCTAGGATTTCCCTTGCAAACTTGAGATTTTCGTATGTAGACGTAGACTGATCCTCCAGTATAATCCGCTCCGGTGGGATACCTCTGGCGGTCAAATATCGGAACATGGCTTCGGCCTCGGTGATTCTCGCACCGCTCCCCAGTCCGCCGCAGACGATGATATAGGCGTCGGGGTTCTCATTCCAGTACGCAATCGCCGTATCCAACCGGCTGGCCAGGGGGCGGCCGACGCCCTCGCCCCGCAGTCCGGCCCCCAGTACGATTACCACATCTTCGCTGTGATCTACATTGCTCACATTGCCGTAAATAAATAAAAACGACACAAATACGACGGGGATGAGACAGAGGACCCCTACAATCAGGTGGATTTTCTTAGAAACCTGAGAGATCCAGTCAAATAGGAGCGCATATAGGATCATGGCGATAGAAAGTGCGCCTTGCAGGAAAAATCCCATGGTGCGATTGGACACAAAGGACAGGAGTATCAGGTTTGCAAGGAGCAGCAGACCTGCGATTAAGAGGACAATTCTGATGATCTTCATAGTTGTGATGCCTTTCTGTGGATACATAGATAGCAGGGCGCGACGCCTCCGGTGCGCCGGGGGCGTCGCGCCCTATGTTATCAAGACGACATTATGCGGCAAAATGTTCCCTTTCTTCCGCCCCATGCGTATGTTCCAAGTCCCCCAGATCGTCCTCTTCCGGGGGGAGAGCGGGTTCCGCGGGGAGCTCTGGCAATGGTTCTTCCAGGTCGAGAGATGCCTCCAGCGGCGCAACCAGCGCCAAGACGCCCGCGATCCGGGACAGGAGCGTAGCCGCCTCGGCCCGGGTGACATGGTCGTGAGGGGCCAATCTCCCGTCGGGGGTTCCGGCAATCAGGCCTGCGTCAATGAGCCGGGCGACCTCGTTTCTGGCCCAGTCGGGCACTGTGCCGCCGTCGGGGAAACGGTTTAAGAGCGTGACGGGGGAATCCGTATCCAACAGTCTGCCCAAGACCGTAAAGGCCTCGGCCCGGGTGATGGTGTCCGTGGCATCGAACCGGACCCCTGTAGAGGCCAGCCTCCCGGTCATATATCCCCTGTTGAACATGACCGCCACGTAGGGGCGCATCCAGTGGGGGATCGTATCGTGGTCGATAAACTCCCGGCCCGTGAGCTGGTATTGCGCCGGATCAATCCCCAGCAGGCGGGTGAGTGCGGCGGCCATTTCACCCCGGGAGATATTCTGATCGGGGAAGAAGTGGGTGCCTCGCTCCGTGGTCACACCCGTGACCACCCCTGCCAATTGCATCCGGCGGATATAGTCTTCGGCCCAGTGGCCGTCGGTGTCGGCAAATAGGTTGGCGATCTGAATGGGAATCACCCGTGAGACACCTCCGGCGGATATAGTGATCTGCCCCCGGTCCCCCGGGCTCCCGATCACGGTCAACAGCCCATCCGGGGTGACGGACGCCACGCCGCCGGAGATCAATACGGTATAGGCGTCCTGGGAGGAGATGATTTCACGGCCGCCCAAGATGGCGTGATAGCGCAACTGTATGCGGTCGCCGCTGGCCAACCGCAGATCGGTGACCAGTGCGCCGCCGACCCGCAAGTCAATCCGCTCCGGTGCGGCCACAACGGAGAGTTGCAATTGGCCGCTGGCCCCATTTTGGGCATGGACGGCAATTGTCCCGCGGGCAGACTGTCTGGCGGTGCGAAAGGCCTGTCCCTCCGGCTGACCCAGGGCGGGATTTCCCTCGTGGCGGACAAAGGAGAGCCCTGCTGTGGGCAGGGGGAAGTAGCCGTTGTCAGTCATGGTGATTCCCCCGGCGAAATCCGCCGCGGTAATCAGGGAGCCCCCCAGGACAGGCGTCTGGTTCGGCCGGAACTGGAGATGGGCCGGGCGGCCGTCGCCCCTGTGGACACTGGTCAGCAATATGTAGGTGACATTGTTTCGCAGCACCCCGCCGGAGGGCCGGTTCATCACGGCGGCATTCCAATTGCCCGGATAGCGATAGGCAAAGGTGGTGGAGCCGCCCCCGTCTAAGTTGATGACCTCGGAGGCCCCCAGGGCGATCATCTCCTCCGCCAACTCTTGCAAAGTCAATCCCATAGAGTGATCCGGCAGGCGGCCGTCTACGGTGTATAGGATCACACTGCCGTCGGGCCGAATCCCCAGGGCGGTCCTGGGGTGCGCCCCGCTGATAGCGGCATCCCAGCCGGAGGTGATCCGTCCGCCGGACACCAGGATATCCCCGCCGCCAGTGGCCCAGCGGGCCTCGGATATGCGGGCGTCCGTAGTGCCGACAGTGAGGGTGACCCGGTCACCCACGGAGAATCGGTTCAGCTGCGCCAGATGGGGACTTGTCCGGTCGGCACTCAGCACAATGTGGCCCTGTGGGATGGGGACGGCCCCGGCGCTGTCCCGGATATCCGCCACCTCTAGCATCACCGTGTCCCCCACGGCCACTTGGCCGCCTAGGATGCGGAAGAAAACCTCTCGCCCCGGCGTAGTGGTCCGGGTAGTGGCGGCATAGTGCTCATCCTTCAAATACAAAAAACCAGGCTGGCGGAATTTATTATAAAAATACACTGATACCCGTTCCTCCGCGCTGGTATTGTGCAGGTTAAAAGTCAGCCTGGGATTGGCGAAGAAAGCGGAGCCATCCGCCCGGAAAAAGACGGCGTTCCGCCCGTGATGGCTACTTTTTAGCTGTCCGTCCGATATGTAGATCCCCTCCATGATCCCGCTCTGGAAAGAGAAGAAGTCGGCGTTTACGCCGCCCAACACGTTGTGTCCCCGGTTCTGGGCGTGCTGGATCACGGAGTAGATATTCGCCCCCCCCTGGACGGTGGCCCCCGCCGACACGATGGGCCGGATATCCCCGCCGGGGGTAAAGGAGAGAAACTGACTGTCCTGCCTGCCCCTTGCATTTGTGGAGACAATATGGCCGTATTCCAAGGTGTCGGAGACCATGAGACGGCTGTCCTGGATTCTCGCTCCCGCCCCTGACGCCAGGGCGGTGCCTGACCAAAGGAGCAGTGCGGCGAGGGATAGGAGTAAAATTTTGCATAGTCGCTTGTACATCTTTTGTCCTCCTGAAGGGCTGGGATAGTCCTAGTGTACCAGAGTTTTCGCCAAAGCTCAACTATTTAAAAAGCCCCGGCTGATTTTACCACTTCGGTGAACCAGCGGGGGCAGGGGAGAGCGGCACATCCTTTTTCGGCGGGCGGACAAGACCCTTCCGGCCCTGCCCGCCCGCGTGATCGCTTATCTTTTCGCGGCCTCCTCCGTAAGCAACGCCTCAAAGGATTCGGACAAGTATCCGAAGTTTCGGATTTGTAGCCCGATCAAGTCGTCGATAGTGGGAGTATACAGGTTGAATCCTACCTGCACCTGCGATAACTCGTCGTCTGCGTTTAGCGAGTGCATTCGATTGTCTGCTGCGGGGAAGTAATATGCGCCCTGCCAGGGGTTTATGAACCCAGCGGGCCGAGCAAAGTAACTTTCATCTGCAAAAAGTTCGGGTTCCAATAAAGGGCGGTCTGGATTTCTTCGCACATCACCCTCGACTGTGTAGAGAAACAAGAGCAGGTCATCCCCTGGTATGAGCGGTGCTATACCGCCCCAAGCTATCAAGCGTTCATTCCCAATTTGGCCGCCCCTCTCCCGAACTTCTATAACATCCCCCGGCACAAGTTCGGCATAGCTTAAAAACACGTCTAATATTTGAATCTGGTAAATAGTGAAGATATCATAGGCAATATCATACAAGCTAATCCCTTCAGCAAGCAGAATTTCTTCCGTTTCTTTCGACGGCCAAGCAAAGCGTTGCAACTCCACCCGTTCGCTTAAAATCCGTGCTCGAACTACTTCTGTTGTTGCAATATCCGTTAATTTGTCGTTTAAGCTATTAAAGACACTCCAATCGCCATGCACTGCGTGCTCTATGATGTCTTCTTCAGGTATATTCGCATAGTGTAGTTCAGTAGGTATGATTGGTTCTAATGCAAAGGGGAATATATAAAATTCTTCGGCCTCTGATTTGTCGGGTTCTGTTTCAAGGTAGATTGGTTCGGCCTCCTGTGTATTTTGCTGCGCACCCTGTGTGCCGCAGGCGGCAAAGGTAAGTAAGAGAAATATTGCAACGATGATTAAGATTATTTTTTTCATGATGCACGCCCTTTCAAATCTTAATTGTATTTAATCGCTCCACAAAGAATGTAAAATTGCAAACTATTTACCAATTACTAGATTAACATTTTCACGAATTTTCGTCAATTGGGAATTGTTACATGCTTTAACCCCGTATTTTAGCAACTTTTCACATGTTTTGTAGAACTTCCCCCACAACAAAACAAAAAACGCCGACTGCAACAGCCGGCGTTTTCATCAAATTTGTGCCACTCTACCCCTGCCGATACCCTCTGAGGAAGTCCCGGAGCCGATCCATGACCTGTACCAGCTCCTCCATACGCGGCAGATAGACCATCCGGAAGTGGTCCGGCTGTTTCCAGTTGAACCCCCTCCCGTGGCTGAGGAGGACATGTTTTTCCCGGAGGAAATCCAACACAAACTGCTCGTCATCTGTGATTCCGTACATGTCTGTGTCGATTTTCGGGAACATGTACAACCCCGCACGGGGTTTGACCACGCTGATCCCCGGGATCGTCTTTAGGGCGTCATATGCGTATGCCCGCTGTTCATAGAGCCGTCCGCCGGGGAGGCAGTTTGCCCGGGCGCTGGCGCTGTCCGCCAGGGCGGCGGGGATTACCGACTGGCCTGTCACGTTAGAGCAGAGCCGCAGAGACGCCAGGGTGTTGATCCCCTCGATGTAGCCGCCCGCGCCGGACTTATCTCCGCAGAGGACCATCCATCCGGCCCGGTATCCGCAGATTTGGTGGGACTTGGACAGGCCGTTAAAGTGTACCGTGAACAGGTCCGGTGCCAGGGACGCCAGGGGGATATGCTCTGCGTCGTCCAGTAACAGCCGGTCATAGATCTCGTCAGAAAACAGCACCAGGTCATGTTCCCGCGCCAAATCAACGATAGATTGCAGCAGTTCCCTGGGATATACGGCCCCCGTGGGGTTGTTGGGGTTGATGAGTACGATGGCCCGGGTGCGGGGCGTGATTTTCCGCCGCATGTCTTCCATATCCGGGAACCAGTCCGATTGTTCATCGCACATGTAATGTACGGCCTTGCCCCCCGCCAGAAGGGTGGCCGCCGTCCACAGGGGATAGTCCGGTGTGGGAACCAGCACTTCATCGTTGTTATTGAGCAGGGCTTGCAGGGAGATTTTAATCATCTCACTGACGCCGTTGCCCGTATAGATATCCTCTACACCCACGTTGGGGAGCCCGATGGCGCCGCAATAGGCCGCAATCGCCTCCCGCACGTGGAGCAGGCCCTTTGTCCCGGAGTAGGGCACGGACGTGTCCGCAAATTTGGTGAGATTGTCCAGCACCGAGGGCGGCGCCGGGAATCCAAAGGCGGCGGGATTGCCCGTGTTGAGCCGAATAATTTGAATACCCGCCCGTTCCAGCCGGTCGGCCTCGTCTGAAATGGGCCCGCGGAGGTCGTAGCGAACGTGTTGGAGCTTTTGTGTCTTGTTGATTTGCACGGCTGTGCCCCCTTTTCGCAACTTTTGCATAGTTTAGCACACCGAGGGGCCGCCTGCAATATTTTTTCTTTGAATTTGAATTGGGTTTTTGCGTATGATACAATAATACATAGAGCGCGGCACCTGCGGCGCAACCTGTTTTCCCCCTAGAAAAGGAGGTCTCCATGAAACAATCTACCATCTGCTATCTGTTCGGCGCAGGCGACCACTACGGCCCACCGCCGGAGACAACCTCAGCGGATTTCATCATCGCCGTAGACGGCGGCCTGGCCTATCTGGCCCAATATCACAGGACGCCGGATCTCCTCGTAGGCGATCTGGATTCTCTGGCCACTCCCCCTCCAGAGGGTATCCCAACCCACTCCCTGCCCCGAGAAAAAGCCGACACCGATATGGTGGCGGCCATCCAAGCGGGCTGGGAACAAGGCTGTCGCTGGTTTCACATCTACGGCGGCACCGGCGGCCGTTTGGATCACACCCTGGCCAACATCCAGTGCCTGGCCGACCTAGCCGTCCGGGGCGGACGGGGATATCTCTTCGACCGGGACACGGTCATTACCGCCATTGCCGACGGCGGCGGGATTGCCTTTTCAGATACCGCAACGGGCATCGTCTCCGTTTTTGCCCACTCGGATATTGCCGCCGGGGTATCCGAACACGGCCTAAAATACCCCCTGGAAAACGCAACGCTGCGCAACACCTATCCCATGGGCATCAGCAACGAATTCATCGGCTTACCCAGCCGGATCTCCGTGGCGCGGGGGGTGCTGGCGGTGGTGTATCCGAAATCCGCGGTTGTACAAATATAGGGACGGGGGTCCAATCCCGCCCACACTGCAGGGCGTGACGCCCTCGGCACGCCGTCTTTGCGCGCAGTACAAGAAGTGCCTATACTGCAAGATATTCAGCTAATTTGAACCACTCAATGTTACAGTGCGCTTCAAGCGCCTTTCGGAAAGATTGGTTGAAATATAATTTGATAAACGGGTCGAGCAACTTTCCTATGCCCAAATACCCAATCCGCAGTTCGTGTTTTAACCGAACACCCGCAATTGTATTGTTTAATTCCAACTCCACGATCGCAGGGAGCCGCAAGTTTGCTTTTTTCATCTGCCATTCGATTTTATTCGGGGAGCTTGCTGCAATCACAACTGCGAAGAACGTCAAACGACGATTTTTACCCAAATATTCGTCCATAAAAACCACATCGCCAAGATGATTTTCGTCGCCGTGTTTCACGATGTGAAACTGCAAATGTTCCTCTGGCCACCATTCGCTATATTGTTGGTCACTTGGATTTATCATAAAATCATAAAACTGCTTTGCCGTTGCGTTTGGCACGGTCAACTCGACTGTGTGACGAATCATAAGCTCTCCTCCGAATCGTTTCCCACCGGATTCACATGCACCGTGCAGTGTTTCACCGCGGGGAACGCCGTCTCAATGGCGTCATGTACGTTCTGGGCCACGTCGTGGGCCTCGTATAGGGTATGGGATCCGTCCGCGCTGATCTCTACGTCCACGTAGATCTTATCCCCGAACAATCGGGTCTTCAGCATATCGATCCCCTCCACGGATTCCTGGGCGAGGATGACCTCCCCCATGGCCGCCTCCGTCTCCTCATCGCAGGCCTTATCGGTCATTTTCCCTACGGCGTCCCGGAAGATATCCACTGCGACTTTCAGGATAAACAGGCAGATGATAATCGCCGCCACGGCATCCAATATGGGGAACCCCAGCCGTGCGCCTAAGATGCCGCCGAAACTGCCGATGGACGAGAGGGAATCCGACCGGTGGTGCCAGGCGTCCGCCATCAGGGCGCTGGAGTTGACTTTTTTTGCCGCATAGCGCTTATACCAATACATGGCCTCTTTGACGACAATGCCCACAACGGCCGCAATCAGCGCAATGAGCCCGGGAACTGCCATTGGTCGGAACTCCCGCTCCAAAATCTGTTGGAGCCCCGCCCAGCCGATCCCGGCCCCCGTGGCAAACAGGATGGCGGACAGCAAGATCGCGGCCACACACTCAAAACGCTCATGGCCGTAGGGATGCTGCTTATCCGCTTTCTGATTCGCCAGCTTAATGCCGATCATCACAATAATCGTGCTGATGAGATCGGACAGGCCGTGGATCGCATCGGCTATCATAGCGACGGATCGCCCGAAAATACCGGCAAACAACTGGAACGCAGTCAGGGCGATATTGCCGAGGATGGTGTGCAGGGATACCCGCATGGCGATTTGTTCGTTGGTTCGTTTCATAACATGCTCCTCCACTCTATACTATTCGCCAAGCACCCTTTAGATACAAAAAAGCGCATCTCAACGGGAACGTACACTGTCCCGCAGATGCGCTTCATTCGCTTTCTGCTGCCGCGTATTGCGGCCCGGCCCCATAAACCGAATCGGTTTATCGCCTGCTCAGATCGTACTTGCTTGTAGCTGTAAGGAGAGAATACCATACAATACATGATTTGTCAAAGGGTTTTCTTATTCCATCAGATCAATATTTTACCCTTCCCCTTGGCGTCGTCAATAAATTCCAAAAACGCCTGGGTGATGAGTTTTTGCCCTGCGGTGGTGGGGTGTGCGCCGTCATCGCATAAAAGACCGTCCAGGTTTCTGTGGGATAAAAACGCGCCACGCAAATCGACCAAAAGGGTATTGGTCTCCGCCGCGATTTTTTCTACAGCCCGGGAATAGCTCTCCTGCCAGCGATAGATGAGATGCACATCGCCCAGCCATTGTAATACGCTGGCCTTATCCAGCCCCTGGCAGAACCAGTGAAAAAACTTCTGTGCGTCAAGGGGCGGAAGGGTGGTCAAAATTGGCCGGACCCCATTTTCTTTTAGCAGCGCAATAATCTTATAATACGTATTCGTGAATACGTCAAGGGGGGTGTGTGGCAAATGCTCGTCGTCCGGGTGCTGGGAGACCGCAAGCCAGTTGTGATCGCAGTCGTTTCCGCCGAAGTCCATTATAATCGCGTCACAAAAAGGCTTATTTGTGCCCAGGCGTTTTTCGATTAGCGCAAGCCCCTTCGTCACCGTGCAGCCGAACTTGGAAAAGTTCGTAATATCCAAAAAGTGTTTTTTCTCTATCATCTCAATATCTAAATTGTTGTTGATATGATATCGCATGTTCTCAGGGTTGAGTTGTATGCCCTTTAAGAGCGAATCGCCGAAAATTTCCACCCGTTTTTGCACGTTCACGTTATTCCCTCCTATTTATTATCAATGATACCCAATTATCTGCCAATTTATATTGCATCTCTTCTCTGCACGACAAGGTCTATGATAAACAGAATGACGGCGACCATAACCGGCGTCGAGACATTAAAAACAGTCCACACATCAAACCACGGCTGGCCCAGTGCGCCTGCAATCATAACGTTTGTGAACAAGGAGAGCGGGCTCGCCAAGAGGGCCAAAACAGCAAGGGCCAAAAGTTTCCTTGTCCTGCATTTTTTGAACAGGAGGAAGGCAATCCAGAGGAACACAATGGAACCCGGCGCAATCCGAACGCCCATGGAAAAAATCGGCGCATTGTCCCCAATTAGCCTATTGATCACGTGATCCAGTACATATAAAAAGGGTACAATAAAAAGGCTGAACGCGATGAGTGAGGCGATGATCCCTTTCACGCCGAACTTAAGTGCGGGGAACCCCACAAGCCAGGCGAACACGCTGGCGCTGATGGGGATGAGTGACCATGTAAAGGTGCCGGAAATCGCCACATCTACAATGGAGACCACAAAGATGCCCAGCAGAATGGAGATGGAAAAAATAGCGGCCAAGATGCTCTGGGTCAACTTTACTTTGCTCTTTGTGGTATTGCCCACATATTCCAGCGCATTGACCACGCTGGTCTCTACATTGATGGTCTCTGTGTCCGTCCGTTCGCCGTTTAACAGTTCCGTCACTGTGATACCGAGAATGTTGGAGAGGGGCGACAGCAGTGCGATGTCGGGATAACTCAGCCCGCGCTCCCACTTAGAGACAGCCTTATCGCTGACATCCAGTTTTTCTGCCAACTCCTTTTGTGTCATCTGATGTGATTTTCTCAACTCTGAAATAAATTGGCCCATCTTTTCACTGTTCATATCCGGGAAGCCTCCAAGAATTCATGTAGCTATTTTACAGGAGAACGCGTAATTTCACAAGGAGCCCGTAGTGGAGTTATATAAAGCGAGGTAAACCAACGGTAGAGTGAAAAGAAAAACGGATGGCCCCGCAATCCTTGTTCTTGTGTCAGGTTAGGAATAGTGATATACTGGCCCGAAGTCATACATGGATATCTATGCGCCTGTTACCGTGCCACCGCTCCGGCAAAGCCGGACAGAAAAGACAAGACGAAGACCAAGCGAAGGAGGCAGAAAACATTGAAAATCGGAATCCTATGTGCAGTTGACCGGGAGTTGGAACCATTTCTGGCCCATATCCAAAACGGCAAGACCTCAGAAAAAGCCATGCTCACATTCTATGAGGGCCAGATTTATGATATGGACGTGGTGGCGGTGCGGTTCGGCGTCTGCAAGACAAACGCCGCCATTGCGGCGCAGATTGCCATCGATACATACGGCGCTGACCTGATCATCAACGCTGGCACCGCCGGGGGGATGGACGAGACCGTGGAATTGCTTGAAACCGTCATCGGTACGGAAATCGCACACCACGACGTACATGAACAAATTCTGACAGGACACCATCCCTGGATGCCGTCGGCGTACTTCAAGCCGGACGAGGCCTTGCTTGCGCTTTCCCAAAAAGCGGCAACGCAATTGGACCCGTCCCACAAGCTGCGCTATGGGAGAATGGTCACGGGGGAATCCTTCATCGACGAGGCGGGCCGGGCGGAGATCAACGCCCAGTTTGCGCCTTTGACTGTGGATATGGAGACGGCCGGCGCCGCCCAGGTCTGCTATGTAAATGAAATCCCCTTCATCGCCATCCGCACCGTGACGGACACGGCCAAACACAGCGGCCAGGATAACTTCGAAAAAAATTGCGCCGTGGCCGCCGCCCTCTCAAAAGATATGACCCTGGCGTTGTTGAAAGAGATTAAGAGAGAGGGAATGTACAAATGAAACAACTTATCTGTACAGCCTGCGGCAGTCCCTATATCACTATAGAGGGGAATATGCTGATTTGCCAGTCTTGCGACTCCCGCTTTGTACGTGAGCCGGCGCGTGAACCGGAACGGCCTACCTCACCGCCGCCCACCAAGGGCGACCCCATCCGGGAAAATACCGTGAGAGAAGGTTTTTTTCCCTTTGCTCACAACGAGGCGGAAACAAGGAAATCCTTTCACAAGTGGCTTATTATGGACGACTGGGCCCCCGATGACATCTTACTAAGTGCCCAACTGACCAGCTTAGAAGCCATCTATGTCCCCGCCTATTTTTTTGATGTAGAATACAGCGCAAGTTGGCGGGCCTCTGTGGGATATGACAGAAGCGAATCCAGCACAGATGCAAATGGAAACGTCACTTGGACCACAGTGACCGATTGGCACCTGCAAAACGGCACAACAAACGGCATTGCAATCGTCGGAGAGATTGCTTCAAAGGATTCACGCCTCGGCGCACTACATATAGAAAAAGCCCCGGGCTGGATCCCTCTTGACCAATTCCAAGGGGATCGCAACCAATTGTTGCCTTTTAACGTAGATCAACTAGCGGCCCTTTCTGCCGCCATGCCAAACATAAAAACACAGGCCAGTGCCACCATTGCTGGAACCCTGCCGGGGGATCGGTATTCAGATTTACAATTTGATCTCTCCGTCGGCCGGCACGATTTGGAAAAGCTCTACTTTCCCTTCTATTTGGCCACCTATATATATGGCGGCCAAACTTATACCGTGATCTTGGACGGGCGCAACGAGGGTGTTGGCTTTGCAGAAAGTCGGCCCAAGTGCGAAGATTTGAAAAAAGCGGGAAACGGATATCTGAAGCTCATCTGGATTCCTGTCATCCCCAGCCTGCTCGCCATTTTGTTCGTCGGGCTTCCCGATGTGTTTGGGTTTGATACACTCAGAAGCTTGCCGCGGTTGGCAGATTTTATTATTTCTGCACTTATCATCGCCTCTCTTATCACTGTCCCCATTGCCCTCATTGTGGGCTTTGTGGCCAGATGGTTATTTAAAGTCAACGGCCACGGCTACCGAACCGCTGTAAAACAGGTCATCAACAATGACCCTGTAGACCTAGATCAACTGTGCGCCTTAGAAAAAAACCGCACCCGGCAGAGACAGCGCACAAAATGGATGCAGTGTCTCTGGGCCCTTTTTCTCCTATTGACGATCTTCGCTATTGCGGCATTTTCCCTCTCGGCAAGCCCCTATATCCAAAGACGCTTAGAGGAATGGGGCACGATTACAACAGAATACGACACAGGCGAGGCAGCGGACACATATACAGCAGAAGAGATTCTCCCTTGGGTGACAGACGATGAAATTATCTTCCTGCTAGGCACTCTCATCGTCACAGAAGTCCGAGATGAAATCGGCACCCGTTTGTATGAATTGTACGGTGACCACCTACACAGCGTTAACGTCCGCACGATACGGCCAGGTGAGGACTTGCAGATTTCCGTCGGATTTCGTCCCGCCCTCGGCACAAATCGCTTTCAAGAGGCCGTCATCAATGCTCGGGACATCATTGAAACCGTGGTCATCGCTGACGGACATGATGTGTTCGAGTTCTACGTAATTCTCTTGGACGAAACAGACAACCGGGTCTGGCAGGCCTGGATTCGACGACTTGCTCACACACGCTTAGTCTACTTTATAGGAGGGGACGAAACGCAGCGTGTACAGTCCGCCCCCATTACACCGGAGCAAATCCAAGAAACACTATACGCCATGCAGGAGGCGGAATCGTAATATTTTATTCCTGCAAGCAATACTCCCACAATAATTATGTAGAACAGCGCCCAAACCCTTTACATTCCCGGAAAACTGTGGTACGATACTACAGCTAATATATATCCCCCTGCTGGGACACAGGATACAGCCGGATTTTTACGTCCGGCGCCTTTCCGCCTGTCTCTCCGCTCGGCGGACAATTTGAAAAAAGAAAGGACAAACCAACATGATCACAAAAGACCAAAAGACCACCGTCATCACCGACAACCGCACCCACGAGACCGATACCGGCTCCCCCGAGGTGCAGATTGCCATTCTCACGGAGCGGATCTCCCAACTGACAGAGCATCTGAAGATCCACAAGAAAGATAACCACTCCCGCCGGGGCCTGTTGAAGATGGTCGGTAAGCGCCGCAGTCTTCTCGACTACCTGGCCAAAAAAGATGTAGAGCGCTACAGAGCATGTATCGCAAAACTGGGTATCAGAAAGTAAGTCATACTGGGATGGGCGGTCTTATTGTCCGCCCATCCTTCACATCATTTTAGCCAAATCGGGGATACTACCCGTGGGTATATAATACGATAAAAGGAGCGAACGATCCATCTTAGCAGTTGAACGTGAACCCCCCATTGGCCTGGGGTTTAGGTTCAAGTGCTAAAATCGGATTATCTGCTCCTTTTAGAGAAAAGGAGTAAATAACAATGCAAAGTATCAAACGTGAATTCCCAGAGCAGAGAACATTCTCCATGGACTTCGCCGGCCGGCTCCTCACCCTAGAGGTGGGCAAGCTGGCAGAACTGGCCAATGGATCGGTTCTAGTCAAATACGGCGAGACCACGGTTCTGGCCGCCGCCACCGCCTCCTCCCGGCCCAAAGACGGGATCGACTACTTCCCCCTGGCCGTGGATTTCGAGGAAAAACTCTACGCCGTAGGCCGGATCCCCGGTTCCTTCCTCCGGAGAGAGGGCAGGCCCTCCGAGCGGGCCATGCTGGCCGGCCGGATGATCGACCGCCCCATGCGCCCCCTATTCCCGTCGGATCTGCGCAATGACGTGGTCATTACCTGTACCGTATTGTCCGTAGATCAAGATTGCAGCCCGGAGATCGCCGCTATGATAGGTGCATCTGCCGCTGTCTGCATCTCAGATATCCCCTTTAACGGCCCTATCGCCTCTGTAGGACTGGGCTATGACGGGACAGATTTCCTGCTAAATCCCACCAGAGAACAGAATGCAACCAGCCAGATGTACGTGACTGTTGCAGGCAACATGGACAAGATCGTCATGATCGAAGCCGCCGCCCAAGAGGTCTCCGACGAGACCATGCTGGAGGGCATCAAGTTCGCCCACAAAGAGATCCAGCGGGTCATCACCCTGATCAACCAGATGGTAAGCGAGATCGGCAAAGAGAAATTCTCCTACGAGCAGGCCGCCTTCAACAGCGAATTATACGATCTCGTGGTAGAAAACTTTATGCCCCGGTTCGAACACGCCATGGAGACCGACGATAAAAACGTCCGGGAGGCCAGAATCAACGAAATCTACACCGATATCGCCGCCCAGTACGAGGAAACTCATCCCGACTTCCCAAGCCAGTGGGATGAGATCAACTATAAGCTCCAGAAAAAAGTCGTCCAGTCCTGGCTCCTCAAAGGCAAGCGGGTAGACGGCCGTAGCATGGATCAGATCCGGGCCTTAGGCGCCGAAGTTGCGGTATTGCCTGTGGTTCACGGCTCCGGGCTCTTCACCCGCGGTCAAACCCAAGTTTTGAGTATCACGACGTTGGATACCATCTCCGCCGCGCAAAAACTGGACACCATCTATGAGGAGGAGTCCAAGCGGTTTATGCACCACTACAACTTCCCCGCATTCTCCGTGGGCGAAGCCAGAGGCAGTCGCTCCACCAACCGGAGAGAGTGGGGCCATGGCGCCTTAGTCGAAAAGGCCTTAGAGCCTGTAATTCCCCCCATGGAGGAGTTCCCATACGCCATCCGCGTGGTCTCCGAGGTGCTCAGCTCCAACGGCTCCACGTCTCAGGGCTCCGTCTGCGGCAGCACTTTGGCGCTGATGGATGCCGGTGTGCCCATTAAGGCCCCTGTGGCGGGCATCTCCTGCGGTCTCATCACCGATGAGTCCGACGAGAGCAACTGGACCATTTTCATCGACATCCAGGGCGTGGAAGATTTCCACGGCGAGATGGATTTCAAAGTGGCCGGGACAAAAGACGGCATCACCGCCATCCAGATGGATCTGAAAAACAACGGCCTGACCTACGAGGTCATTGAGGCGGCCCTGAAACAGACCAACGAGGCCCGCCAGCACATCTTAGACGATGTTATGCTACCCACCATTTCCGAGCCCCGGGCGGAACTGGCCCCCACGGCGCCTAAGATGATCCAGATGAAGATCGACGTGGAAAAAATCCGCGAAGTCATCGGCTCCGGCGGCAAGACCATCCAGAAAATCGTGGCTGAGACCGGTGCCAAGATCGACATTGAGGACGACGGCAATATTTATATCTCCAGCAGCGATATCGAGGCCTGTCGGGCCGCCAAGGCGACTATCGACAACATCGTATTCGTCCCCGAAGTGGGCGGTCTGTACTATGGCCGTGTGGTGCGGATCTTACCAATCGGCGCATTTGTGGAGCTGGTCCCCGGCAAAGACGGGATGGTCCACATCTCCAAGCTGGAAAATCACCGAGTGGAAAAGGTGGAAGACGTCCTCAAAGAGGGTGACATGACCTGGGTCAAAGTCACCGAAATCGACGAGCGGGGCCGGGTGAATCTCTCCCGGAAAGACGCCATCAAAGAGCGCAATCGCATGGGGCTAACGGATTAGTTCAACAGTGCATATTTGGTTTTCTCTATCTGCGCATATTATCTATGAAACGATTTGAACGAGTGGTTTTTCTACACTCGTTCAAATACTATCACAAGGAGGAGAGCACATGGCAGATATTCTATATGTGGTGGTCCCCTGCTATAAAGAGGAAGAGGTGTTGCCCGAGACAGCCAAGCGGCTCTGCGCAAAGTTGGAACGCTTGATCAAGGCGGGAAAAATTTCCCCTATTTCTCGAATCCTGTTCGTTAATGACGGCTCTGTAGATGGCACATGGGCAATTATAGCCGCGTTACAGAGGGAAAATCCCCTCTTCGCAGGGGTCAATTTGTCCAAAAATCGAGGCCATCAAAACGCGCTTCTGGCGGGGCTCATGGTGGCGAAGGACAAGGCCGATGTCGCAATCTCTATGGATGCGGATTTGCAAGATGACATAGACGCCATGGACGAGATGCTGGAGAAGTTCGGCCAGGGGTTTGACGTGATCTACGGGGTGCGCAGCAATCGGAAACAAGACAGCCGGTTTAAGCGCGTCACCGCCGAAGGGTTCTATAAGCTCATGCGGACCATAGGCGTGGATATGGTTTTCAACCACGCGGATTACCGGCTCATGAGCAAACGGGCCCTGGAGGGCCTGGCCGAATTTAAGGAGGTCAACCTCTTCTTGCGGGGTATCGTCCCCATGATCGGGTATCCCGCCGCCACTGTTTTGTACGAGCGGACGGAACGCTTTGCCGGGGAGACCAAGTATCCCCTGAAGAAAATGCTGGCCTTCGCCTTTGAGGGCGTCACCTCCCTCACGGTTCGGCCCATCCGTATGATTTCTATCGTGGGTCTGCTCTCCTTTTTCGTCAGCGTCGCCATGTTGATTTATTTCATTATCGACTACGCTCTGGGTGGCACCACGGCGGGGTGGGCATCGACGGTCGTGTCCATCTGGGCCATCGGCGGCCTGCAACTGTTGGCCATCGGCGTAGTTGGTGAATACATTGGGAAAATCTACCTAGAAGTCAAAGGGCGGCCCCGGTATATCATTGAGCAGATATTGCTGGATGAATAGTCTTTTACACGATAAAAAACTGCTTTCGGAGCATTGCTCCGAAAGCAGTTTTGCTTTATGCTTTAGCTTAAACAACCACCACTTCAAGTGGTGGTATTAAAACTCTTTAGATTCAAGGACCTCCTTTTGTTAGAATAGGTGTGGGTTTGCCAACCGCACCAAAACAAAAGGAGGTTT
>Ga0123355_10004996_pt1 | contig 19308 bp, 18 predicted proteins | sample TergutEmb28metaG_3_FD_89872 | JGI IMG/M metagenome (GOLD analysis project Ga0123355, IMG submission 89872) | Embiratermes neotenicus P1 segment gut microbial communities from Petit-Saut dam, French Guiana - Emb289 P1 | ecosystem: Host-associated > Arthropoda: Insects > Digestive system > Gut ... | reverse complement strand
ATACACATTGGCCAGTGCCTCTTCGGTAACGACCTCTTCATTGCCATATTTGTAGATGCTTCCATGCTTTAAAAACAAAAACTTATCGCAAAAACGCAAGGCAAGGTTAATATCATGCAGTACCATCAGGACACTGGTATCTGTTTCTTTCGCCAGTTTGCGTACAAAGGCCAGCATTTCGTATTGATTTTTGGGGTCAAGATTGCTGGTTGGCTCATCCAAAAGCAACAGCTTAGGCTGTTGCACGATGGCCCGTGCCAACATCACCTTTTGCAGCTCCCCGCCGGAAAGTTCGTTTATATACCGCAGCTTAAACGCTGACAGGCCGATTGCGTCAAGCGTTTTTTCGCAGATATCCATGTCATCGGGGCTCAGGGATAGCTTAATATAGGGCTTTCTTCCCAGCAGCACGGCATCAAAAACAGTCATTTGGCTTATTTCACTTTTTTGTGCAACATAGGATATGAAGCGTGCGGATTCCGTCCGGCTAAGCTTGTATATATCCTGCCCGTTGATGCAAACACTCCCGCTGTTGGGTTTTCGGATTTTGCACAGGCAGGTGATAAGGGTACTTTTGCCTGCGCCGTTGTTGCCTAAGATGCCAACGCATTCCCCTGGCTGTACATCAAAGCTGATGTCCTTCAGCACTTCGCCTTTTCCGCCGCCGTTATAGGCATAGGCCATATTTTTTATCTCAATCATTGTGCCGTATGTCCTTTTCTGATAATCATGTACAAAAACAGCGGCGCACCAAGAAATGATGTCAGGGCGCCAATCGGTAAAACCGCAGGGGGCTGCAACATGCGAGAAGCTATGTCCGCAACCAGCATAACGATTGCGCCCATAAAGGCCGAGGTGGGGATCAGAAAGCGGTAATCGTTGCCTACAAACTTACGCATGATATGGGGCGCAATCAGGCCAACAAAATTGATAGTTCCAACAAAAGCAATTGCAGTGGCGGAGATAAGCGTACTCACCGCCATGCTGACCAGTATCAGCACATCCACATTAACACCAAGGCTTTTTGCAGTATGCGTGCCACTTTCCATCGCATTGTAATTCCAGCGGTTGAAAATGAAATATAGAAATCCGGCGATATTGAGGTAAAACAATATCCTGATTTCCTGCCAGCCCGGCCGCCCTAAATTGCCAAATGTCCAATATACAATAGAGCCAACCCGCACATCATCTGCAAAATACTGCACCAACGCCGTTGCCCCTGTAAACATTGCGCCTATGGCCACACCGGCCAGTATCATGATAGAAGGCACTGCCCCGCTTCGGTACGATAAAAGCAGAATCAAAATAGTTGTGCAGATTCCGCCGATAAAAGCAAATATAGTGATTGTAAAGGGGTTTGCCGCCATAATCGTTGCGCCGGAAACGATACCTGTGCGTACCCCTGCCTCAAAATAGACAATAGCCACCGCCGCCCCAAAAGAAGCCCCCTGGGAAATGCCGAGCGTAGATGCCGATGCCAAAGGATTGCGCAGCACATTTTGCATAACGCAGCCTGCCATGGCCAATGCAATACCAACCATCACAGCCGTGGCAATCCGTGGCAGCCGCACATTAAAAATAATTGTCCGGCTGGCATCTTCGCCCGCCCCTGCAAATACTCGCAAAATCTCAGAAAGCGGCAATCTGGCGGCACCAACAGAAAGGGACAGCAAAGCAACCCCAAGCATGAGCACGCTGAGGACAGCAAGCATAAGCCACTTTCTTCCTATATATTGTGCATAATCATTATTGCTGGTGCTCAAATCATTGCTCCCCTATGGTTATTGTGCCGTAATGCAATCCATTTTCGACCATCATATTAAATGTATTTTGGCCAAGAAAAAATGTGAGTATCTCATCGGCAGTTTCTTCTATATCCACATCGGCAAATTGCTCGGGAAATAGAACCGTCCCGGCAAAATAGGCGTTGATGAATGCATAGGTAATATTGGTGGCAGAAAAGTTGAACGCAGGCATAGTATACACCCGCCCTGCTTCCACTGCACGCAGGGAACGGAAAAATTCCGGATTGGTTTCGTACTCGGCATTAACCAGGCTCATATTACCGGGATCCAAAAAGATAACATCGGGATCCCACACCACAATCTGCTCCAAGTCTACTTCGTAAAAACCATGTTCCAACGCATCGTCTGCCACGTTAAGTGCATTGATTACGGCCAGCGGCCCAAAATGAGAATATGTACCGCCAAAACCCCGCTGCCCGGCAAAGGTAATGGCACCGGCGTACACCCGCAGTTTATCCTCATCCGGGATGTTGGCTGTCCGCTGATTTAGGTCTTCTTTTAATTCCTCAATGCGCAGCTGCACTTCCCAAGCCCGCTCTCCAGCTTCCATCGCTACGCCAAAAACCCTTAACGCATCAATAAATGTTTCGTTTGCCAGCCCTGTGCTTGTGTACCTGACAGCCACCACCGGTATATCTGTCTGCGCCTGCAATTCGTCTGCCGCCTCTGGTGTAAATGCAGCAATGATCACATCCGGCGATATCAGTATAAGTTCCTCGACATATGCGTTGTTTTCTCCACTGCCGCCGCCACGGCCGACAATCGGGAGTTCACCAAATTTTTCGTAAACGATGGGGCTAAAATCCATGAGTATGTTAAGGCTGGCCGTCTGCGTTTCCGCACCGATAATCATATCGGTGACACCAAGGTAAGCAGCGATGCGTGATGCCCCTGGCCCTAACGTGACAATAGTTTCCACATTCTCCGGGATAGCTACTGCCCGTCCCCAGACGTCAACCACTGTTCTCATTTCGTATTGGTTTTGCGTCTGCGTATTGCAAGCCGCAAGCCCTGCTAAGGCTATCATTAGTAAAACCAATAAACATATTTGCTTCATTTTTGCAACTCCTTGTAGAAGCGGATGGCAATCCAATGTCATTATTGAGCAAGTTTTGTACATGTTACATTCTTTCAACCACCCCGCCCTTCGGGCACTCCTCCATGGAGGGGAATTTTTACTACATCTACCTTGGGTGATTTGGTGAAACCTTTTTACCTCGCTAAATTGCTGATTTAAAATGCCTTCGCTAATTTACTAATATTCCCCTCCTGGGAGGGGTGGCAACACGTAGTGTTGACGGGGTGGTTGGCAGCTGTTTCATTTAGATTAATGCCAACGTCTCTCGACAATAAAAAACGCCATGAAGTAATACAAGGCTTCTGCCTCATAAACGCCTTCATGGCATTTTAGTTAATGCTATTGTACCGCTATTGAGAGATATTTGTCAATTAGATAGCGAGGCATTACTTCTAAGCTAGTTAGTTATTGCATGTAGTAGCAGGCTGCGGAATACACTATAAAATGCGATAAGTTTTCTAAAAAGATCAATTTTTTTCGACATAGTTCTCGCAGGACAAGTATTATACTTTCATATTGTTAGAGTAAGATGAGTTCGACATCAATAGAGAGGCGGCGAAATAATGAAATCAAAAGGAATAGCAAAGAAAAGAATCAACGTGGCGTATCATGACATTGATCATGGGCTAACTAAGGATGTTAAAAGCCATGAAACAAAAATAAAACGCTTAAACAAGGAAATGGAACACTTAGAGATGAAAACAAAGGAAAAGCTTAAGATTAGAGACGAAAGGATTACAGATCAAAGGAAAGAGATTATACATTTAAAAGAGGATTTACGTATTTTAAAACAAGAGATATCTCAAGCAAGAGATAGAGATGACAGAGAGAGACATTGGAAAACTAGCTTTACTGTAGCCATTATAAGCATATTGATTAATTTGACGTTTATGTTTTCTACATATGTTTTCCCTTATTTACCTTTGTCACTAAATTAAATCTTCCCAAAGAACAAAAAACGAGAGAAAGCGCAAGCAAGCTCTCGTTTTTTGTTTTGGTAAGAAATGCAGTCAAGTAGTGTAGCTGTCTTTTATTAACTCAAAACGGAAATTAATAAACATCAGCTAGTGAAAACATGCAAAATACGTAATCTACACATACTCAAAATCATCAGGCGCATCAAACCATTTGCCTTTACCAAGCATCAGCACAAAACACATCACCGCCATAATCAAATATCCAATGGCAAATGGGGATGTAATGTTAAAGGTCAACGCCGCACTATGGATAAAGCCAGTCATGGAAAGTATGACACCAACAATAAATACGATGCCAGCTTTAAACAACTGCTTGTCAATGATAAACACCGTCGCTGCACCCCACATCAACCCCACCAAAATGGAACCGGAGCGTATGGCCGGCACACCATTCCACATAACGCCTGCGTTAATCAGGTTTTGTGTAATTTCTGCGGAATAACCCGGCAGCCCGTCAGCTTGCGTAGATGCCCACGTGCCTGCAAGACCCATAACGCCAGTGACCTGCGTATACAGGAAATCTGCCACAGCCGGTATCATAGCGATAACCAGTGCGGCATAATGCTTGACTTTAACTTCTTTGTAGCCCTGAGAAACGATAACCACCGCACACCACAGGAAGGTAACGGCAGCAACCGCCATCGGCACCACAGAGTGCAGCAGCATAAACAATCCAAAGAACCCGGCCGCACCCAGTGCGATAGAAGAAATCCAGGAATAAGAAACCCCTGCGTTACCGCTCTTCAGGCCGGGATGCCCAATCCAGATGGTGTTAGGGATACATCCGCCAAACAACGCAGTAATCATAGTACAGGCACCGTCAGCGATTTGTGCTTCACGTACATTATATTTGTCACCGGCGGCCTCGGCAGATTCTACATTATTCATCGTACCGATAAAGCTGAATATCATCACTGGGATGACTACCGGAAGGAAAGGTGCCACATGTTGCATCCCATCAATGATTGCCGGGATGGTGACAAACGGATTGGGGAAAGTTGGGCCGATACCGGAAAAGTCTGGCGTAACCTGCCCAAGGAACATGGCATAAATAATACCGCCAACAATCGCAACCGCAAAGGGTGGTATCTTTTTAGGAAAGAGGTAACCGCCAAATAGACCCATTACAGAGAGAAGCAGAATGGGCATGCCCAGTACGGGATCACCGTAAACGTCAAACAACCCCTGCGTGGCCATCCAAATGAAACCGATACCCGCCACGGCACCCAGCATAGCCGCCCGTGGAAGATTGTTTTTAAGCCATGGGCCAATAACACTGCCCGAAATTTCAACCAACCCGCCGATAAAACATGCGGCAACCGCTGCCTGCCACGCCAACAGTGGATCGCCCAGGGCAAAATGCAATGGCGTAATAACACCAAAGAGGAACACAAACATTGCCGGGGTATGTACGCCCGAGGGCAAAGCCGTGACATCGGTGCGGCCTTCTTTTTTAGCCAGCTTGCAGGCCATGTAGGCATAGTAAAATCCACCTACAACCAGACCCATTGTCATACCGGGTACCACCCTAAAGAAAATAATCTCGTTGGGCCAGCCAAGGGCCGTCAGGGTAGTAATGACGATGATGTAGTTAACGATGTTGTTAACCACCGCATAGGCAATGCCGCCTACATCACCGCTTTTAAAGCTGAAAAACAAATTCTTCATGCCGTCGCTCCTTTATATTTTGTTATTTAATGCCTTAGGTGATATTGATAAACCTTTTTACTCGGCTGTATTACTGCATAATCCCCAGCTCAATTAACTCGCTACGCACCGCTTCATACATCTCCAGCCAAGCGTCCACCGGCTTGACCTTCACAGGATCATACGCCTCATCAAAAGGAACCCCTGGATTGCCTGACTCAAACACATGCTCATATTTATCTAACAGGGCTAAGATGATCCGGTTAGCCTCCTTGCGAGTGATACCCTGTTCGCTGGCGTAACGCCCAACTGCGCCCATCAACCGTGCTTCCAGCCCGGTACCATGCGGAAGCAGGCCATCACAGCTGCCGACACCTTCCAAATGCCCGCCGGAAACGGTAATGGCCAGCGCATTAGCTGCCACTTCGTACAGCAGCTCCTTAGTCATGGCGCCGCTCTTGGGATAGATATCGCAGACAATAATATTGGGCGCACACAGGTGAAACGCCTGACATACCACACTTTGCAGCCACATGCACTCCCGTGTACTGGTGGCGATATGACGCAAGTGTATGGGATGGCAAAGGTGATAATCTGCCCGGCAAATGATATTGGCCGCCAGCATGGAAGCGATCATAACCACAGCACTGCCCGGTGCACCGCCGGCAAGGCCTTCTATCATAACGCAGGCAAGGGAGGCATTGACAACGCCTGTATGAATGGAGCCGGCTGCCCGCACCATATTATCTCTATTGGTGATGAGTTCGTTATTTAGCGCCACCAGATGCGCATCGCCCGGCTGGATAAAGCCATCGGCAAATGCCGCCAAGTCGCCGCTTTCGGATACGGCACTTTCTGCCGCCAGACGGCCCATACCGCCACGCCCAGCATCCTGCGCCGCCTGATTCAGATACATCAGCTCTCGCCGCACGGCCAGCACCTCGGAGGGCTCGCCCAGACGCACTTCGTAGCCGTCCACATCTATGAGGGAGCCGCAGGTCAGCATATCTACTTGGGCTCCTGCGCCCAGCTTTTGACAGTGGATTTGAACAATCGTTCTGGCGTGGGGCATCCTGGATTGCCGCCAAATACCATGGGTTTGCGGGTGTCCTCAGGGGAACGTGCATATAAAGTGCGGGCGTCCACGCCACGACCCATCACCAGGCTTTTATGCTGATTGGCGGCTGCCCGGTCAATCTCCTCTGCGGTAAAGCGGATAACACGCCCGGTAGACATGTTGTATACGCCGGAGCTGATTAATAATTCCCGCCCTGCGGCGTACAACTTGCGGCATAGCTCGTCGTCTGTTGGGCAAATATCTTGCCTGTCCCATGTCAAATCATATTTTTCTACAATAGCGGCAGCAGCCATGGCTATCCGGTCAAGATCCCATGATTCCTTGTCCAATACTTCGCCGGTATGGGCTCTTTCCTCTAGTTCCAAAAAATGCATTGTCAATCCTCCTGTGGGCATAGTTAGTTTTATTATTGCAGTTGTTTGCGAAAAATGCAATAAAAAAGCACAGGGATTACCTGCGCTTTTTCGACTAGTATTTTTTGTAAAATGCTTAATCCATTGTAAATTCTGCGCCCTCGTGATCGATGTGCATGGATACCCGCTTTGTGGTGAATTTGATAATGCAATAGGTGGGATCGGTATCGCCCTGTGGGTATATGTGTATAAAAGGCTCCTGCCAGTGCTTGCTTTTTGATGCCTGGTCGGTAAGGACTTCGGCATCCCCAACCAGTGTCAGGTTGCTGAAATCCGCATAGCAGCAGATGCTTGCCTGCTTGTTTTTTTGGAGCCGCTTATACTTGTTAGAGCCCACAGGGGTTGAGAAATAGATTTCGCAAATATTTTCCTGATTCATAATCCATATGGCAGAAGCGGATGGATACCCAGCCTCGTCCAGTACGCTAAAGCTGGCATTGTCGTGGTTTTTGAAAAATTGATTTGCTTTGTCTAACATTTTTTTGCCCATTTTTATCTCTCCTAATCATTTTTATATGTTAACAAGTATACATCAAAATTTTGTAGGATTGATGTAAAAATCGGACATGTTATGGCGAAACGCCTGCGGGGTCATCCCACATACCAATTTAAAATCCCGGACAAAATGTGATAAATCGTGAAATCCCGTTAAGTCCGAAACTAAAGTGAGGCTGTTGTGCGGCTTTTTTAGTAAATGAAATGCATTGTTAATCCGGATCAATCGTGAAAATGATTTTGCGCTTATACCTACATTTTGTTTAAAAATCCTGTTTAGCTGGCGTTCGCTATAATGCATGTCATCAGACAGCTTTTTGACAGAGATATCCCCCGCACAATCGATGATACTTTGATACGCTATTCGCAACTGAGGATGATATATCCCCTGCATGTTTTTAAGCAGCAGCAGGTCAAGGCTTGTTACCAGTGCATCCACATGTTCGGCCTTTTCAATGACTTCTGAGAGTGCTTTGGCCAATTGAGGATCAACCGCTTCGAAGGAAATGGTTTTATCGGTTAATTCACTTTGATTTATGCCTGTAAGGGCGTAAAGCCCGGCGGGTTTAAATTCTATGGTCACCATCATTTCCGGCGGAGCCGCTTGGCTGTCGGCGATATACGGCTTTGTAGTGGGGCCGTCCAGATCGATGAACAAACGCCTGCGATTACTTCCAATAGTCAGGGTGGAGCATCCGGACGGCATAATCGTAAAGCCATCTGGCATGATATATTTTGTGGGAAAGGTGACGTTGTAGTTAGCAATATATGCCTGCAAACCGGGATGGGGAGAGAGGCATATAAAATCACTGGTTTGCAGTAAAATGCGACGCCTGTCCGCAAAGCAATGTATATCCTTTTTAGCAATCATACTAAATGCCTGCAAATACGCCTGCGAGAAACAAGAAGCCAAAGAGAAGACCGGATATCAGCATCATCATACCGATAATAATCCCCCAGATGGCCGCAAAAAACTTACCAAAGGCGACATGCCTGCGTATAACAATCTCTTCATTTTCAAGAAATTTGCTTTCCGGCAGGCTGGTGATCGTGTAGTTTCCCGGCTCATCTATATCAAAATAGCCAACGGGCATAGTCACCTGCATACCGCTGTGGCTGGTCATCATGCTGCGCTGAGAAGTGTATGGGACAGCCCGGCCGGTTCGCTTATGCTCCACAGAAAAGTTGACTTGCGGGAAGGTATCGGCTAAGGTACCGAAGCCTTGAATCATCCACGCCCTGTGCCGCCGGACATTAATTGCATATCGCCCCGGTTTTGGGATGTCTGCAACGGTTTCTGTAACAGAAGCTTTGTAGTGATGCTTCCAGCCTACAAAGGGGGAGACCAGGGAGATGATGGCGTAAACCATAAGCCCCAATCCCAGTATGGATATTAAAAAAAACAAACCTGCCATATGTGACGCCTCCTAAAATCTACACAATCTTGGAATCATTAATAAACAGTTCAAACTCCGCATCTAAAAATGCGGCTGCCCGGCGGCACATCATCATTCGTGACAAAAATATTTCGAAGTAATCCATAACGGGGGTAAAATTAACATCAAGGTCAAGGCAAAGCCGGATAAAGGCCTTTTCGCCTTCATGCATAACCTTGATTTCCGCCCGGGTGACGGCGTAGTTTACCCGGTCATGTATATCGGCAAGGATATCTTCCATGCAGGTTTCCTGTACCCGGGAGCGGCGCACATCGGACTTATCCGCTATGATAAGGGCAGCAGACACCGCATTGACCGGCTTGCCTGTGCCCTCGTCATGATTGCCGATAGCACTGCATATGGTGGCGATATCCTTGTAAGGCATGCCGTAACGCTCAAGGATATTTCTTGCAATCTCTGCACCGATGGGTGCGTGGAAGGTGCGGTTCATCATATTGCCGATGTCATGGAGGAGGCCGGCTATTTTGGCCAGCTCGATGGTTTCGGCTGGGTGGTTTAGAGATTTTAGGACGGCGGCGGCATTTTCTGCCGTGAAGGACAGGTGGGGGAAGGCATGTTCTGTAAAGCCGAGGGCTTTAAGAGTTTCGTTGCCGGATTGGATGTAGGTGGTGACTTGGGGGTCAGTTTTTAGGGATTCATATGTTATTGGCATGAGGGTCTCCTTTTGTTGGTTTACTTCAAGTTCAATTTCGGCTCTGTCGGCTGGGGAAATATTGTTGTCGTCATTGTAAAAATCGCTGAAGTTGTTGCTGTTTTTGATGGTCATTGTCAATCATTCCTCGTCAGTATGAAAATATTACAAACTTAGATTTAATGTAAATTTAGCATAGGAAACAGGATTATGTCAAAGTTATATACAAGTGAATAGCATATAAAAAAGGCATGACTACCATTGGTTTTGCGGTTGCGATGCCTTTTTTATTAATATTTTTTATCTTGATCTTAATCTGTATAAGGGCAATTATTAACTAGTTCCATAAAATCATCAGGGACAACATGGATTAATAATTGTGATTTTTCTGGTAAAGTAGAAGGTATCCATTTGTCTTCTCCTTTTAACGTACTCATATCCAAAATAGCTTCCATTGAACGAACTCCATATTTAAATTTAGGAACTTTAAGCATTGCATAAATAATTTTTCTACTTACAGGTAAGTCTTTGATTTTCTTTGCTGTTTCTTCTCCAAATTCTTTACCAATCCAATGTTTTACAATACTCCGAAGCAATACTGCTCTTCGCCATACAAAGAGATCATTACCACCTTTTGAGTTAGGGCCTAAAATATCTACCGTGCCTTTTAGTCTGCTGACAAAGTCGGGGCCTTTTACCAAACCAAATTTTTTTCTCTCTTCTCTTTCACGCTCATTCTCACTCTCACTTGAACTTAAGGTTGGTTTAATGAAATCTTTAAAGCTCTCTGAAACACCCCCAGCAAAAACAAAAATACTTTTACCGATTGGTCGATCCCCTTTAACATCTCTAAATTTACCATCCTGCATAGGCATTAGAAAATACTTTAACCATTTTAAGTCATCTGCATCAAATTCATCAAAAAAAACAAGGGGCATCTTTCCTTGAAGTGCGGCATCTCTTACCTCTTGAAAGGCACTGTTTAAATCGTGTGTTTTAAATTGTGATAAATTAAATTCTAGTATTTCTATTTTGCCAGGGTTTATATCTTTTGCTATTTCTTTAACCCCAAAAGATTTTCCACTACCAGGACTTCCGAATACAGCAATGGAGAGCGGTTTTGTTGTGGTGTCTTCATTAACATAATCAATCATTAATTTTCGTATATTTTGAAATGATTCAATTTCTTTACGATCAATAGTAGTAAATTTTCCAAATCTTAATTTAGGAAACACCTCAAAAACACTATTTTTATCGTTTTCTCCTTTTAGTGCATAACTAAACGCAGCATCCATGTTCTTTCGTTCAGAACCAAGATTTAAAAGACTCCAATTATTTATTTTTTCATCTTCTATTTCAGGAATTTGTAATGTTATAGATTCTTTCTCTCTTCTGTAACTTACATCACTTATTCTATAGGAGGAATTTTGTATTTCATCAATACTGTAATCCTTGGTCATATAGTCATTAACAGTATGTAAAATTGAATGTTTTGTCCAAGTGTCAGGTTTTGTTTTTATTCCCCACATAAAAGGTGCTACAGTAATTGCAGATGCTGCCATTACTGCAAAAGCATCGTCTTTACCATTCCCATTGTTTTCGCGCAAAGTTCCTTCAAAACCTCCATGCGTGAGATAAAGATAGAAATTATAATCATCATTTGCTTTGTTAAAATGTGCATAAACCGCTCCATCCTCAGCAAAAGTGATCCACATTGCTTTAGCTTTTAATAAATAGCTAAACGAAGAATTATAAGTTAGTTCTCGTATAAGCTCAAAGGCAGACCTTTCCCACGAGATTTGTTTGCTTATCTTTGCATCAGCATCTCTAAAAACTTTAACATCAAGCATAAGTATACATTTATCAGCGACACTCGAAAAATCTTTTGCTTCAGGTAGCCTTTTGTTAGATGCCCAAAAAATTTTTGTGTTTTGTGGAATGACTAATTTACCCAAACCCTCATCCCAAATGACTGCAAAATCATCACTTTCACTTGGAGAAATGATCGTATCACCAGAAGTAAATCCTTTGTTTTCCCGCATCGAATAACATTTTTCTTTACGCTCTTTGCTTTCTATCTCCTTTAATTCAATATGTTCACAACGATACGAATTACAAATTTCAATGTTATCAGCCATACCTTTTGAAGATAGTAACTTCTGAAGAAATAGTGCGCCTCCAGGAACTATAAAGTCTCTATAAACACCATTTTCATCAGTGTAGTAAAATCTTCGATTAAATGCATGACCATATATCGAACACTTAACATCGCTCATAACTCAAATCCCCCTTAACTCTATGTGTGTTTACAAATTTCCCCATATGATAACATAAAGTTGCAAAAAATCAAAACTTTAAAATATTTCCCGCATAACCACAATCACACTAGAGCTTTGTTAAATTGTAAAACCCAAGTCTTTAGAGTTTCATTGCTGTGCATTCAGTATATGTATATAATAAATCACATAAAGGAAGGGTGGAGTGGTACATATGAATCGCATCGTGATGCTCACTATCGTTTGCTTAAATTTAGTCTTCATTCTAATTTCACTTGCAGCATGCGGCCCGGGAGATATCTACAATATCCACATTCGGTCCATACGTACAGATAATCCATCAGAGCACCGTTTTGAGGTGCTTAATAACACCAACCGCAACATATCACTTGCAAGTGCACCTCGGATAGAGCAGCAACTAGATGGGGAATGGCACACGGTCAAGGAAATTTCCCATTTTCCATTTTATATAGATGCGGGTGAATGGGCATATTATTCCGCTACATGGGAGCTTCCCCGTGGCCGGTACCGCTTAATCATGCCATTTGAGTGTCGCCGAAACGCCGACCTTCAAGTAGAAGCAGCAGGGCAATTTGAAATATGGGAGCAGATAGACCTCGACATCACCATGCAGGTATTGCCAGACAGTATAAGCCCATGGGGCGCTGCTTTTCTGGTGACGAATAACTCCGGATATGATTTGGAATCATTTAATGGGGATTTTGGTATTTTTACGATAGAGACCTATCAAGATGGCAAATGGTCCGCCTGCTGGGCAGGTTCTAACAATATTCCCACCATTAATCTGCCAGATGGTGAACAAAAAGTGATTGCCCACACATGGGCACGTCGTGCAATCGGCAGTCTCCCAACCCGGATCGTAAAGACGTTTTGGTACAGAGGAGAAAATTATATGGTTTGGGACAAGGTATATGCAGCGTTTGCAAGCCAGCCACGTGAAATAGAAGATATTGGTATTACCCTCGAAGTGACGGATATAACCTGGGACAGACTAAGCTTGCTTACTACAAACCATACCAGTTATTATGCCGTGTTTAACAACACCTATATGGATAATTACAGCCCTTTTACAATAGAACAAAATGTTGATGGCCGTTGGGTCACTTTCAGAAGTTATGGGCACCATGTTGCCAATGGTTTTGTACTGCCCCCCGGTGGATATCGGGAATGGGGATTGCGCATTGCTGATATGGATCCCGGCCAATTTCGCTTAGAAAAAAGTTTTGCAATAGGCTTGGAAAGCCCCGATACAACAAGAACGATGGGCGTACAGGCGGAATTTGCAATTGATGATTTCAGGATTGATGATGATTTGCATGGTATTTATATGACCGAGTACATAAGATTCAGGTCAAATGTGATGATGCTTCGGCTAACAAATGCTTTCCAGGAAGGTGCAATCTATTTTGACAGGGATTATGATTTGCAAAAGTATGTGGATGGTGTTTGGGTCGATATGCCTAAGCTGGCCTCTGAATCCACGCTGGGTGGTGAGCAATTTTTGGGAGCCAGACAGCAGCGTTTTATTGTAAAATACTGGGGCTGGCTATATGGAGAGCTGGACCCCGGCAGATATCGCATTGTAAAGACTTTTTGGCATCATGCCCCGGATGGCGTGTCCTCGCAGCATGAGCTATATGCCGCATTTGACGGTTGGAATAGTTCACGTCATCTTTCAATTAATGGCGGGATAATATACCGTGCAGAAGTATTAAGGGAAGCACACCGGCCAAGGCCATTGGACAGCAAACGTTTGCTGCTATACGGCCTTAGCCCGGGGGAGAGCGATGATACGTCACGGCATAGTAATCGCTATAGTGGCCGTGAGTTTGATATGTTTGAAAATGCCCATGTGGTGGTGTTTGATGTTTGTGGGCAGCAAATTTTATTTTCGGATATTCCCCAGGGGGCGGTGGTGGAGATTATAAGTATGCAGGCATTTCCTTATGGGGCGGTTTTGATTCAGGTTGTAGCATAGATTTTTATTGCTGCACTTCAATCTCCCGCCTGACAAACGTCACTCGATCCACAACCCCGCCATCTTTAACCCCCATCTCCTCCAAAGTCCCCCCACGATTCCTTTCCCCCAACGCCTCAAGCTGCTGCACCAAAGTCCCCTCAACCGCAGCATCTGCCAGCCACAACCGAAAAGGCTCCGCCGCTTTACTATGTATAATTTGTATCAAATAAAGCACCTGTCGGATATCCAAGACATCGACAAAGCGTAATTTGCCATCACTTGCTTTCAACTTCAAACGGTCGCATTTTGCGACCAGTTGATTGCCATCAATGGCCCACCTGCTTTTTATTTTTTTCCAATACTCCCGGGCGGTTTCATAGTCGCTGTTAGTCAGTACTGCACAAATATCTGCGGCAGAAAACCACCACTTTTTATGTGCGTCATCCCATACGGAGCGGACTTGTTTGTCTTTGAATATATTTTTTGTCGTTTGCATTTTTGTGCCTCCTGTGATTTACTAAAAAGTAACCGGCCCCACAATTCGCATGGGTTGACCGGTTACTTTTATACAAAAATTAAATTTGTAAACTACCTCGCCATCATCTTCCTAAGATGCAACTTCAATTCCTTAAATGCGCCCCTGGTATCCATATCCTCAATGGCATCAATCAATGCTCTGGCCTCTGCATCCGGCAGAGAATCCTTTTTGCCGGACAGATGTGCGGCACGGCTTTTAACCACATGCAGGAGGATATCATCCACCGATGCCTTTTCGTTTACCATATCCATCACCGTTTTGCTGCGGGATGCAAATTGGATAAACTGCTTGTTCATCAGCTGGTAATTGATTTTTCCCGATACATCGCTGTACATGCCTGTGATGGCAATAAACTCGTCGCAGTCTACAGCGTTGGCAATAGGGTCCTGGTGGGTGCCCGGGGCTTCGTCTTCCGGCACTTCAATTTCATCGCTGTCTGCGGTCTCGGAAATCATGATTTTTACCTTGCCCCGGGCAGAGTATGCCAGGCCGGATAGCAGCTCGGCCGCTTCTTCAAAGGCTTCTGCCGGGAAGAGCGCTGCCAGCGTACGTCTGTCGGGCTGTGGCTCGCCGGTGCGCTTATCGATTTCTGCAAAAGCGGTCAGCTCCTGATCGGTGCGGTGGATTTTAATGCCGCTGCCGCTGGGTCTTAGTTTCACTTTGTATGCCATAGCGGGGATGGTGCTGAGTTCTACTACTTTGCTTCGTATGATATTCATAGGAGCCTCCTGATTAAATGAATTTGCCCTATTTTACTACTATTTCCAGTTGCTTGTCTAGCCTACTCGGCAACCGGTATGCGAACCCCATTAACAATGACTGCTGACACCGCATCCATATCAACTGGCGCATCTACAAAGAAGAAGAAATCGAAGTCGTCCGGCCCTACACCGCCGCCGCTGCCGGACGGCCTGATATTTCTCCGCCGGTTTTCCAATTCTATTTCTACCTGAAAGTCGCCCCAGCCTCTGACAAAATTTTCTGCATCGGGATCAGTCACCCATTGATGCGTACCTGTTACCTGAATGCCAAGCGAGCTGAGTGATATATAATCCAAATGCAGATCCCCTGCAGGGATATCCGTCCATATCAATGTCTGATTGTCAGCCTCGCTGGTGTTTACCTGTATCCGCCATTCTCCTTCAACAATCCTTTGTAACTGTCCGGAAAATTGGTTGCCATTAATATGGTCAATGCCTATCTCCAAATTATCCAGTCTGGGAATGCCTATGTCGCCCAGTACCTTGATTTCAAAGTAAGCAGTATTCGTTGACCTGTCAAAATGAAGGCGTCTGGAACTCATGCCGCCGGTAGACACGACCTGACCATCCATGTAAATTTCAAGGTCGGGAAAAATATACTGTGTTAAGCGATTTTCCCCGGTGATATCCTGTATGGTCAAATACGCTAAAACGACATTGCTGATTTGCTGTGCGCCAATGACTTCTATCCGTATGCCCTGGTCTTCTGCATAGGCTGGCACTTCCGGCGGGATAGCCAAAGCACCAAAGGCCGGATTAAACCGTGATATAAAATGATCCAACCCGCCTGATGCGGCGTATACCGTGCCGGATATAATGACTAAAATGAACATGGCTGCAATGGCTACAGAAAGCCTTGCACGGCGTTTTACCACTCGCTTTTGATTTGCATTCATATTTTGCATTCTCCTTTTTAAGCTGTCGGTGTCTACACTAATCTGAGAAAAGGCATCATGGATGCGTTGCTCTTCTCTGTCCAATTGCGCTTTTTTATTTAAACTGTTCATATTTGGGCCCCTTTCTCTTCTAAATCAAATGTCAGATGGTGTGCCAGCTTTCTTTTGGCACGCTCGTATCGCTTTCGTAATGCGGCAGGAGGGATGCCCATCTGCTGGGATAACTCATCGTAGCTGTAGCCTTCCATTATACGGCCGTATAGCAGCGCTCTGTCCTGAGGTTTAAGCAGGCCGAGGGCGTAGAGTGTATCTTCACTTAAGCCGCTTAAGCCAGCCTGCTCCGGCCCAGCCACTGTATTTTCCGGGATATTTCCAAAAATCAGAAACTTTCGCCTTTTCAGCTTATTAATGCTTTTGTTATATGTGATTTTATATAGCCAAGCAGATATATTACCGCCATCAAAGGCAGTTTGATTTTGATAGGCTGACATGAAAACATCCTGTACCACATCTTCTGCATCCTGATGGTTGTATAGGATGGATGCAGCGTAACGCAGCAGCTTTTCACCATAGGTTGAGACTAGCTCGTCTAAGTTGTACTCCACTTGGGTATCACCTCCTTGGGGTATGTATCAATCGATTGTACACCCTTATAACAACTGGGGACAGGTGTTTGTGACATGGGAGGTAAAAGGTTTGTCCAAAAGACCAAAATGCCACGGTCAGGGATGGAACCCTGACCCTACACTTTAGTGCATTTGTAGGGTACGGCTTCCATGCCGTACCGCAGCATATCAATTATTCATGCGTCAATATAAACCGCTCAATTGAGGCCTCGCAATTAAAAGTATCATCCCATACAAAAATGGTATACGCAAAATCTGTATCATGAAGCTCGAGATGCTGCCTTAAATCCAGCGTAAAGCAGCCTTCTTCCAAATAATCTCCTGTTTTAAAGTCAAATACAGTACCGGACACCATCACTTCTACACGCACAATCTTCCTATTGCAGGGCATTTGCTTGGTTATGACACTATAGTTAATCTCATACACATTGTCAGATATCTTCTTTGGTTTTCCCGCTGTCACGCTATACTTTGGCTCGGCAGTTTTTAAAGCCTTTGCGCCGCCCCAGCCATCTTCCAGCGGATATCTGGGCGGGCAGTCTTTGCGATGGATATCCCAAAGAAAGTGCCGATGAGTGGAAAATAGCTTTCCGCCCTCTATGTGGATATATGCTGGACTACTTTGCCCCAATCCCTTATCCCCTGCCATTGATAAAATGGGAATGGAAGTCTGTTCATAACCGGCCAGCGATGCCTCTGCGGTATCCAGTGCCACCAGGTCAAGGGAGGCCATCATGGCGCTGGTGATGATATAATCCGTTTTTTGATCCATATTTGGCTGGTAAGACACGCCGCCCACAGGCAATGTAGGGCCTTTGCGGTTGGCCGTCAGGCAGTCCATGATACTGTAGTCGTAGCTGCGCACCATATGCATAGCACACAGATATTCGGTGAGGTTTTCCACATGATGGTTGCCGTTTTCATCTTAGTACATGCCGCTATGACCAAAGCGTCCCGGGTCACCGGGCATACCATATTTGCTGCGGATGCCATAGTGCAGCTTTAACGCACCGGTAATGCCCTCAATGCCGTGGCTTTTGAATATCGGCAGGCCAATGAAAACATCGCAGTATTCATTTGGACTATCTGATTTTTGTGCCTGCTGCTTCGTCCGTAAAAATTTGGGAAAAGATACCTTCACCTTGTGCCCATTTTTCATGGGAACTTCAAAAAGCTGGCGTCCGTCAGGGCCAATGGCATCTAAATTAACCAGCTCTGCCTTGGAGCCGCCGTCGAGAATGCCATCCGCATTAAAATCATAACAGATATCTGCTTCATCTACCGCATTATCCCCTGTGCGCTCCAACTTAGCCCAATAGAAGCTGGTCTTGTAATGCTTAAGTGATGGGTTAGTGTCGGGATACATCACGGCATCAGCCACTTTTAGGCTGGCACCTTTTTCAAAGCCGATGATCTCCCTGACCAACCCGGCAACATGGCGTACTATCCTTGGATCAGTGATGATGCCCCGGCCTTTTTCGCCCCGTGCGCCCATATAAGGGCCTACCAGATTTACCTTCAGCACCACACGGTCGCCGGGCCGGATAATTTTACGCAAACCCTCCGGCCCAAGGGTCTGGAAGATGACATCATCTACCATATCACACACTTCTTTGTCGGTAGGGTCACCCGTTTGTCTTGCAAAGCCCACTTGGGCCAGTTTTGTTTTGTCCATTTATATCCTCCTGAATAATTTTTTGATGTGTCTTTTTATATTGTATTCAGGCTGGGATAAGCTGTGCGGTTTTCGAGATGACAAAAAACATTTTCGCCGCTTGGTCAAACGGTCGCATTTTGCGACCAGTTGATGCCATGCGCTTTCCTGTCCAACAAAAAAACTGCCTTATACCCTTGAAAGGCATAAGGCAGTGCTAAGTCTAAACAAAACACGAAAGCGCATCCCCAATATTATCCCTTATCACCAAATCCGCCGCCTCATCCATGTGGGTGGCCGTTTTATTTATCAACACCAGCCGCTTTCCTTTATAAACCTGTAAAAGCCCGGCGGCGGGATATACACCAAGGGATGTTCCTCCGATGATCAGCATATCGGCATGGGCAATATAGTCCATTGCCGCAATCATCAAATCATCCTCCAGCGATTCCTCATACAGCACAACATCTGGCTTGATTATCCCGCCGCAAAGACAAAAGGGTACATCCGCTGCGCTCGCAACCACTTCAACCCCATGCGCTTTGCCGCAATCAAGACAGTAATTGCGCCAGACGGAGCCATGCAGCTCTATTACGTTTTTGCTGCCGGCCTTTTGGTGCAGCCCGTCGATGTTTTGGGTGATCACTGCTTTCAGTTTGCCTGCCTTTTCTAAGGCGGCCAAGGCTAAATGGGCGTTGTTGGGCTGTGCATCCAAATGCAGCAGTTTGCTTCTGTAAAATTCAAAGAAATCACTGGTCTGGTTTGCGAAAAAAGAATGTGAAATCATGACCTCGGGCGGGTATTTCCACTTTTGATTATATAACCCGTCAACACTGCGAAAATCGGGAATGCCACTTTCCGTAGACACGCCCGCTCCGCCAAAAAATACGATGTTGCTGCTTTGGGAAACATAATCCTGCAATGTGTTCAAATGCATATCCGCAGCCCCTATACTTCGCTCACATCCACAAAAGCGCCTGCTTCCGCAGACCGCT
>Ga0123355_10004995_pt1 | contig 19309 bp, 19 predicted proteins | sample TergutEmb28metaG_3_FD_89872 | JGI IMG/M metagenome (GOLD analysis project Ga0123355, IMG submission 89872) | Embiratermes neotenicus P1 segment gut microbial communities from Petit-Saut dam, French Guiana - Emb289 P1 | ecosystem: Host-associated > Arthropoda: Insects > Digestive system > Gut ... | reverse complement strand
GCATGTTGGTTTGTTTTGACATGTGATGTGATGGCAGCCAAGCTGAGCACATGCTAGAAACAAAGACAAGGACATTGTATTAACAGTGCAGTATGCAAAAGTAATATAGAAGCCCAGATATGCTGGAATACCGTATGTGTTCTGTATGCATCACCCATGTGCATCCCTAATATGAAAACTTGAAGCCAAGCTTATATATTGCATTATGAAAGCAGTGAAATCAAGCACAGGGAATGTGTCCCATATTTTATATCAGTGTGGGGCTTTCCTGTTACTGCTAAGGTTAGGATTTGAGGGTTGACTTTGATAGTTATTCAACTCACTGTTCTGTATACATAAAGGCCAAGTATCACATGACATCACATTCAACTGCCCATTGTAAAAAATCTCTTTAATCTTGGCATATCAAACAATACAGTATAACACCACAGGATGGAGTCACAATGAAAGACAGAAAATGGGTTTAGTATACATGAGCTTCCTGGGAATGTTTCTTACCAGGGCAAATATGTCACTATGTTGGCAACCTACATGGAGTATGGTTTCCACTGCACCTTAACACAAATTGAGAACATATACAAGTTGGTTCAAATATGACCGGGACTGATTTGTGTGTAAACGTTGAAGACTGACATGTGCAAGTAAGTGTTTGGCAATTATGGTTAAAAAAAAAAAAAAAAATCAGTCCCGGTCATATTTTAACCACCTTGTATTATAGGGAGTTCACAAATTTTCCAAAAATCTAGGAGCCACCTCAAAACTCCTAAGCACCATAAAAGTGACACGATGCAAGTTTCATACTGAGGACCCACAAATATTAAGTGCTACCATATGAACTTTAGTTGCCCAGGTGACATGGTGTATGGGATTTGTGCATCCCTGTATGGTTCTATTAACATGTTATCTAGGGCTACTGTATGTTCTCTTTTTCAACCCAAAAATTTCTATCTGGGCAAGCTTTTTAAATTTGTAGAAATGTCAGACTTTTTGATTGTTATTTCTTGAAGCTAATGCACATTTTAATGGTATTAAAATGCAAAAGAAATCTGGTTTTTAAGAAGTATGTAATTATATTACATTATCATTGTCTGCATCAAAAAACAGAAAATGAAGTTCAGCTGTTGACCTTCATAATGTCTAGAAAACTTTGGTGCAGAATTTCTAAATAACTTGATCTCAGTGGAACACGTGGTTAGAGAACATCTTACTCAGAATGTCATACCCATGAAATTTAAAGAATTACTAGTAGAGAAAAGGGGCCAGGGTAGTAAAATTGATACAGCAACTGACTACGGGCTCGACAGTCCAGGGTTCGATTCCCAGTGGGGCAAGAGATCTCTTTGCCAAAACCTGTCAACAACTGACCCTGGGGGCCATGCAGCCACCTGTTTAATGGGTACTGGAACAGTTCCCAGGGGTAAAGTGGCTGGAGCATAGCATTAACCATCCAGCCCCATCTAATGATGAGGAGGGAGGGGGTGAGAGAGAGAGAGAGGCTATACTTCAACTCCCTTTGTGTGTGTTCATGGCACATTACAGGGAGATCTTTACTGTGCTAGCAGAGAAACATAAAACAGGACTTTTACTTAATAAAATTGTGACTCTTTATATGTCCGCTTTTTAACCTCCCTTTTTATGTACTTTTTTCTTATTGTCAGTACATGCGAAAAGTCCTCTTTTCTCGTAATGAATATATGGTAAGACCTAATGTTATCATAAATTGTGCTTTTGTTACACAGATAACAGTCTTCTGAGGTGCTGGTGGCTAAGTAATTCTGAGCACTGGTATAATAAGGGAAATACATGCTATCCTAATCTCTATTCGATCCCCCCAGATATATTTTGTGCGACAAGAAGAAAATTTTGATGTTAATTTTCCTTAATATCACTGAAAGACACTATAAATTTACATACTCTTGCTCCTCTTATGCCAGGCGGAAAAGCATCTTGCGCTGCATCCTGTGCTGCAGTTCTCCTCGACGTATCATAGTATGGATCACCTTGTAAATAGCACGCTCTGGATACTTCTGTCTTAGAAAATCTTGAATAATATTATGTTCAGAAACCTGTGAACCAATGGCAAACCTCCTCTTCAACTGTTTCTCAATTCTTGTGAGCATCTCATGGTCCTCCTCTGAAGTGAAACCTTCAGCACCAGCCAGACTACCAGACATTGCAGCATCCAGGGTTGACACCTGAAATAATCTTAGTGCCTCATTAACATGTGATTCTGTTGCAAATGGCTGCAGTTGCATCTTAGCTAGAGACTCAGCAATGCGAATTATAGCCTCTAGCTGCCTGACAGTGATTGGGATGGACAACCTCTTATCCATCTCCAATTCATGTTCCCTTGTTCCACTACGCATCAGCACATATCGATTCTTCAACCTTTCCCCTGCAGCTTCTGAGAGTCTCGGACCACAATGTAGTCGGCAGTAGTTTATGTACTTCTTTATTGTCATAAGTGACAGTTCTCCATCTGTTGCAGCATCATCTGTCATCTGACCAGCATTCATATGGACATTCACAATGTGTTTGGCAAGGTTTTTATCTTTAATTTCATTGTGTTCATCCTTCACTATAAAGATCATGTCAAATCGTGACAGAATGGTGGGCATGAAGTCAATGTTCTCTTCTCCTTTCATGTCATCCCAACGTCCAAAAATGGAATTTGCAGCTGCCAGGACAGAGCAACGGGAATTTAAAGTTGTTGTGATTCCAGCCTTGGCAATGGATATTGTTTGCTGTTCCATTGCTTCATGGATGGCAACCCTGTCATCTTCTCTCATCTTGTCAAACTCATCTATGCAGACTACACCCCCATCGGCCAACACCATTGCTCCACCTTCCATCACAAAGTTTCGGGTTACAGGATCACGATTTACCGAAGCTGTAAGACCAGCTGCTGATGACCCCTTACCTGAAGTATACACTCCAATTGGTGACACCTTTTCTACAAACTTCAGAAGTTGGGACTTTGCTGTACCAGGGTCACCCAACAACAGGATGTTAATATCACCACGCCTTGTAAGTCCATCTGGAAGACGTTTACGTGACCCTCCAAACAAGAGACAAGCAATTGCTTTTTTAATATCTGTGGCGCCAAAGATGCTCGGTGCAATGCTAGCAGCAATACGCTCATAGAGACTGGGGCTCGATGCCATGCGACGAAACATCTCTTCTTCATCAGATGTAACTGGTAATGCACTGGTGAATCCTGTACCATGTGCATCCACTTGTATTCCAACAACACGTAAATAGGGTGCCCTAACACCAACAATTGGTCTCTCACGACCCCCTCGTTTAGATGGCCTGGTTATTTTCTTAATTGAATATATTCCCAAGATAACAACCCTGTTGCCTGGGACAACCCGTTCACAAAGGTATCTGTCACAGTATAACTGCAGGTGGCGTGGCAATTCTCCCTGAGGAATGGAATCTGGTAATTCTTGCAGCTTAAGTACCTGGAAGTCCACACAACTACATTTATCAGGAACGATGAAGAATGGATCTAACGGGCATTTCGGCCTACCTGCCTGTTCTGTCGTGCATTTCCTTGGAAGAACGTAACCTTCTAAACCGGGCTTAACGGGGAGATCAGGAATCATGTTTCTGCAAGAGCGGCACTGAATAGCAATCTTCGTTGCCTTAGCTCTAATTCCCGAAGCTGTCACAATGATACCTGGAATCTTCACTAACCGTGATACTACCTCAGACTTCATATCTCTTAAGGATGCTGGATTGGCATCAGACGATAGAAATATTTGTATGTCTTTCACATCCTCCTCTCCTTCCGGTCTTGGAGCAGTTACCTCATCAGCAACCTCTTTTGCAGCCTCTTCAAATACTGGAAGATGTTCGATAGGTTGTTTATACAATTTATCGGCAAGTGTCTCATCAAAGCTAGCTAGATCTTCAATGTTCACTTCCAACCAATACTGACGAAGATTGTACTGACGCTTCAATTCATCTCTGTATTTGTAATTAAAATTTCCTTCATGAAATTTTCGCAAGAAGTCTTTAAATTTTCTTTTCACAGCCTGAAGATTTAGTTGGTTGGTATCAACTTCTCCGGCCGCAAAGTTATCAGAGAAAAACACACCAGGATCGTCAAATCCCTCCATGCTGAGAACTAACAGTAATTTCGCGCGAAAAACCGAGGGACTGTAAACATCGAGCACTGAAGTTTCTTTATACCTTGCCGAATGTGGGAATATTAATTTCCCCCTTCGGTCAGTGGTGCTTTTCTCTTCTACCGCTGGTATAGTTTGTGAGTTTGTACATACGCAAGAAGAATCAAGATGCACACTTTTGTCAGTAATTATTTAATTCCTTATACTATTCATGAAAAAAGTGTGCATCTTGTTCGTTCTTCTTTAAGATAATCATAATGATATGTACATCACGATGCACGGTTCAGAAAACGTTAAGCATGTAAGGTTGCTCTAATCCGTGGTCTAGGATGTCATTCCGCGTTTGTGTAAGAACTGTAGTCATGATATGTGGTTCAGTACCAGTGTCGTGAACTGTGTTGCGTCCAACAGGTGGTGGCACAGATCATATATATAGAATGGTGGGTACTTTGTGTGTGTGCGTGTGTGTGTTAGGATCAATAATGAATAGGTCAGGTTCCCTTACAACAACAGCCAGGGAATTATCAAGATATAAATTAGATTTAGTGGATGTACAGGAAGTTACGTGAAATTTGGGGGGGCGGGGGGGAGGGGCACGGTAATAGTAGGGAAATAAATTTCTGTCCGTGTTTCCATATTTATTGTCTGATTGGGGTTATATTCGGTAAAGGAGATGCACATATAATATTGCTGAGAACTTTATAGAGTTTATTGAAGATGGGTGCAGAAAGGGCCGTACTTCCATTACGGGCGGAATTTAAATTACATTTACGCGCGCGCGCGAAATTGTACGTTTTAAAAGTAAAAAACGCTTTGGTAGTCTGTACACTCCGTCACGGATTCATGAATATAGACCAATACATGGATCGGAGCCAATTCAGCTACCAGACGGGTGGTGGAGTGAATGTCGTACGTGCATACGTACCTAGGAACGGATATTAATATTAGATTTTGGTCGTTTGCAAGGTGAAGTTGAAGTCTTTGATATTCTGGGATGTTATGCAGCTAAGGTTGGTAGTCTCGTACCGATGTTTCGGTCCCAACTGTTGTCCCGAAACGTCGAAAACAAACTACCCACCGATGCTGTTTGCAACATCCAGAAGATCAAAGCCCTCAGCAGAATTTTACTTTAACTAATTTCTAATGTGAGGCAGCCAGTCAGTCCATTTGCCGTATGGGGTGTATTAATGCACATAATACATTATCTATTTTTAACTCTGATTTGCCCAACGTTGTTTTTAGTAAATAAACACCTGGTCTCAGTTCACCATTGGATTTAATTTGTCATCTGATTGCCCGATATACAAACACCTGGATACCTGTCTTCTGATTGGCAGTTACTTTCCCTGTGCGTCCTCAAAAAGTAAGTGTATGTGTAAAAAGTGTAAAAAGTATGAAGGGGAGGAGCAATTTCAACCATTCCTCCAGTGGACGAGTGGTTAACAACCTGTGTTTCTTATCACACTAGCACGCGTTTCTAATATTGTGTTAATCACATAGTTACCACAAACAACCGGTGGTGTTGCTAGGATTTTTGGTGCCTGGGGCAAGTAATGACACTAGCTGCTCCTAAGAGAACATGCTGACTGCAAAGAAACAGCAACTATTTACCGAATTTTCGTTTATCTCTTTCAGCAGTTTAAAACATGTTGATTGCAGAAAATAGGAAATTTCCTCTAAAATATACATTTTGCTGCCCCGGAGGGTGGGGAGGCCTCAACACTGGCAAACCCAAATGTAACTATGCATCTGCTACCAGCATACAAGGATAGATGACTCAACTGGATAGGAGAAACAGGTAGTTGGGTAGAATGGAAAGCAAAATAGCTGCAGAAGAAACCCTATGAAAGAATGATAGCCAGGCAACAGAAGTGAAAAACAGAAAGTTGTCAGATAAAAATAAGATCTTTATTTTAAAAAAAAACTTTACATGTATCCATTGATCACTGCATCCTGTGCTTCTCAGTTGGTATTTACTATGACTTCCCTCAGTCCTTGTCCTGATGGAATCATACTTGTAGTTTCACTGCCCATCCACCCCCAACATGTCAGTGCTGGAATGGGAGGGGAGAAGGGAACCGTGATGCTTTGCGCAGTTCTCTTTGTGCATGCAAGTGGTGTATTGTCAGTGGATATAAAATTATTATTACTCATATCCTCCAAATTTTCGGTGTAATTTAAGATGTTCATTTCATCATGACCATCATTTATAACAACAAATAACTTGAAAGTCAATGAAAGTGTTAACCTTTTGGCGCCAAAATTATTTTTTTTAAATTTTAGCACACTCTGTATATAAAATGTGAATAAAACAGGAACCAAATACATTAGAATTATGAAACAAATTGCATTTTGAAGAGAAAAAAGATGCAAGAAAGAAAGATAAGGAGAGAGCTGGGAAGGGGGAAAGGATGAAGAAGAGGGGGGAGTGGGTCGAGTGGGGTATGTACCATGTTTAAAATATTCAACATCTATATTTGTTGAATAAATATATAAAATGCAACGTTTAGAGGTTAGCAGTGCGGTATGACCACTATAGTGGTTGTTAGGTGTCAGAGGGTTAAAATATGTGTTTCATGCTGTGGATGATGGAGGCTACAATTGAAGGTAACACTGCCATGTACTTTCTGGTGGCAGTTTAAATTTTCAATGCTGTTCACTAGATATCTACTCACTGGCATTACTCCAATGTGCTGAAATGAGTACTCCTTGCATCCAATATTTATTACAATCAGAATATCGAAGGCAGCGGCATTAAATACACAGTCAATTAGTGGAAATATGTAATGCTGTTCTATATTTTCATTGCCATGTTGCAACGCATTTGTGGATATAAAGACAGTGAAGTGAAAAGTGTGCCATTTCGGAACCAGAACACTGGAATTATCCAGATGCAAAAATCAACAGAATTTTAAGTCATAAACATGTTTTAGTGCTACAAGAAAGTCTTATTAAATATGAGTGCTGAAATGTAATATGTGTAAATAGATGTTCACTCCTGCATGTTTCGACATCTGTGTCATCCTTAGGGAGTTTAAAAATTTGTGCCTTGGTAAGTCACATGAGTTCTTAAAATGAAGGCTGTTAAAGTTACAATTCCATAAAATTATTAGATTAAAATAAATTAAAATATTATTTGGTTTATCGCTGAGTGATAAATAAATTCTGTGCGACATTATAATATGTTGTGTGAGCAGTGTGTTTAATTGGAGGTAGCTGTTACCAAATGCTGGTTGCATAAGGCCCAGGTGTGGCATATATTTCATAGTGCCCCCCACATGTTTTGTGTGCATTATGTAGAGCTAGCTGTTGCCAAATCCTGGTTGCATAATACCCTGGTTTGGTGTAGATGTCGTAATGCATCTTACATACTTTTTGTGTGTTTAATGTCAAGGTAGCTGTTACCAAAATTGGTTGCATAATGCCCAGTTTTGGTGTAGATGTTGTAGTGCAACATACATGTTTTTTGTGTCCTCTATAGAGGTAGCGTTTACCAAATCCTGGTTGAATAAGGCCCAAGTTTTGTGTGCTTGTCATAGCGCACCTTACATGCTTTTGTGTGCTTTGCGTAAAGGTAGCTGTTACAAAATACTGGCTGCATAACACCCAGGTTTGGTGTAGATGTCAGGAATCATACATGCTCTTAGTGTGTTCCACATAGAAGCAGCTGTTACCAAGTACTGGTTACATAAGACCCAGTTTTGGTGCAGATGTCTTAATGCCCTTTACATTCTCTTAGCATGTTCTAGATAGATGAAGCCGTTACAAAATCCTGGTTGCATATGGCCCAGGTTTGATGTAATGTGAAGTTCCCCTTATATGCTTTTTGTGTGTATTTGTAAATACCAAAAAGTCCAAGTAGAGCAGTGAGAATGTTAGTAAATGACTCAATAGTTACGAAAAATTTGACGCCTGTGGAAAACAAAGCTAGGGGAATATATTTAAAAAAAAAAAAGAGAGAGAGAGAATCTGTTTTCCAAAAGTCAGTGCTTCTGATTTCCAAACAGACACTCAGACCTTTCATGTGTGAAAAGAACGTGTATAAAAACTTAGCATTGAATGGAGTTAATGAAAACTATTAAATCAAAGAAAAGTGGAGCATCAACTGAAGACATTTTCAAACGTGAAGGCACACGAGCACAAACAACAGCTCTTGGGGAAATTTTCATTTCACCTGTATTGACTTGATTCCAGAACTGTCCAAAATGTGACCTACTGGTTGAAGGCAAGTTCAGTGGAATCCACTGGTTGGCTCCAATAAAATGTCCTAATATGACTCAGACCTTACTGTCCAGTGTCATACCCAATATCATTCTAGAATAGCTCTGAAAACATAATTCAATCAGAAACATCTGCAACTTGTAGGAATTAGGATGTTAAAGTGCATTCAGTAAAAGGACTTGTAAAGTTGGCATATACTGATTTATTATAAACATTTTCTTGTGTATCAGTGTAATGCAACACTTAAGAGACCAACTGTACTCTTCGATATCCCTGTTTCTTTAACAAGATCATAATTTTAATTTGTCTTCACCTTCCTGTAACTGTTATTCTGTTTTTCCTGGCCTTTGGCCTTGGATTTTTGTTTCTGCTGTTGAACTTGTTTCTGCTGTTGAACTTGTTTCTGCTGTTGAACTTGTTTCTGCTGTTGAACTTTATGTCTGGGTTCCACAGGTAACCACATTAACCTGATGGCTGCAATTTGAGGCACCACACTTAGAAGTGAGTTCACACCCCAGAAAGCGAAGTAGGCAGAATGGTTCAGAGTTGATGGCAGTCCATGTTCAAGTTTTGTCAACTTGTGGAAGACCATTCCCACAGTTGAACCACCAGCCTGCGAACAGTGATTTAGACACAGATTAATTAACAGCTCTGTATTATCTGTAGTGACAAGTATAAGTATCAAATCAGTCACACACAACACCAGTTTTTGTCTATTTATTTACAGCAACACATTTCAGCAATAACTGTGAGCCATCATCCATCATATCCAAGATCCCATTAAGATGAGAATGGAGTATGTAATGAAGTGCAGTATCTTTCTTTAATATTCTTTGACATCCTGTGAAAGAAATCTGAAGCGTGAATCTAGCAGAGATAAAAGAGTAATGTGACAGCAGCCCACATTACAAAGGGATTAATGAGTTTTTGAGAAAACAAATGTAAAACTTTGAACAGTAGCATACTCATAACCAGTATACTGCCACCTATATATTACATATTTTTTTACTTTATTAACTTGCCAACTTTTAGTTTTTTACCCTTCATATTATATACACATACAGGTATTCCTTGGTTGATGATCCTTCATATTTCATATGCATTTAAATGGTTTTACATATTTATGATGTATAGTTAATGTGAAAGTGGATATTCATCTTAATGCAGTATGTAATTTCTCCTGTATCAGTGTTTATAAAAGTTCTGATGATGGCTTGCATTTAGAGCCATAACATGTAGAGATAAATACCCTGATAAAAACTAGTGTTGTGTGTGACTGATTTAATATGTATACTTGTGATATGTTAATACCAATAGGGATGTCTCATCTTAAAATAATCTGTAGTGGTTATAAATGCTGCTGAGGATAATTGTATGTGACTTAGGGGACAAAGTCTGTGATAGTCATGAGGTCATAGCTTGCAGTAACTCTGGTTAGCCTGGAGGAAATCATAAAGTATGAACTATTTAAATATGGGTCTTCCAAATTAAAGACAATAAGAGATTTTTCTGAGCCAAACTAGTTACGTACATGAAGTGAGGCTCCAGCTAAAATGACAGCTAAATCCTGAACCCATGTCTGGCCTGGATTGACCATTATGCCCCATGCAACAGCCAAGTAGCCAGGCAGGAAGTAGAACAGAGTAATAAGTCCCTGAATGGCTGCAAATGGTGCTGGATCTTGCTCTTGTACGACTGGTTCAGCCATCATGCGATACCAGTTTGGTATATACTGTTTGCTACCACATACAGCCTGAAAGGAAAACAGTACAGTGAAAATATGGAGGACAGATACCACATCACCCCAAACCAACTTCATTATTTGAACAAATCAGTACATCCACCAACAAGTGCACTTAATGCTACACAACTCATAACAATTATTAGAACTCCTACATATTTCCCCACCAGGGTGCCAACTTCTGGGACTAATAGAACAAAGGAGAATAAGCCCAACACATTGGTCTAGTTATTATATGGCCCATATTTAAATGTTTAAAAAGTTAAATTCTAAAATATATAAAAATTGGTAAGTATAAAAATTACAATATTAAAGGTTAAGGTAAAGCAATCCCATTACAGGCCTGGGCAGGCCCTGAGGGTTCCAGGAGGTTGAGGCTCCCAGATTTCAAGACATACAGCACATGAAAGTGGTAAGATTGACAGCTCTATGCACTGGCTGCTTTTACCTCCCAGGAAATAATCCTGGTATTCATTTCTTTTAGAGGCTGAGTCAACCCCAGGGCTATACCACAGCCGGAAGGATTATGTAGATGAAAAATTCCAATGACACCATCGGGAATCGAACCCATGACCTTCTGGCTTGTAGCGCAGTACCCCCAACCAAATGCACCACTGCATACCCCAAAATTACAATATTATGACATTAAGATTATGTAACAGTGAGTAGTTCCAAGTAGGTCTGTCATTGTTTGCATTCTGTACGGAGTACACATACAAACATCTGCTTTGATGTTATATGATCATCAAGGGATCTCATCCAGCTACAGCATGTGATGTGTGTTGTATCAGGTAGGGTAGTGTACTATATGACAGTACTTTTCTATTATGGTTTATGTTTGGGTGTCCATTATTATTGAAATGTATTACCTAATGAATTACTGAGAGTGAAATCTGTAGGATCAACACTACCAATATCAAACCCCATTTGACTGTGCTTCCTTCAATCTCTTTTACAGATTCATAATAAACTTCTTAAAAGATCCAGCCAATTTTTATCTTCCCATCATGATCTTCCAAGCTACCAACTTTAAAAATGTTCACCATAAAAAGCTCTGTGTATCATTTCTTCCTTTTCCCTGCCAAACATATTCATATTGTAAAACTAATTAAAAAGTCTGCTTGTGACTAAATCCCTATGTGGAATGTTAGATTATTTTACTTTGGAGACAGAGAATTTGCCCAAGCAGGAGAAACCTGGAAAGTGAAAAATGAAATTTCTTTTTTGATCTGACTATTACGCATTTCTGTATCATGATTTTTACAGTTACTATGGGGCATTCTACATCATCTCCAATGGAAAAACTACTGACTGCCCTCATGAACAAGATTTTAAGTCACTGGTTATAAAGTGTGAACTGAATTTTCTGTGGCTTAGAAGATGGCTCAAAATCATGAAGTTAAATTGCATTAGTTATTAAGAACAGTGAGACCTATGTTACGACTTGCAAGATGTTTTCAGTCTGTCAATGGGAAATATGTTAAATTACTAAACTGCCTACATGGACTGTTTTCTTTGCAAATGCCTTTATTCCAACAGTTTTCTTGTGGACAGTGGATACTTTGTTGTTGGCTGTTGAACTGCCCCATCAGATAATTCCATCATGCAAAATGGAATGCAACTATACAAAATAAACTCATGGTAAAACATACTTAACTATTTTTGGGGATAATAGCTTATACATCACTTGAGTATAAGTTGTTACCAGTGTGCAGGCCAAGGAATCTAGTTGTCACTATTTTGGTTTATTGTCATAATCTGTAGTGAATATAATACACTTTATTGTTAGCAGAAAATTTCATGAATTTGCTTTGCCCAAATTTAATGCAAGTTTATTTACTCTAACACATTCTGTATTTGGAAAAGATACTGTTACTGCTATTCTGAAAGTGGTTGTGGTATGATCCCAATATCAGCAAAGAATACAGGTTCAGGTTCCAAATGGAAAGTTGGAGGTGTAGATTGTTTATGTGTTGGTGACAAAGCAGGAGACCAAGTAGAGACCCCTAATGAACTCCATGTTTTACAGTACTCCAGTTTGAATTTGGACATTTAAGGCCTATTTGCATTCTGTCATTAAGTATGAATCTAACTACTGAGTAATAAAGTTGTGAAAGTTTGGTTAGAAAGGACAAGACATGCACTCACCAGTCCCTTAAGCAGGGCAGCCAGTGCTGATTCAATTAGTAGCACAGCAAGGGCTTTGTCAATCCAAGACGGTTTGCCATTTGTTGGTTGACGCAGAGGTGCTTCTGCCAAGCACTGCACTGCCACAGCTAGAGGGAACAGCACATATGGTATGTTGAGGACTGTGCACCAACTGAGCCCTGATTGGCTCAGGCAAGCCCCTAGCAGCAGCACCACCATACTATTGAGAATACTCGAGGACCAGTGCAGGCCTATTGTTCGATATGTTCTCCTGAATGCCAAATTGAAACAAAGACTTCAGAAGAGAGATGAGATGTGGCATAACAGATCACAACTTTTGTTTCAGTATTTCTATACAGTGTGGTGACTATTTGCTTACATTTATTTTGCTAACACATTGTTTTAACATATTTCCACTATTTACTTACAGATGTCTAGTTATATGAACAAATCTAAATCAAACATTTTGTTTGCACATTTCAACAAATATTTGTTTGCCTAACAAATCCAGTTTTACTGATATGTGTCATTAGTTTAATTCAGTTTAACTGAATTCTGTGTACAGTGTGTGTATATTAATAATGCTAGTAGGATAGCATGCATGTTGCAGAGTTTCTAAACAACAAATGATGTATAAATGTATCCATGTACAAATAATCAAGCTGCTTGCACATGTCATAATCCACAGAATTTAGATGTTTTATTTCTGGTTTTCACAGCATGGCTTAAGATTACTGTCTTTTGTGACATTTTGAAAGTTCTCACTTAATTTTGTGTAGACAAATTAACATAAAATTCAGATCCTAATATGTGTACTGTTCTTCATAATGATGTGTCTGTCAGTGATTTTAACATCATATTCTTATGACCTGCTTAATTTTGTGTCAGGGTATTAATTTTCATAAAACATGTCTAGGCTATAATGTATGCAGAAGCTGAGGTAATGTAGTTAGTACATACAGTGACTAGACTACAGGCTAGACACCTGAGGAATCATTTGATTCTCAACATGGACAAGAGATTCTTCTGATGTCTCAGATATCCAGACTGGCTGCGGGGCCCACACATCCTCCTTTTCAGTGGATGCTGTGGAGACTTCCCCCAGGTATAAAGCAGCCATGGTGTTGGGCAGATCACTCATCCCATCTGCTGCTGAGAATAAGAATGAGTGGAGGTATACCAATACTTCCCCATATGCCTTTATGACATGCCCATGGACAAGTGTACCTTTACAATGTGCATTTGAAGTCTCTTATCCTGCAGTATGATAATGAAGTACTGCTTCAGAATGCACAGAACCATGTCATGGACCTGTAGTCTCTGATGTGGAAAAAATATTGAATTATATCTTATATATGTATTAGTAGTGTCATAACATTATTTGGGATTACCCATTGCTAGCAAGGTATGCCATTATGATGTAGCATGTGAGAAACACTGTCCCATCCCAGTAGGCCACCACAGCACCCCATGCAGACATAAGGTAGGGTTCTCCGTACTTCAGATAGTTAGGAATGAATCCACGCACAATGCCATCCATCTCCAGTCCAAGAATTAGGTCAATTACTGATGAGAAAAGGAATAGAGCAAAACCTGCATTGGAAAAATAGAAATATCTATTATAAGGTTGTCAGGATTATATGCTGATACTAATAACTCAAATGTAGAGCAGTAGTAAATAAATAAATCAATAATGTGCAAGCAGCCACTTTTAAGTGGTTCAGGGAGAATGTGCCCATGCTCTTTATAACTATAGGTTTGTACAGTTTTGATTACATTAATTATACATATTCATGTATCTGTGCCTTCAAATAATTATGCAAAAGTAATGTATATGTGCCTCTACAAAAACATGATTCTTGATAGGTGTATTGAGGAAATTTAGGTAATTTTCCACACAGTCTCAGATCTCACCTTAGTTTGTGTGACGTAGTCAGCAGCATAATTTGACTGCTTTTTTTTACCAGGCAGCATCATCATATCAAGGAGAATTAGATGGATAGAACACGTAGCATACTATATGGAGATAAATGTGTGCATTTTGGTGCAGAAACCTCAAGGGATGAGACCACTTAGGCAACTGAGCTGTGAATGGGAGAATCACTTTAAAACAGACTTTTTAAGGATGCTAATGTGGTGTTAACAATCACATCCCTTGGCAATATGCACTTTGAGTTCAACTAATTAATAATAATTCATTTCACTTTATTAATATGCCAAGTCAAAAACCAGATGGTCAATTACAGAAGAACACAACATACAAATAACAAGAGACAATAAACAGGACACATATGCAGCAAACACACAAAAAACAAACAGAAGATTGCTTAAAACATTAATTACCACACAGTATAAGAATAAACTAATAATCAAGTCTTGAGTGTGTTAATTTCCCTTCTCAAGATATCTAAATCACTACAGACTGACAAAAGTAGATTTATGGATTAAACTAAAACACAGGTTAGCTACATAATCAGAATCTAACTCATGAGCAACATGCTACAGCCTTAAGATATGTTTCAAAGTCTAATTCAGTTGTGCAGCTGTATCTTTACCTGCAAATGCTGAAATTCAAATTAGGTAAGAGAGAGAAACCATAACTCAAATGAAATGTGCTACTAGGGTAAAATCTGTGTCAAAGATGTAATATGCTTAGTAAAGTTATTGCAAACCAAGTTCACAGCTGTAGCACATCTAATGGAAGGGCAATTTTGTGCACTATGTAGAACTGGATGAAGTTTCTAATATTAATAGTACTACTACTACTACTACTACTACTAATAATAATAATACTAATAAACTACAGAAAACAGCCATATCTGACAATGTGCACATAGTAGGAAAGTACTAATGTAAAAGTATAAAATGTTTAACATGGCACAATAGCATTATATGTACCATAAATTGTAACCACAGAGTAGCTGCAAAATTATATCCTAGACGCATGGTTTGTTTCAGGTATATAGTTGTAAATACCCTGCATAATGGTGGTTGTTAATAATAATAATAATTATTATTATTATTATTATTATTTGTAAAATGCTGGGGTAAATCACTTTGTTGAGCTCTGGACTTACCAGAAGACCACCACCTAGTAACTGATAGACAAGAACAAATTTAAAAAAATAATAATTGGGTACATACAAACATACAATTTTATGTTTTTTGTACCGTACATTGTGATACAATTATGTAACATAAACCAATAAATGCACACTTTTCAAATTAATGTTTTAATTCCATTCTTGGAGTCTTCTGCATGTTTCGAACATCATGTGTTCATCATCAGGAAGACCATTTGTACATGCAGTTCTGTATGGTTTTTTTTAATACAGAAATTACAATAAAGCTATATAAGATGTCTAAGTATAAAATGCTAAGTTCTTAATATATCAATAAAAGTATAAAATGTGGTAAATTTTAATTTGTGATAATTTTTTTTAATATGAAAATATGAACTTTTAATATAACATTTTAGAATTTTATATTTTCATATTTAAAAAAAAATATTATCACAGATTAAAATCTACCATATTTTATACTTTTTTCAATATATTAAGAACTTAGCATTTTATACTTAGATATCTTTTATAGCTCTATTGTAATTTCAGTATGAAAAACATACCATACAAAACTGCATGTACAAATGGTCTTCCTGATGATGAACACATGATATTCGAAACGTGTAGAAGACACCAAGAATTGAATTAAAACATTAATTTGAAAACTGTGCATTTGTTGGTTTACACTACAAAACAAACAGAGAAGTAACAGAAATGGGCCAGATACAATAATTAAAAATTACAAAGAAAAAACATGCATGCTGTTAGTTGTGGCCATACCAATGGAAATAAATGTCACACAAAATATACAGAAAAGAAACTAAAATACAAGAGTTTATGTATAGAGATACAACATATGTGGAGTATGAAATGCATGATTATAATGGTAATAAATGAAGCCACCAGAGTAGTAACAAAAGGCTTAAAGAAAAATTTGGTAATGATACCAGGAAAACATTCAGTAGATTCACTACAAAAGTTGGCTATGCTTGGAACATCACACATAATATGGAAAATATTACAGTCTGAAACGTGAAACCTGAGTGGTGGGGATCACCGCTGGTTCAAGAAAAGTATCAGGGAGAAGAGGCCTGTGACAAGAGACAACATAATAATAATAAGGCACTCTTGGTTGAGAATGGGCAGTGCCCTTTTGAACACCATTATAAACCTTTGGGTACCATCAAAAGCAGAAAATTTATTGAGAAAGTCAGCAACTATGAGCTTCTCAAGAAGCAATGTTCATGGAGTTAGTCTCCAACAGAGTTGCTTTTTTGGGAGCACAGCTACCCTGAATGATATAGGCAATAATGTACTTTCAGCTGCTATTCCCATGGATCAAACCCTGGTCATTCAGACTGCAGCCATTAGCTTTACAGCCCACTGCTAAAAACCACAGACCTAGTAACCTGTTTCAGCCATGCTCATTAACTTTTGTACTACACTGTAACCATGTGCTAAACAATGCATGTACATTCTTGTTAACTTACTGACCCCCAGATGGACCAGCTACAACTGTTCAAAAATATTCCCTGCCATTATACCTACTGGTCAACTAGTCCTGTGTGCAGGTCACACTGCCACAGCCTATGTTACTATAAACCAGTTTAACCATTTAAGGTTTAGTGGTAACTATACAGTACCAGGTTTAATGCCTGAAGCTCTGCATGTTACCTACACACTGTATTTACATATTCTGTATGACTCTTAACAATAAACAGCCATATTTCCCTATACAGCATTCACCAGATGGTCTTACTAATGGTTGCAGACTGCTCTTTGTGAGATAGAAACTGAATCTTCACATATAATGTAGATTCACTTCACATGAGTTAAAGCTTTCATGGTGACAGAATTCAGTAAAATATTCTTGGGTTGATGGCTGCGTCAGGTGGTTCAAATACGGAGCATTTCAGAACAGACTCTGTCTGCATCATCAGAGTGTACATGGGGTTGGTTTCTGAAATGCATGTTTATTATAGTCACCTGACAGGGCTGTTAGCCTGAGAAAATATTATTATATTGTTTCAGTTTTCAAGGGGTTAATACTCTATTCCTATCAACATCATGGACTACCAAGAGGGAATAATGTGTGATTTTTTTAAAATTTGGAATGTATCCCCTATTTCTTGATTGTACTACTTGTCTGACCCATTTTATACGTACATTTAACCCTTCTCAGTAGCCTAGTAATCATATTTCAATTACCAAATGGTGAACACAACTTTGAAAAGGCTAACAAGTCAAAAGTAGGAAGACAGCTGTTCAGTATTTGAGGCTTGGTACCATAGCACACTAGGTTATTGTACCATTACCTTACCATAGTACATTTTATTCTTAACTCTTCCCCAAGTTAAGAACACAGAAATTGCCAGTACTGCTGCCAAGATAGCTATGGCTATTCCTAGAATGTCCAATCCTAGCATTTCCTCAGGAAAGAGTAACTCGCACAGCAATGTGTAGCTGTAACATATTGGGACGGCAAGTACGCCAACCGCCAATGCCACAGCAACAGGTAACAGCTCAGCCCCCATCTGTAGGAAACAGAAGTAATCAGCAGTTTTACTAGGGAAACTTAAACCTAAATGTAGCTGAAATGAAGATTTGCTTTAACATTTTTGCACCACAGATCCCTCTACAATAGCCAGAACTGTGGATAAGGAAACCTCTTTGCAGTCATAATTCATGATTAGAAACTTGACCAGAAAAATACAAATAGTTTGGAAGAGTGGTGCAAGTAGCTGCTGCTGACAGACTGCACTCATGCCCAAAATCAGCTTTGTATTATTCATATTAGCACTATTTGTTATACCTCACAGTATATTTATAGCAGGACCTTACAGAACTCATTATGTTGTTGTAACAGCAATCCTTAAGACACAGGTGTTATCAGTTTCCAGGATGGAGGTTTTTGCTGGTCTTGCTCATTGCTTCTAGGTGGATGTTAGGATGGTACTTGAATTGACAGCCTGTTGATAATCTTTACCTACTCAATAGTCATGATCTTCCAGACTTTGCTGCTGCTTAAATTGGCACTTGAAACATGTTATTACATAACCTCATAATCAATAAATCAGTCAGGACCACTCTGGAGGGAAGTTATTCAGCACTCCACAATCTCACATTATGTCAGCAGAGCAGAGTAGGAGTTTAATTTGTGGTTTCAGTAAACTTTCTTATGATTAATAGGAATGTTGTTTTTGTATGGCTGTATGTCAATGGCAGTTACTACAGCTGATGAGAGTAGACACCCCTGACTATTATAACAGTGGTGGGTTCTATAAAATAAGTGGAACCTGCCTGCAGCAGTTTGACAATATTTGTAAGTACATGTATCACGCCCTTTTTTCACATCTTATATTGTTGATTTTCATTATTCTTGTTTGGCCATGAAGTGTCTGATGTTATCTACTAACAGCTTCTTCTGGTGAAGGCTGGCCTTTTATTCTTTTCTGGGCAGTCTGTGTGGGGTGTGTACTCGACAGAATTGTACTGAGGCCGAGTTTCACTGAGTACTTGTGGTTCCCACTGGAAGATTTCTCCTCTCTGAAATGCTGTGCTGTATATTGGTCATCCAGCAGTCAAGCTTTGGAAAGGCAGAGATAGGAATTTTTCTCTGCCTTCCCAAACCTACTCCTCATTAGCTTCTGTTTCTTGATGTTCCCAGCTTCATTTAGTTCTTAGTTTTGTCTTTAGAAGTTTCATGCTGAGAACCTTTTTAGGAATTTTGGTTTCATTCATTTTGAAATATGTCCATAGAGTCACTTGAAGTGTTCAACTTTAAATTAGCTATAATTTTTGTGTTTTTTTATTACATTTCTCTTGATTCTTCCTTCTAAACTTCACAGAAATCCCCTCTCTTATAATACTTACTTACTCCATGGTGCACATTCCTTCTTGAGAAGCTAACTGGTCTGCAGCTAGTCAAGAAACTCCCCGCATTTCACGGAACCCGAAGGTTCATTACCGCACTCACAAGCGTCCGCCACCTGTCTCTATCCTGG
>Ga0123355_10004994_pt1 | contig 19314 bp, 11 predicted proteins | sample TergutEmb28metaG_3_FD_89872 | JGI IMG/M metagenome (GOLD analysis project Ga0123355, IMG submission 89872) | Embiratermes neotenicus P1 segment gut microbial communities from Petit-Saut dam, French Guiana - Emb289 P1 | ecosystem: Host-associated > Arthropoda: Insects > Digestive system > Gut ... | reverse complement strand
TTGTAGTATCCCCGCCAAAAGTAACGACAGCAACGCGGTTTTGGCCGGTGGCTGCTAAAATATCTCTGCTAAAGCCATTTGCCGCCCGCATTACATAAGAAAACGCCGGGTCTGCAATATGTATTCTATGTGTCGGCCATATGTAGTAAAAATAGGCAATTCCTGACACATCCAAAATTAATACAATATAACGCTCTACGTCGTTTGGCGAAGACAAAGCGATAGGACTTTGCGGAAACTCCGAAAATTCAAACTGCTCTATATCCAATGCACTTGGCGAAGTCGTATGTACTGTGCCATATGGATTATACAAACCAAACACATTTTTTGGGATAATATTTTCATCAATAAGAAAATCATACGCATCCCCGTACAATTCCTCTGGAACCATTGCAAACGTAGTTATTGGCACGGCGACAAATGCCATAACCATTGCTATAAATAAACTTAACATTCTCTTTTTCACTTAAAAATCCTCCCCATAGGTTTAAACATTATTATGACAAATCAAATTGTACGCAGCCCCAAGGTCGCTTCTCGCTTCCGTGCTAATCGTGTGCCGCTGGCACACAGCACCCTTTGAAGGGAGGGCAGGGTGGGATGTTACCTACCCACCACCAACCACAAAAACATACTCCCCCTCTACAATATCATTACGTGTTGTTATTGGGGTGTTTCTGTATACAGCGAACGAGGGACGTACGCCGAGAAGGGTATGTGGCGTGCCAGGGCCAGCCGCATCCACTCCAATAACCATTACCCTGTATGTTTCCGAGTTTTGAGGGGTTCGTGTCCAATAAGGATGCTCTTTTCCATTGGAAAAACGTGCAACTCTTCTAGCAAATTTCCCTGCAAAAATATCTAAACGTTTACCTTCTGAAACAGTTATTCTAGATTCAGCAACACCGAGTTCTATTGATGACAATAAAAAAACGTAGCGATAAATATGTTTTGATACTCTTCCAGCAACGCCCATACTGCTTTTGTCTGTAATCTCAATATTGCTAAGTACCATGGCCTCACGTGCCGCCCCCCCAAATGTGTCGATAAAATTAGAGTTCAAAAAGATATCTATGTAACTGTCTTCGTAATACGCGCCATAGTCTTGACTTGCCCATAAACCGGGATTATGCGGGCGTGGGCTTGGATTAAAATGCATGGTTTCATCCAACAAAAACTCTCGTACCAATAGCACATTGTCATTATGGTTTGCTGTGACTACAAGGTATGGAACGAATTGGCCGTTTTCTTCAATGTATACGCGGTAATCTGCTGTTCTTCTGCGGGTATCGTATGCAATATCCGCAATAGTAGTTGGCGGTTGGGGGGTTAATGGTAAAGGTAAGTTGCATCCTCCGAGTAAAACAGCGACAAACAACACAGCCATCCCACAAATAAATTTTTTGACTTTGACGAATATATAATTCGCACTCATAAAAGCACCCTTCTTTTATATGTGTTGGCAGGTGTACGCATGGCAAGGTCGCACATACACATACCGACACGCTTCAAACCTTTGATAAATCTGGCCTTGAATGCTTTTGGCAAAAGCATCAACCCATTAATTACCAAATTTACGGATTCAACAAATTAATTTTATATTCTAGGAATGCAAGTACATCTTCACGAATATAATTCGAGCAGAAGTACATATCTTTTGGCTTGCCTTCTAATGCATCGTATTTCATTACAGCCTTATAATAAGCCCCATGATACTCTGTGGCTACATTCATTTTAGCAATCCCTGCTTTCACTGCGTCTTGCACTTGTCCATCCGGAATGCCAGAACCTCCGTGCAAAACAATAGGTATTTGTATGGCATCTTTGATCGCTTTAATTCGCGGAATATCCAAATTTGGTAAAGTAACATAATTGCCATGGGCATTACCTACGGCTACTGCAAGTGAGTCACATTCTGTGCGTTCTACAAACAGCTTAGCATCTTCTGGGCTTGTAAATTTTGCTGAATCTTCAAAATCAGAGGCATTTGCAGCACTGCCTACTTTGCCAAGTTCAGCTTCTACATCGATACCTAGCGTTTTTGCAGCTTTTACAACTTCAGCAGTATTTTTTACATTTTCATCAAATGGCAATGACGATCCATCGTACATGACTGACGAGAAGCCTGCCATCATAGCCTGCATAATTTCAGCGTAGTCCATGCTATGGTCTAAATGCAAGCCTACTGGCACTTTTACTTTGCTGGCACAGGCCTTTGTAATTGCAGCTACTTCATCTAAGGCTATGTAAGTTTTCCATCCCGGATAAAATCCAATAATTACAGGTTTTTGAAGCGCTTCTGCTTTTTCGATTGAAAGTTTGATGGTTTCATAGTTAAAGATATTTGTGGCGGCAACACCATATCCCTTATTAAATGCATATCTTAGTATATCTCCGGTTTTTTCTAAAGCCATAATAGCTCCCCCTTTTAATTTTTACATATAAGCGCATTATCTCACCAGGAAATTTTCATGTCAACTATTCACAAAGTAAAAAATATGATATGATAATAAAAATAAAGTCGAAACATGGCAGGTGGACTCGAATGAATGGCGAATTTTATGACACATTAAATTATCAAGCCCGCGCAGTAACTGTGATGGATGCCGCAACTGGCTTTGTAGTATACCAAAACGCTCAACATCAATTAATGTACCCCGCAAGCGTTACTAAAATAATGACGGCCTTACTTGTATTGGAAGATGTATCAGATTTATCACAGGAAGTAATAGTGTCAGATAGGGCAGTAGACCTCCCCTACTACGCCGCTCGTATGCATCTGCAAGCAGGTGATAGTATGACAGTATATGAAGCGCTTTATGGGCTGATGCTGCCCTCTGGCAACGATATCGCAAATGCCCTGGCAGAGCATGTTTCCGGCAACATTGATTCATTTGTACATAAAATGAACCAACGTGCTGCAGAACTAGGCGCAGCAAACACACGTTTTGTAAATCCCTGTGGCCTACCGGGAGATGGACAACATGTTACCGCTTATGATATGGCGCTTATAATGAGAGAAGCCATCTCCCATCCAGTATTTGTAGATATAATATCCACTCCTCAATTTGTCATAAGCCCTATGGAAAGTATGCCTTACGGCCTTAGAGTCACCAACACCAACCGCATGATACATACCGGTTTATATGAATATAATCCAGCGATCGTAGGTGGTAAAACCGGCTTTACCAATGCCGCTCAGCATACTTTGGTAAGCTATGCAAACAGTGGAGATAACGCTTTTATAATATCTGTGTTATATGCATCCAGAGATGCCACTTTTGCTGATACAGCTACCCTTTTGGATTACGCCCTTGCCCTTCCTACAATAAATGTTTTTGAAGCTGAAGGACAATATTGGCAAGTTCCTGTCAAGCAGGAGGTAAACGGAGAACTTACAGAAATCGCTACAGTTTCGCTCGTGGCAAAGGAAAGCTTACGTCTGCCTGTCCCAATAATTATGCCAACTATCCGTTACGAGTTAGAAATCCCAGCTTATATTCACGCACCTGTTCGCATTGGTGAAACACATGGCCGTAAAGTCTTTTTTATGGGAGATGAACAAATAGCGGAAATTGAGTTGACCTCTTCGGAAAATGTTCTGAGGCAAATTATTCCTACATATCATTCAGAAGTAAGAGAAGTTCAAAGAACAACCGGGACACCTCTTCAGCTTTATACAGTGATGTCTGCTTTGCTTATTACCATTATATCCATAATGGTGGTTTTAGGGCTGATGGCAGCACTTATGCGAAGGCGACAACGCAGAATAATAATGCGAAGACGCCGCAGATTAGAAAGAGCAGCACGTTACCAAGCGATGTACGATTAAATCGCTTAAATAAAATTAAAGGGGATTAAAACATGGCAAAAAAGAAACTACGCATCGGTATTATCGGCACCGGTGGTATTGCAAATGCGCATTTAAGATCTTATATGCGCCTGACAGATGAAATTGAGTTAGTTGGCGGCTCAGATATTATTCCAGGTAAAGCACGTAAATTTTTTGATGCTGCCGGGCTTACGGATGTAAAAGCTTTCGATAACAATGAAGACTTGCTAGCTTTAGGCTTGGATGGCGTAAGTATTTGTACATACAATACAACACATGCTGAATGTACAATTGCTGCCCTTAAAGCAGGAGTGCATGTACTTTGCGAAAAGCCAATGTCTGTCACATTAGAAGACTCCATCACTATGTATAGGACAGCAAAAGAGCTTGGCAAAATTTTAACAATAGGCTTTCAACCTCGTTACGATCCTAATATGGACTTAGTGCGCGAAATCGTTGGCGGCGGTGTTTTAGGTGATGTGTACTACATTCAAACAGGTGGTGGCCGTAGACGAGGTATGCCTGGCGGCACATTTATCCGCAAAGAACTTAGCGGCGTTGGCGCATTAGCTGATATCGGCTGCTACTCTCTGGACATGGTGCTTTCTGCTATTGGATATCCGAAGCCGCTCACTGTTTCTGCTTATGCTTCTGATCGTTTTGGAACAAATCCAAAATATCATCCAGAGGCTAAGGATTTTACTGTTGACGATTTTTCTGTTGCTTTAATCAGGCTTGAAGGTAATATTGCACTAGATTTCCGTATGTCCTGGGCTATGCACATGGATGCCATGGGCGACACTATGTTTTTTGGAACGGATGCAGGCCTAAAAATAAAGCCAGCCAGCGTAAACACTGGTTGGAGTGGCGCATGGGATGGCACAGTAGGCCCAATGTACCTATACAACGACGTTGCAGGTCAACTATGTGAAACAGCAATCCCACTACGCCAGCCATCAGATGACAGATTCTATAACAAAGTAAAAGCATTTACAGATGCCATTGCAACAAATGGCCCAGCTCCAATTCCTACACTAGAATCTGTTTATAATCAGGCCATTGTAGACGGAATCTATAGATCTAGCCAAATGGGCAGAGAAGTTGAAGTTGTTTTGCCAGAGGATTTGTAGAAAAAATGTAAAGATAAAGGGATAGATTTAACGTGACATATCAAGTGTCACATTATGCATGATGTACTAATAAAAAACAAGATATACCACCTAAACACGAAACTTATGCAAATTGTGTTTAGGTGGTTTTTTTATGCTTATCAATACTTTTTGACTTATTCAATTATCATGATATAATAATATTACACACGTAAGAAAATGAATGGAGGCATCATATGACTACTAAACCAGAAATATCAGAAGCCGAATACCAAGTGATGAAAGTAATATGGTCGGCTGGAGTCCCTATCAGCACAAACGAAGTTGTAAAAAAGCTGGAAACAATCACAGCATGGAAACCAAAGACTATACATACCCTACTTTCCCGGCTAGTAAAAAAGGATGCGCTACAATATGAGAAAAAAGGCCGAGTGTTTGTATACACTTCACTTGTAAAGGAATCAGAAATATTGGCGCAAGAAAATGACAGCTTCCTTAATCGCTTCTATGGCGGCGCATTAAACTCAATGGTGGTTAATTTATTAGAACAAGATAGGCTATCTGATGATGATATTTCAGAGCTTAGGCGCATTTTGGACAAGAAATCATGACGGCTGCTATTACTCTTTCTTCTATTGGTATATTACTGATTTTGCTTGTGAAGAAGGCTTTTAAAAAGCATATATCAGCAAGATGGCAGCACAACTTATGCTTACTTTTTTTTGTTTTGCTAACTATACCATTTATCCCAAGCAGTTTTTTTGCATCTTTAAATATGAGCAGGCTACATTTTGAAAGGACAGTAGCTACAAACACATTAACAGCCGAAAGTACTGCAAACGCATATGCCGCGGATTGGCTGCAAGATTTTGCTGTACCTGTATACGTTTCAGCATCTGGATATCTCCCGCTTGTCCTGGTAAGGGTATGGATTGCTGGTATGGTTGTTTTTGCTGCAATTTTGCTGCTGAACAATAGAAATTTACATCTTATCAAAGAATCTATGAAGCCAATTGATGATGAAGAGTTACTATCCCTGTTCTCGCAATGTAAAGCTGAGATAGGTATAAAAGGCGATATTGGACTTGGCTCATCTATTTTAGTAAAAACGCCTATGGCAACAGGATTTTTTATTCCAGTCATTATTCTGCCTGCGGAAAAACTCTCCTTGGAAGATGCTCGCTATGCAATACTTCACGAGTTAGCACATTGTAAAAACAAGGATATTCTGATTAACTACATAATGTGTCTATTTCAAATAATATACTGGTTTAATCCCTTAGTTTACATAGCTTTCAAGAAAATGCGCGCGGATAGAGAGCTAGCTTGTGATGCATCAATTTTAGAGATGCTTCCAAAAGAGCTTCACGTTGATTATGGGGGAGCTTTGCTAAACTTTGCCAGCATGTTCTCTCGCCCCTCTGTACTTTGCCTGTCCACGAACATGGGGAATTCTAAAGCTCAAACTGTAAAACGTATTAAGCATATTGCTTCGTATACGGCTGAATCAACTTGCTTGAAAGTAAAAAGTGTCTGTTTATTTATTTTTGCACTTTTTTTGGTATTTTGCCAAATGCCTCTCATATCTACCTTAGCTTCGGATAATGCAAGATTTCATTTTAATGCAAATAATGTGCAGTATAAAGATCTGGGGCAATTTTTTGGTGATTTTGCGGGAAGTTTTGTACTCTACGATATCGAAAGCAGCATATATACTATTCACAATAGAGATATGAGCGTAACAAGAGTATCACCAAATTCGACTTATAAAATATTTAGTGCATTAATTGCTTTAGAGGCAGGCTTTTTAGATGCGAACAATACCGTGCGAAAATGGGACGGAACACCGCAACCCTTTGAAGCTTGGAATCAAGACCATAATCTGGCCACGGCAATGCGTAGCTCAGCAAATTGGTATTTTCAATATTTTGATGCACAGCTTGGTATCGAGGGCTTACGCTCTTATTTAACGCGTCTAAATTACGGGAACAGCAATTTATCAGGAGGCATATCAAGCTTTTGGATAGAGTCATCTTTGCGTATCTCCCCTATCGAACAAGTCATGCTTTTGCGGAATCTTTACCAAAACAACACAATATTTGAAAGCAGACATGTAGATACTGTGAAAGGTGCAATACGCTTATCTGAAAACTTGTCAGGAAAAACAGGCAGCGGAATTATAAATGGAAGATTTTTAAATGGTTGGTTTGTTGGATATGTTGAAAACCCTAGCGGCACATTTATATTTGCAACCTACATCCAAGGCGAAGATAATGCTGCAGGCAGCGCGGCGGCTCAAATTACACTTTCGATTTTAGAGGATAAGGGGATTTATAATGCGAATTGAATCATCAATAGTAATTCTACTGTTACCTGTGATTTTTTTAGTATCGTACTATGCAGTAGATGAATTTTCACTTGAAGATTATATTCTAAAAAATGATTTTTTCATGTGTACAGAACGAGGATATGAACTTATTAGTTTGCGAAATAGAGGCGACTTTTCAGGTATGGAATTGTTAGTGTTAAATTATATTGATGAGATGGGGAGTAATATTGATGATAGAGACTCAGCTTTTAAAATTTTAAAGCATTTAGTGCCCATGATAGACGTGTTAGACCAAGTAGAAATTCATTATAGTTCTGCTAATAACCTTGCTATGATTTACTATCGTGGCTTAACGGGCATAAGTTCTGAAAGTAACTTTGTACTGCACACTTCAACAAGAGGCAACTCGATCTATGCCATGATTGGATTTCATTATAACGAATGGGTATATGCAGAAAGGGCTAGAATACGGCTGAAAAATGGATATGTTATAGGGTTTTCTATGACTAACAGTGCTAAAGAGCTCATTAATGATTTTGAAATTCGTGAACGCACAGTGGTTCGTCTTACCAATAGTGACATTGCGGATCTTTTAGTATCTGAAGTTGATGTAATTAGGTTTGAATTTGACGGAAACAACCACATAGATGACAGAGATTTATCAAAAGCAGAACAAAATGCCTTTAGTGTGATTTATCAATTTAGAGATATGAATTATTTTACAGATTTGAAAGTTGAATTTTTAGAGGGATAGTTTTGATAAAAGTTCGAGTAACGTTGATGATTTGGCAAAAAGCTCTCTAGGCCAGGTAAATAAAGAATTTGAATGCTTATGCTATCCCAATTAAAGTATAAAATAATAAATACAAAAAACCGCTTTTGCAAGCGGCTTTTTTCTGTGTAACTATCTAATTTTAATCCAAATTTCTAGTCCGTTCTCATCTAGCTTATATTCGCGTTCAATCGCAGCTTCCATAATTTCGTAGAATGCCCAGTGTGCTAATGTGACATCAGTAAATATTGTAACACCATAAAGATTATAGTCGATTGTTTGAGCGCTTGGTATTCTATGCAGCACTCGGTTTATTAATGTTACAGCTTCCGCCCTGGTAATGGCGTTATTGGGGCGGAATGTACCATCTGCATACCCGCTTATCCAGCCTCTGCCATAGGCATTGTTAATAAAAGCAAATGCCCAGTGGCTGCTGCCTACGTCATTAAAGTTGCTAACATCGCTAGCATTTGTTTCAGAAAATTTTGATATTGTTGCTACAAGCTCTGCTCTGGTTATGGGGTTGTTTGGCCTAAACAAACCATCTGGATAGCCTGAGAATATATTGCGGATTGTTAAATAATTAATAGCTTGGGCATACCAGCTGCCGGATGCAACATCGTTAAAATGGTTAGGTTGCGGAAGATGTTTGTTATTGTTATCTATCAAGCGAAACAACATGACTGCAATTTCTGCCCTAGTAAGCGAATTTTCCGGCCTAAACGTGCCATCTGGAAAACCACTTACATATGCAATGCGCTCTTCTGTAAAAGACAGACGCGGTAGCGCAAGTAAAATTTCCTGGCCAGTGCAATTGGTTTCGCAATCGTGAATTTCATATTGTTTGTAACTGTCGGTTGGAGTGCGTCCAAAGCCTCCCCAGTTATTGCTGCTTGAAGGGCGTCTGTGGCTTTCGTTACCGCCGCTTATATTGTTATTATTATCTGATGGCGGCATTTGATTGTTGACGTTTCCTTCATCATTGTTGCTAATCCTTTGCCATTTTGCAACGAAGGTTCTGTTTTCGCGTACGTTCGTCAGATATAGGTCTGGTGTCCAACCTATAAAACGGTAGCCTGTGCGGGTTGGATTTTTACTTAATGCAGCTGCATTTGTACCGCAGTCCACAATTTGCTCCAACAGATTGTTATTTCCATTGTAAGTTCCGCCGGATAAACTGAATGTTACGGTGTGTTGTGCTACCCACCCTGCAGTATTAGTTTGCCATACCGCATATAGCGTGATAGTCTCCGCCGCACTACGTGTAAATGTTGCTTCTGGGGCATAAACTACTGTACCATTTGGCGTTGTTGCCCAACCTTGGAATGAGTACCCTTCCCTTGTAAAGCCCGCGCCAGTGCTTAGTGTAATGTTTGTATTGGTGTCAGCTGATTGAGAATTAATGTTTCCTTGTCCTTTATTATTATTGTATTCTACGGTAAATCTGTCTCGTGTAAGGTCAAATACAAGTATCGTGCTTGGGATATTCCAAGTAAGGTTAAATGTTTGATAAGTTGCGCCGCTTATTGAATATCTGGTGGGTAGTGCTATTTGATTAATAGCACCAGGTGTAATGGTGCCGCTCGCATTGTTGTTTAAATTTACGTATGAATATAATGTGTGCGTTGTGTTGTTAATAATTGAGTTGTCACTTGTGCGGTGAAACTGCACTTGTACCAAACCAGTACGTACAAGGCCTATATTTCCGATAGTATACGTATACCCTGTTTCGGATGCGTTAAGTGTAATTTGACCTGTTACGGCATTTAAACCATCAGCAACTAACCCTGCACCATTAAAATTTGCACTTGTGCCTGTTGCCGCAACAATAGGATTTATAAAACGTAGATAGTAATTTCCAGCGGCAAGATCTTCGAATAAAAAAATGCCATCTTCATCGGTAGTAGTTGTTAGGCCTGTGAAATTAGCAACGGCTGTACCGCCGCTATATAGGCGTACAATTACCCCTTCTAAAGTACCATCAAATATACCGGGAGCTAAAGCTTTAAATATTGTGCCACTGATACTTGCGTTGTTTTCGGCAGAAGCCATAAATGTCTGTATACCGGAAATCTGCGGAGTTAGACCTTGCGCTGTACCGCCAGTAAGTGTGTTGAAAAACTGACCAGATGTTACAAATGAATTTTGCGCCGTTTGCCCGATATCTGCAGCGGTCATCGTAGCTGGAAGCCCTACTGCTCCCTCAATAACAATTCGTGCGCCAGGATCTAGCCTGCGTGTACCTAAATCAAATATGAAGGAGCGCGCTGATGTGATATTTGTTGAGTTCATTACTGCAAAATCAGTATTAATAAGGTTTCTGTTAATAAGGTAGTTACCGCTTGGGTTAGAGTTATGCTCTGAAGATACCCATATTTGACTACCGGCAAAAAGATTAGTTATGTCAGCGTTAAATCTGTCGTATACCCTAAAACTTAAGCTTTCAAGTGAGGCATTCCACTGAGAATTTACCACGCCTTCCCCATTTGCGGTATTGCTTGTGCCAACATTAGGCAAAATATTATATATGCGTACATCACCAACAAATTGGTTGCCAGAGTTTACAATTTCAAGCTGAAAACGGCCTACATCTCCAACAGGCACAGTTGCAATGCCATCAAGTTGCCATGCATTATCTGCATGATTCCACAGTCTTGCTCTTGCAAGTATACCTGCTGAAGTGGCTACGGTATATGATAAATTGTTGGTGGTAAAACGCAGATACGGTGCAAGATGGTTGTGACCTGTCCAGTTACTCGTATCTGCAAAAAAGCCACTAGCCGCTATAAGCCCAGTTGCAACTGCGCCGCCAATTTGATAAGGCGTGTGACGTACACCTGCGCCGGCATAGGCTATTGTCCACACACGCATGGTAGTGGCCCCTGCTGGTGCTCCAAAAGGTGTAGTAATGTTAAGATCGAACCTTATTGCGTCATTTGTATTCTCTCCTCCAGTGGGTACTAAAGAAGGAATACCTGTTAGGGTTTGCAGCCTATATACCCTTTGCCCTGTGCTTTCTATGCCAAGAAACTCAATTGTCATGTGCCCAAATGACTCGCCGCTCAGATTTCTAAAAGCCTCAACTGTTTGACTAGTATCAATAGATGCATTCGCTGGTATAAACAAAAGAAAGCTTGGACGCGTCCATAATACATTGTTTCCAAAAATACTCGCAGCATTATTGTTAGCACGCGCAATAATTCTTATTGGTAATTCTCCGCCTGGGGCAATTTGTCCACCAACAGCACGTACTTCTGCTCGCAAAACAAAAGCATCAACTCCACTTGTTGCAGGGTTTGTAAACCGTACTATCACTTCATTTTCAAAATCCTGCGCTACACTAGCGTGTGTAATTGTTACTCTTTGATTTATATCTGTAAAACCATCGCTATTTGCGCCTACAATACCGCCAGTATGGTCTATACCTGCTGTTGTAAAGCCGCTGAAACGCGGGCGTACGATAAATTCAGTACCGGGTGCCAAAGCATCATTTCCATTGTGTTGCGGACGTATTTCAATACGGTCAATATATTCACCAATAGAAAGAGCACCATGTAAAGCACTTAGTGTAAGGCTTAGCGTGGTACCCACATCTGCTCCATTATGGGTTACTTGTACGACTCGTTCAGTGCCGCTTACGTTCCTAATATAAAAAGTCCAATTTGAAACTACTCGGCTTCCTCGGTTGATAAGTCGCCAAGGCTGCCTATAAGAAATCTTACTTCCTGTATTAGTACCAATAGTCCCAGGATTGTTGTAAATAGTTATTACTGCATTTTCAAGCGGAAGGTTATTTTGATTATATATTCGTATGTTATCGGCGTCAGCATCTCTTGAAGACTGGTTGTTTGCTGGCATAGTAATCAACGGAGGATGATTCCATCCAATAATTATTTCGCCGCCTGGTATACCTCCGCCACCTACCAAGATTATTTCAATCACTACTGTTTGAGTTATCGGCACAGGGTTACCGCTCAATACATCTCTCAAATAGTATTCAAATGTAATATTTAATGGTACTATTTGCCCCACAGAAAAATGAGTTGATGGAAACTGCATTCTCGGCAGCATATACCCGTGAGTTACAAAATTTGTGGTGGACCTTGTCCAAACTAATTGCTCGTTTATTAGCTGAGGAAGCCCTATACTAGAACTGCTACTAGGATCAACCGTTGCCCCCTGCGGAACTTCCATAGTGGTTGTAAATTGGGTGTCTTCTTCAAATTCCCAAAATCTACCTGTTGCAGGATTATTAAATATTCTAAAAGAGTTGCTACCAAAAAAACCATCATCTAAAAGCACCGTTCGATTGACAAGCGAAACATTGAGTATATATCTGGTGTCCGTTGTATGCGATGTTACAGCTAATACCGTTGCAGGGCTATGCATGCCGCCGTTTACAACCCAGGCTTCAAATGTATGCAGTTGATTACCAGGCGCTATTTGACCATCCCATGCTCTGTTGTACTCAATGTTTATAGTTATGGTATCTAAAGTTATATTGTTTTCGCCGCCAGAAAATGGAATTACAAGTGTGTTACTACCGCTAGTACTTTCCACAAAAATAGCCGCTATATCTATATGTTGCTCGCCTATAGCGGTAGGTGCTACGTTTATTCGGTCAATTGTTGTTGCAAAAAAAGTATCTGGGCGAGTAGTTGCATCGTCTTCGAGTGCTATACGTATTTCTCCACCTTCTGCGTTACCTGTGCCAACTATTCTGTATGCAATCTGTAGGCTAAGCGGCAGCAGATTGCTATCGTTAGTAGTAAATGACTGGTTTGTACTGGTAAAAGCGGTTATTTCTATATCGGCGGTGTCATTAAACGGCACTACTAATGGGAGTTCTGGTTGATATGCTCTGTCAGTTTCATCGTCATCGTAAGGGGGGCTGCCATCCGGATTTTCATAATTATAATCAGGTGGTTCTTTAATATTGTCATATTCCTGATCATAATCAACATCGGGTGTATAAAACTCATAACCCGCATTGTAATCGTACTCAGATTCGTCACTGACATCAGACATGTATTCTTCATAGTTATAAGATGGATTCTCGTATTGATCGTAATATTCTACTGCCATTGCAAAAATTGGCTTAATGCTGCCGATAAAGATTAATGTCAAAACTATTGAAGCAATGCGTTTGATTTTACTCACATTTCTATAATTCATTGCAAACAACCCCAAATAAATTTTTTAGACTCTTTGCAATTTATTATGGCAAGCTTATGTTTTGTTATACTTAAAAATTAGAATATTTGTTATCTCAAAGGTAAAAAAGGAAATTTTTTGAGCGATGATTTGGTTAAAAGCTTGCCGTTGATGATTTGGACATAAGCGCTCTAACTCAGATAAATCAAGGGGTTGACCGCTTTACATCCAATCAAAAACCACAGCCTTATAATGTATTGAAAACTTCTTCCCTACCTCCCAGTCTGGTTCTTCTACTAGCTTATCGGGGAGAACTATCCGTCTCTGCTCGCTACAATGATAGGGCTTGCCCTGTGCGTGTAGGTGATGACGTCTATTCATCCCTGTTCATTTGACTTTTATCTCCTACACATGTAATATATAAAATATTACATGTGTAGGAGATATTTATTATGTATGATTTTATAGCAGATTCAAGTAAACTAATACTCAGCTTTCTAACAAACCGAGTTATATTGCTAATCGCTGCAACCACGGTGCTTTTCTCTATCTTATTAGCGCAATTATTTTATCTGCAAGTTGTAATATCCGATACTTTTATAATTCCTCAAGGGCGTACCACAACTATTGTGCAAACTATCCAAGCACCCAGGGGAAATATTTACGATCGTTTTGGACGTCCTTTAACAGTGAATATCCCGGCATTTGTCGTAACTTTAGATCCAAGTGTCAATATCTCAAATGAGGCCTTGCTTGAACTCACTAAGTTATTTGAACGCCACAACGAGGACTTTGTCAACGACTTCCCAATGACTACAGAATGGCCTTATGAATTTACCCTAGGAGGCAGTACAGACGCAATACGTCAACGGCGAGAATATCGCTGGAAGGACGATATGGCTATCCCCTACCCCCAAACTGCCACAGCATCAGAATCATTTTTGCATCTATTGGAGCAGTTTGCCATAAATCCAGAACTGTCAAGAGAAGACGCCAGACGAATTTTAAACTTCCGCTGCATGATATTTGAGCGGCGTTTTAGGTCAGAGCAAGTTTTTGTGATAGCTACAGATGTATCTATGGCAACTGTGGCAGCTATAGAAGAACAGAATACTCTCTTCTCAGGTGTAAACATTGATTTAAGAACCCTACGAAAATATCCTCAAGGGATATATTTTTCACATATACTGGGGTATACTGGTATCATTAATGCCGAAGCATTAGCCACCAATCCAGATTACGCTCATGATGACATAATAGGTAAAGCAGGCTTAGAAATCTCTCAAGAGCAATGGCTAAGGGGCAGGATGGGCACAAAGGTAATAGAGGTTAATCCTATTACAGGACGCCGTACCGATACTTTGCCAGATATAACACCCCCTATCCCCGGCTACAATATCTTCCTTACCATGGATATTGATATGCAGCGGCGCACCTACTACATCTTAAAAGATTATCTCACTGAGATAACTATTCGTAGAATCCAAAGCGGCGGTATTACTCATCAGCAAATATTTAGCAATTTAATTAGCGCAGGCTGGATACCTATTAGTGGAATTATGAAAGCATCTCCAGAAAGCACAGCTTATGAGCTTCGGAGTTATGTCTTAGAACGTTTCCCTGAAGCGACAACTAGACGGGAAGATAGAACACAAATAATCGATTTGCTAATAGTTGGGATAGATTCAGGACATATTACCCCAGCCATGCTGTTTATGGCTATGGTAGATATGGATATTTTATCTGATTATAATTTTTCCGCACCAAATTCTTTTATTATTAAAAAACTTCGCAAAGGTGAACTTACGCCACAAATGTTAAATATAGACCCTACTACAGGCTCTGTAGTAGTTGTTTGTATACCGACAGGGGCAGTGCTTGCGGCAGTTACATATCCCTCGTACGATAACAATATGCTAGCTAATCGCATTAATGCCGAATATTTTTACCGCATAAACGTAGACGACCCCACAAGCCCCATGCTTAACCGCCCATTTGTTGAGGCAAGGGCACCGGGCTCTACCTTTAAAATGATTACCGCGGCAGCAAGCCTCGAAGCAGGCGTTATTACACCTACATCCACCATATTTGACAGGGTTGCTTTTACCAGAGCAGGAAGGCCTGCCGCTCATTGCATGTCTAGAGCAGGTCATGGTAGTATTAATGTAGTACAGGCCATTGCTGTTTCCTGCAATTACTTCTTTTTTGAAACGGCTTTTCGTTTAGGAAACAATCCGCTACAGAGGATAGAAGTCCTGAACAGGTATATGGAATTTTTTGGGCTTAACGAACGGACTGGTGTGGAAATTGGCGAGCTGGCAGACAGGTTTAACCGTGAAATAACCCCTAATATCATGGCCTCTCCTTCATTTAAAGCGTTTACTCACCTTAGCCGAAATGAATTTGCACCAAGAAGCCAATGGGACTGGTTTGACGGTGATACAATACGAGTGGCCATAGGCCAATCTTACAATAACTATTCCTCGGCGATGATGGCTAGATACATTGCTCAAATTGCCAATAATGGAGTACGTCTCCCTTTGCATATGATAGACAGCATCAGAAGTTATACCGGAGACATAGTTATGCAAACCACACCCATGCCGGATGATACAGGTATGGTAATTTCCGACAGCACCTGGGAAGCAATACAACAAGGTATGCTGCAAACCACCGAGGGCAGAGGAACGGCTATTAACCACTTTAGAGGATTTCCTATCCAAGTAGCAGGCAAAACCGGTACAGCCGAGCAAATAGGTACCAGGCTTTCCCATACTAGTTTTGGAGGCTATGCCCCCTTTGAAGATCCACAAATTGCTGTTTATGTCACCATTCCTTTTGGCGAAACATCGGTAATGCCAGCAGTGTCCACCCTAATAGCCAGAGATGTTATTTATGCCTTTTTAATGCCAGAAACTGCTATTGAACGCCCTATTTCAGTAAATGCTATCATGCGATAATTAGGAGGTTTATCTATGCGTATAAAATTTGTTGTGCTTTTAATTGTGCTAGCTGCTTGTTCGCAAACTTTTGAAGGGATAAAAGAACCGATACCACCAGATGAATTATTGCTGCAGTATTTTGCTCATATAGAAATGGGTCAATTTGAATACATGTACAATCTATTGACAGAAGCAAGCCAAGACGCAATTTCAAAAAACGATTTTATTGAACGAAACAGAAATATCTATGAAGGCATAGGCGCAAGAAATATTACAATCACAATCGACGATATGCAAATCCTTCCCGAAAGACCCTACATAAAAATTGTTGCATACACCCTACATATGGATACGGTAGCAGGAGAGATAACTTACGACAGCCGGGCAGTTTTTGAGCTAAACGAGAACAATGAGTATAAATTGCAGTGGGCATCAAACAATATTTTCCCAGGGCTTGGTAGCAACGATAGGGTCAGAATAAATATTTTACCGGCGCAGAGAGGCCGCATTATAGACCGAAATGGAGTAATGCTAGCAGGCCCGGGCTATGCCTCCGCAGTTGGCTTTGTGTACGGACGATTGCGGGAAGGACAATATGTTGATGAAGATATAGCCAAAGTTGCAAAGCTGCTGGAAATGACATCTGAAGCGATCATAAGAAGGCTAAACGCATCTTATGTTAGAGAGGGCACATTTGTCCAATTGAAAATTATCTCCAGAGATGCACAGGCATTGATAGATGAATTGTTGACTGTTCAAGGCATTATGGTAAGTACTGCCTCTGTCAGATATTATCCACTCGGGCGAAGCGCAGCTCATCTGGTAGGCTATATACAAAACATCAATGCAGAAGAGTTAGAAATTTTAAGAGAATACGGCTACCATATGAACAGCATCATTGGAAGAGCCGGCTTAGAGAGCATATATGAAGAGCATCTCCGCGCCAGGGATGGACGAGAAATATTTATTATAGACAGTGAAGGCAACAGACTAAACACTTTAGCAAAAAATTATCCGGTTAATGGTGCAGATTTACGCCTAGCAATAGATGCTTTCGTCCAAAAGCAACTTTATTATTTATTTGCCGAAGATAAAAGTGCCTCTGTAGCCACTAACCCATTCACAGGCGAAGTTTTAGCCCTTGTAAGTACACCATCATACGATCCTAACGATTTTGTTCGAGGCATGACCGCAAGTACATGGAGCGAACTTAATGAAGACGAAAATTTACCCCTCTTTAATCGCTTTAGAGCTACATTTAGCCCAGGTTCAACCATGAAAGCTTTAACCGCTGCTATTGGGATTGATAGAGGCTACTTCACTCAGAACGAAGATTTTGGACGAAGCGGTTTACGTTGGCAGCAGGATGAAAGTTGGGGAAGGTTTTTTGTCACAACAGTACGAGAATACGAAGGCCCAGCCAATCTTAACAATGCGATGGCGTGGTCCGACAACATTTATTTTGCGAAAGCAACTTTAAGAATTGGTGAAGAAACATTTGCATATGGGCTTAGAGGGCTGGGATTTGAAGAGCGAATTCCATTTGAATATGGATTATTTTCCTCCAGTATTTCGCGAACAGGAGCGTTTACATCAGAAATACAATTGGCAGATAGCGGATATGGACAGGGTGAGATATTAATGAATCCCGTTCATTTAGCGGCGATTTATGCCGCCTTTATAACCGAGGGCAATATTTTAAAACCACAATTAATTTACGATAATACCCTACAAACATGGATACCAGATGCTTTTTCGCCAGAAACCGCAAAAATTGTACTCGAAAGCCTTATTTATTCAGTAGACTATGGGACTGGACGAGGCGCAAGAATCCCCGGAATACACCTCGCAGGAAAAACAGGAACAGCCGAGTTAAAACTAACACAAGACGACACTACAGGAAGAGAACTTGGCTGGTTTGTACTGTTTACGGCAGACCAAACCTCAGAACCCCCCCTGCTTGTGCTTTCTATGGTTGAAGATGTACAAGAGCGTGGAGGAAGTGCTTATGTAGTAGCAAAAGTTAGACAATTATTTGAGTGAAATAAAAATGCCTCGCTTTTTCCTTAGCGAGACATGAAATGCTTAATATCAGGTTACTCAAGTCCATTTGTGATAAATTCATAAGCCTTATTAAAATTATATACTAAATCATCACATTCTGATATTCTATGATTCTCAATTGTTATTGATCCGGAGTAATTAATTGACTTTAAAAACGAAAAAAAATAATTGAAATCTACATCGCCGAAAGTAATAGGTGTATTTCTAAAAAACTTAGACCATTCCATAAAATCCCCGCTGTAATCGGATATATGTAAATGAAGCACCAAGTTATTTTTCCATAGAAAACTGCTTTCACAAGTTTCTACCAGTGATTTGTGAAATTCGGCATGCCTCACATCAATGGTAAATTTGACAGCATTTCCGTATAAATCCCATAGCTTTTTCATATGGTCAAGCGGTTTATAGGTGTTGCAAACAACATTTTCAATTGTTAATATCAAATTATACCTGTCCGAGATTTCTTTCAATTTAGGAAAGATTTTGATATTTACATCAATATTTTCATCAGAGTGACGTCCTCCCCAAAGGTGCAGTACAAGCAGTTTTGAGCCGAATTTAACGGCGTATTCGCAGTTATACTCAAATAGTTTCACAGCTTTTTCTATATCACCATCTTCGTTGCGGCTTATGAGGTTGCCTATTGTTTGTGTCATGTGCATAACAGGAAAAAATGCACCTTTTTCTTTTATTTTTATTATATTTTGAGCAAAAATTTCAAATTCATTTATATCAAAAATTTCATAATCATTTTTTCGCTCACTAAAATATGAGCTTGAAAACAACTCAAAATTTGGAGAAATAAGGTCAGGAATTATTTTGGTTATAAGTGTGTGGTCATGATTATTTTTACTGTTTACAAATAAAATCGTTGAATAAAGGATAAGGTTTTTATTCATAGAAATACCTCCTGCGCCTAATATTAATGTGACAGAGCACGATGCAAGTCGAAAACGTGAATATTTTCCGCCATGACTCCTACTTTAAACAGGTCATTCATGCATTTTGGCAAAAAAGAAATTGCGCCTGGGTTATTCGCAGCTGTAGGTATAAACAATACTCTCGTATTTTCTGGAGGCTTTTCCAAAAAGCCAAGAAAAGCCGCTTGAATT
>Ga0123355_10004993_pt1 | contig 19316 bp, 19 predicted proteins | sample TergutEmb28metaG_3_FD_89872 | JGI IMG/M metagenome (GOLD analysis project Ga0123355, IMG submission 89872) | Embiratermes neotenicus P1 segment gut microbial communities from Petit-Saut dam, French Guiana - Emb289 P1 | ecosystem: Host-associated > Arthropoda: Insects > Digestive system > Gut ... | reverse complement strand
TTTATACGACAACCGGTTCGCGGCGGTCTATTCGGATTAATAATCCGAATACAGACTTATCATTGCCGCTGATTGCAGATGCGGTGGATCAGATGCTTGCAAACGATGTTTTTGACCCGCAAGCAGGTTCACTTGAGAGTTTGGGCCGAATGGAGCTGTCTGTTGTTGAACGTTCTGTTATTTTGTAATATGAATATCTTGCCGCCCTTTGATTGTGCAAAAGTACTATCGGGGGTGGTTTTTTTATTGGCTGTACTTTTTTGAAATTTTTTCATTATGATATTTCATATTCCGACTCTAACTGTTATTGCAGGATACATAATGCAGAGAATCCTTGCCTGTATTATATATTTTGAGATGTAAATTTCCATGTGATATAATGAAGCCTCTTTACTCCAAGCAAGCAGTAAAATACCTTAACAATTTGGATGCATCATCCCAACGACGAATACGACAGGGTATATCAAAAATACCAGAAGGTGATATTCGCCCTCTTAAAGGTGCTCCGGGAAATTATCGCTTGCGCATTGGTGATTGGCGAATCCTATTCGATTATGCAGACAATGACATGATAAGAATCAAAAAATAGGTCCTCGAGGGCAAATTTATAAGGAGATGAGATAAAGATGCCACCTGTTAGAGAGTTACTCGTTAATACAATTGACCAACTGCCAGAACAGGAGCAAATTCTTCTACTTCATGTTGCCCGACGATTTATGCCGGATGATGTTGCAACAGATGAAGACATTTGGGATATTAAACAAGCTGATGAAGAGTTCACTCTTGGCGAATTTTTTACTGATGAAGACATAAATTGGAAATAGACAATGTTTCACTTTCTAGGCGAAACTGGCATAAAAAAGCGCAATGAATTTTCATACTTCGTTGCGCTTTTTTAATATCAAATTTTAAATAATTGTAAAAAATAGAATTGTAAGCCAGCAACCAACAATTGCATTGGTTTGGATAGGTTTTTGCAGCCTACAGATGGTATAATTTTTATGTATATTATAAGACTTCCAGCAAATTTTTGACATAAATACAATTATTATACAAAAGCAAAATATTTCGAAAATAGTCAGTTGGTGAGAAATTCCTTACCAACTGATTATTTTTGTTGACGACTGTGTCCGATTGTGATACAGTGCACCATCATATATGGTAAGTACGGATTGATTAGGCAAGACCTCGTCTTTTTGGAAACCTTGACAGAAATTCGGTGTCACCGGCTGAGAGCACCGATTAAGGGAGTAGTAGAACGAGCAACACTTCGCCTATAAAAATGAATAGCTATTTAAGTGGGTGCGCTTGCACCAATGTGGGTGGCACCGCGGGAGTATAAATCTCGTCCCTCAAAAACATGACTGTTTTTGAGGGTTTTTTTATTTAAAAAGGAGGAATAACATGAACCCATACAGAATGCACAATTGTGAGGAATTAAGGAAAAGTAACATTGGACAAGAGATAAAGTTAGCCGGTTGGGTAGATACGATTCGCGACCATGGAGGTGTGACGTTTATCCATTTGCGCGACCATTACGGCATTACTCAAATTGTAATAAATGACACAGAGATAATGGCAGGAGTTGGCCGAGAGTGCGTTATTTCCGTAACCGGAACCCTAAGAGAGCGGGCGCACGACACAATTAACAAAAAACTGGCTACGGGTGAAGTTGAATTAAAAGTTGAAAGTTTAAATATTTTGGGCAAAGCCATTTCTCAATTACCTTTTGAGGTGGAAGAATCCACTCAAACCCGGGAAGATGTACGCCTAAAATATCGTTTCTTAGACTTGCGTAATCCTGCAGTACACCAAAATATTGTAACCCGCTCTGCAATTACTCGATTTATCCGTACAAAAATGGAAAGTTTAGGTTTTATAGAAATTCAAACCCCCATTTTAACATCATCATCCCCCGAAGGCGCAAGAGATTATCTTGTTCCAAGCCGAAAGCACCATGGCATGTTTTATGCACTGCCCCAAGCTCCACAAGTATTTAAGCAATTACTTATGGTATCTGGGTTTGATAAATATTTTCAAATCGCCCCCTGTTTCCGTGATGAAGACTCAAGGGCTGACCGTTCTCCTGGGGAATTTTATCAGTTAGACTTTGAAATGTCCTTCGCCACCCAAGAAGATGTTTTTGCCGTTGCAGAAGAAGTAATGCATGCCACGTTTTCCGAGTTTTCTGATAATGAAATGAGTTCGGCACCATTTCCGCGGATACCCTTTGCAGAATGTATGCTAAAGTACGGAACCGATAAGCCGGATTTGCGCAACCCTCTTGTTATTGAGGATTTGACAAGCTTTTTTGCAGATGTAAACTTTGCCCCATTCAGAAACAAGCCCATAAGAGGGATCGTTGCCCCAAACTGCGCAAGCTCGCCTAAATCATTTTTCGAGAAAATGTTAGCCTTTGCAACCGACGAAGTTGGTATGATGGGCTTGGGGTATATATCTGTGTTAGAAGATATGGCACTCAAGGGCCCAATTGTTAAATCCCTTATGCCTGAAAAACAACAGACATTAATTTCAATGCTTGGGCTAAAGGAGAATGATACGTTATTCTTTATTTGTGATGCACCAAAACTGGTCGATAAACTGTCCGGGCAAATTAGAGCAGAACTTGGCCGCCGTCTCGACTTAATTGACAAAAACAAGTTCGCGTTCTGTTTTATTACGGACTTTCCAATGTATACCGAAAACGAAGAAACCGGCGAGATAGAATTTACCCACAATCCGTTTTCAATGCCACAAGGAGAAATGCAAGCCTTAGAAACCATGAACCCACTAGATATAAAGGCCTATCAATACGACATTGTTTGTAATGGTGTGGAGCTTTCCTCCGGTGCGGTTCGAAACCATCGTCCGGATGTAATGCTTAAAGCCTTTGAAATTGCAGGATACACACGACAGGATATCGAATCAAAGTTTTCCGCACTTTTTAACGCGTTTCATTACGGCGCGCCACCCCATGCAGGAATGGCACCGGGCCTTGACCGCATTGTTATGCTGCTCACGGGGCAAGAAAACATTAGGGAAGTTGTCGCATTCCCAATGAATGCCAGTGCACAGGACCTGTTATTAGGTGCCCCGGGTCATATTACAGAAATGCAACTGCGTGAAGCCCATATAAAAATCCGAGAGGGGGCCAGATAATGCGCCAGAAAATATGTATTGAAGCATATGCCCAAATGGCGAAAATTTCCTTAACAGAACCCGAGCATACCGAAATGGTGAAACAAGTAAATATGCTGATTGAAAGTTTTACCCCATTAGAATCTATTGACACAGAGGGTGTTGATGTGCAATTTACTGTGTTAGACATCAAAAACGTATTGAGAGACGATATCGTAAACAAGACAATATCACGAGAAACCCTCTTATCAAACGCTCCCGAGCAATACGGCGGATATTTCCAGGTTCCAAAAACAATAGATTAGCTTCGGAAGGGAGGCACAAAATGAGTTTCTTTATTAACGATTACGACGTAACCGGTCCAAATGCGGTTGCGTTAGAAGATAGCATTATGCAAAAAGATAAACCCATTACTGCCGGTTCAAAAATTTTAGAGAATTTTATTTCACCTTTTGATGCCACTGTTGTAAGCCGTTTGGCTCAAAGTCAATACAAATTGGCAGGCAAAACATCAATGGATGAATTCGGCGTTTTCTCAATTGCGGATACATCCAACAATACTTTAGGCGCAGTAAGCGCCGTAAAAGACGACATAGTCGGATACGCCTTATGTAATGATCTTTTCGGCAAATATCGCAAACAAGCGACTGAAAGTGATTGCTGTTATATCCACCCGACATATGGAACTGTTTCTCGGTTTGGGCTAATCCCACGCGCATCATCAATGGATCAAATAGGGATTGTGTGCAAAAATTTAAGTGACGGCTTTGTCCTTTTATCTCAAATTGCCGGTAACGATCTGAAAGATGGTGCCATGTTCTCTGATAAAAATTTTCACTATACCCCTGCAAATAAGCAAGTCAAAGTTGGAATCCCCAAGACTGTTGTCCAAAAAGCGGGTGTGAAAACCAAGGATGCCATTAAAAGTTTTACAGAAAAATTTCAGTCAGTAGATATAGAGCTTAAATACTTTGATGTATACAAACAAGTGATGTATATTCTTAGCTGTGCCGAAATTAGCAATAATATCAATCGCTATGATGGCGTAAAGTTTGGCTATCGCTCACCGTCGTTTAAAGGTGTTAAGGATCTCTATATAAAAACACGTTCAGAGGGTTTTGGATTTGATGTAAAATTAACTGCAACCATGGGGGCGATGGTTTTATCTCAAAATCAATATGTTCCTTACTATGAAAAATCCTTGAAAGTACGCCGTCTTATCAAAGAATCTTTGCGATTTGATTCCTATGACGTGATCGTGCTTCCATGTGAACTTAGCAAAAATCCTTATGAAAATCTGTCGCTATACGCACTACCCGCATTAGCTGGATTGCCTTCTGTGTCCTTTAACTATAACGGACAAGGCATACAGCTCATAGCAAATACCAAAAATGAAAATGCCTTGCTGTCTGCTTGGGAGGTGTGCAAACAATGAAATACGAAGTTGTGATGGGGTTAGAGGTTCACATCGAATTAGCGACAGAAACAAAGCTGTTTTGCGCGTGTTCTGCAAAGTTTGGGGCAGATGCCAACGAAAATGTATGCCCTGCCTGTTCAGGCATGCCTGGTATGCCTGCTGTTACAAACAAAAAAGCTGTAGAATTGGGCATAGCCGCCGCCTTAGTCACCCATAGCAAAATCCCTCAAACAATGACATTTGATAAGAAAAACTATTTTTATCCAGACCTTCCAACAGGCCATCAAATAACACAATGGTTTGCACCTATTTGCCGCAATGGATGGGTCGAAATCGAAACTTCCACAGGTAAAAAGAAAATAACCTTAAAACAGATACACATAGAAGAAGATGCTGGAAAGCTTGTCCATGACAATAGAATCGGCGCATCTTTGATAGATTTTAACCGGACATCAGTGCCCCTGGTAGAAATCGTTAGCAATCCAGACTTTCGCACAGCAGAAGAAGTGATTGCCTATTTAGAAAAATTACGCTTACTTTTGAGTTTTGCCGGTGTTTCTGATTGCAAAATGCAAGAAGGCTCTATGCGTTGTGATGTGAATATTTCTGTACGTGAAGCGGGTTCTGAAATTTTAGGAACGCGCACAGAGATAAAGAACATGAACTCCCTAAAGGCAATCGCCGCCGCTATCGCTTATGAGTCTAAGCGGCATATAAATGCATTAGAAACAGGAGGCGAGGTGCTAGTACAAGAAACGCGCAGATGGGATGATAATACAGGCGAAACATTCTCTATGCGTGGAAAAGAAGAAGCTGCCGACTATCGTTATTTCCCTAATCCAGAGCTTATGCCCATTGAAATTAGTGAAGAATGGATTAAAGAAGTACAAAACAGCCTACCCGAACCCGCCCATGATAAATTTATCCGCATGACACAAAACTTAGGCCTGTCCGAGTACGACAGCAGCATAATAACTGGCAGCAAAGCCCTTTCGGATATTTTTGATGCAACAATGGCATATTTTAGCAAGCCCAAAGAAGTTGTAAACTGGATTATTGTTGAATTATTAAGTATCGCAAAAGGTGATAACAAGGGCGAAGACGATATAAGCATTGATTGTAAGAAGTTTGCCCAGGTAATAGAACTGGTAGATAAAAAAACAATTAACCGCACCGTAGCCAAAAAGTTGCTGCTGCTTGTGTGGCAAGATAATATAGATCCAATTAAATATGTTGAAGAAAATCAGCTTGGCATGGTTAGTGATACAGGCATAGTCGACAAAACCATTCAAGATGTTTTGTTAGAACAAGCTAAATCAATAAGCGAATACCGAGAAGGAAACAAAAAAGCATTCAATTTCCTTGTTGGGCAAGTTATGAAAAGGCTTGCCGGCAAAGCCGACCCCAGCATGGTGAACAGTATGCTCCTCAAGCACCTTGAAGAAAATTAAACCATTCATGCCCAAAATCACCTGGCGCGATAATCCAATCGGTAAGAAATCCTTACCGGTTGGTTGATTACATACCTCTTGCAACGCTTACCCGCGCAATTTCATCACGTTCCCGCTCTTCCAATTGTTCTGCGATGTATTTTATACGCTTTTCATAAGCAGGAATGGTAATATTTTTTAGCGCAGCGGCTCGTTTTCTCGCTTTCTTTAAAGTTTTGTTAATTTGTTCTACAGTTATTTCAATTTCCACTAGCTTTTGTATCAAATTTTTGATATCTTTCCATACAAGGAATGCTTCATCTAGTGTGGCGGTACTTTCATTTAGATTATACCCTATAATATTGTTTGTATTGTGTGTTATAATTATGTTCGGAATTGACGCGCCCATTGTGTTTTTATATGTAATTTCCAGGGTGTCAAAGGGTATTTGGTTACTGATTTTTACTAAATTTTTTTCGCCCATTTCCATTTGTACAAATATAAGTAATTTAATTCCCTGCACCATTATTGGTTGTAATTGATTTTGTAATTGAATAGATTCTTTTTTTACCACTAAAAATTCTCGCAATAGTACTTTATACTTCTTATCTAGTAATTCATGTCCTTTGTTCGCCATCACCAAATTCTTTTTTGTAATTAATAAATTTCTTTTTGTAGGTATCAAATCGGGTTTCAAATATTTCATCCTTTCCTAAATTCAATAATTCTATGCATATTATTGGGCAAGTAAGCTTAGACTTAAAGTAGAGACTTAAGCATGTGAAAGATTACCAGGAGGGATTTGTTATGGCGTCAGTTGGAATGGTTGGAGCCAGCGGCAGAAGAATTGCAAAGGCATTTTTAAAAATGAGCAATGGCACGGCAACCTGTTATCATATTACAGACAGGCAGCATATGGGGCCAAAGGTTAACATTTTAGTCGCCGCCGAGGCATCGCCCATTTTAAAAAATGTTGTACCAAATTTAAGCAGCGAAGACTATCTTGTTGTTAATGCAGATGACAAGGCTATTTTTCCCTTATTATCTCAAAGTTCGGCAACACTTATAACCTATGGGTTTAATGCACGCGCATGTATTACTGCCTCAAGTGTTACAGACGATGGACTGCAAATATGTATTCAGCGTGCATTTAAAGGAATAGACGGTGAAGAACGTCTCCCACAAGAATTTTCTGCTAAATTAAATTATGAAGAAAACACGGACACTGTGCTTGCCGCCGCTGCCGCATTGGCTGTATGTGGAGTAGCATAAATCACAGCTTGCCCGAATAGAGTATAAAGAATATGGTAGCGTAAAGCCATCCATAAAAACTATTTGCGCACACAGTGCGCACCCGTAGCGAAGGCGAAGGAAGCGTAATAGGGCTTTGCCCTACGGAGCGGCGGGGTTTGTGGCAGAGCCCCATTTAAGAAACTATTTGCACGCACAGCGTGCACCCGCAGCGCAGCGAGGAAGCGTAGTAGGGCTTTGCCCTACGGAGCGGCGGGGTTTGGGGCAGAGCCCCATTTAAAAGAGAGGCGGGAAATAAATGGAAAACGGCAACAACTTTATTGACATCGGTGGACGTGTAAAATCAGAATTTACGTTTAGTCATGAAATTTACGGCGAAGGATTCTATCGCTTCGACGTAGAGGTAGACAGGCTAAGTGGTGCAGGGGATATTTTACCGGTTACTGTTTCTGAACGTATTGTTGATAGAGATTCTATTGTAATTGGGCAGCCAATACGCATAAGCGGCCAAATACGTTCATACAACAACTATGTAGAGGCCGATCGTAGAAATAAGCTGGTGCTAACAGTCTTTGCCCGAGATATCGAGCTTTTGGCCGAACAATTAGATCAAACGCCTAACGACGTTTTTTTGGATGGCTATTTATGCAAACCAGCAATATACCGCACAACCCCATTTGGGCGGGAAATTGCAGACCTGCTAGTCGCTGTAAATCGTTCGTACAATAAGTCCGACTACATACCATGTATCGCATGGGGTCGGAACGCCAGATATGCGGGTAAGCTTGCCGTTGGTGATAGGGTGCGCTTGTGGGGGCGGATGCAAAGCCGGCAGTATCAAAAGCGATTAGAAAGCGGAGAAGTGTTGGAAAAAACGGCATTTGAAGTTTCCGTATCTAAAGTAGAAATTGTAACAGATACAACAGATGTTATAGAAGACGAATAAAACCTGAGGCTGGGGCTGTCAAATAAAGACGTTTCAGCCTTTTTTAATACGTATTTTTTAAGAACATTTCATAAAAAACTTGTAGATAGTGCCAACAACCACTATAATGTAGTAGTAATGAAGTAATTCCGTAATCTAATATGGAAAAGGGCGAACTTTCCTTTTCCTACATTTTGCTGCTTGCCGCAAGCGGGCTTGCTCGCGTTAGCGGCGTGTATTAAGAGGTGACATATGTTCGCAGCTGGGCTTACAGACGTAGGGAAAACCAGAAGTCAAAATCAAGACGCAATTTACTTTTCGCTTGGACCGGTAGGTCCGTTGCCTAATTTGTTTATTGTTGCAGATGGAATAGGTGGGCATAACGCGGGCGAAGTTGCCAGCACACAAGCGATCGCTACTGCAATTGGCTATATTAGCAATTTTCAGGTAGCTGAATTTGTTACGCCTGATGATTACTTAGATCTTTTAGTAACAGCTGTACAAAAGGCAAATGATAAAGTGTGCGAAATGGCCGAATCTAATGAAGAAATGCAAGGCATGGGCACAACATTTACAGCATGTGTAGTAGATGGTGAAAAACTGCTGATAGCCCATGTTGGGGATAGTCGTATATACGCATTTACCCCCGCTGGTATAAACCAGTTAACTACCGACCACACATATGTTAATCATATGCTTCAAACAGGGCAAATAACCGCCGAAGAAGCCCAGAACCACCCGCAGCGAAATATGATTACACGCTCTCTTGGTTCGCAAAATTTATTTGAAGTGGACGGTTTGGTAACTGATATAAACGATATTATAACAGTTTTAATCTGCTCAGATGGGCTGACTGATATGCTTGACGATAAAGCAATACATGGAATTGTAAGCGGCGCAGGATTTGTCGAAAGCCGCACAAAATTTCTAGTAGAGGAAGCAAATTTACGGGGTGGGAATGATAATATTTCTGTCATCCTAATAGATATTAAGAGGTGACTCAAGTGAAGTTAGAAAAAGGAATAATAGTTGCTAATCGCTACGAGGTGGACGATGTCATTGGAAAAGGCGGTATGGCTATTGTTTATCGTGCCTATGATAATAAGTTAAGTAGGCATGTGACACTAAAGGTGTTAAAGGAAGACTATTTAGCCACCGAGGGCATTGCCGACCTCGTACCTTTAGAGGCGCGTGCAGCTGCCGCACTAAATCATCAAAACATTGTTAGCATATACGACTTTGGCCAAGATGGTGATATTTGCTACATTGTTCTGCAATATGTAGATGGTGCGTCCCTTAAAGAGCTGATTACAAAAAAAGCGCCCTTTGATGATGACATTATTATTGCCGTATCAGAGCAAATTGCCGAAGGTCTTGCAGAGGCCCATGTAAACGGCATCGTTCATAGAGATATTAAGCCGCAAAACATATTAATTACCCGCACAAACGTAGTAAAAGTAGCTGACTTTGGCATTGCCCGGGTTGCCAGAGATACGACCGTACCCGCAGGTGCAGGCTCCATAGGCAGTGTGCACTATTCTTCCCCAGAGCAGGCCAGAAATGGATATTTAGATCACACCACAGACATTTATTCCTTAGGCGTTTGTATGTATGAGATGGCAACAGGCAGATTGCCTTTTGACGGCGAAACAGATGTTGCCGTTGCAATGAGTCATTTAAATAACGATTTTCCAGATGTTTTAGACTTTAATCCAAATGTTTCCGAAAGTATTATACAAATAATAAAAAAATGTACGGAAAAAATGCCTGCTCTTAGATATCAATCGGCAGAGGATTTAATTGATGACCTTAGAAAAGCACAAACGGACCCAAGCGGAAGTTTTGTAAAATCAGAAATTCAAGATATACCTGACGACGAGTATGATGTGTATGAAGATGAATATGATGATGTTTATGAAGATGATGTAGAAGTTGAAATTCCGGTTGCCCCAAGGCCAAGACCTGGAAGAGAAGACCGCCGAGCAGCACGTACCGCTTTCCTTGAGGATGATAAGGACTATATAGCAGATCTTGATAATAATTATGGAGAAAGAGATACAAGAAAATCTGACAGAGCCGCAGTTTGGGGAGGGATTCTCCTTGGACTGGTTTTTGTTGCACTCATATTTGTTGTTGCACTTGTATTAATTCCAAGATTAACAAATAGAAATGGTAATAATACAGTCGTATTTGCCCCAAATGTGGTTGGCATGTCTTTGGAAGATGCTGAGGATGCAGCGGCTGAAGTAGGGTTAATTATTTATGTATATGACGAAGACTATTCAGAGGATATAGACGAAGGATATATAATGTGGCAAATTCAATCTCCTGAATACACCGGACTATCCGATGGAGATATGCTGCAGGTAATCGTGAGCTTAGGGGTGCAAGAAGAATATCCTTATACGATGCCAAATGTAACAGACCTGACACTGGCAAATGCAGAGTCCCTTTTGCGTATCCTTGATATTGATCTTTATATTGAGTTTCAACCAAGTGATGATGTGCCTCATAATGTGGTTATATCCCAAACACCAGGCACGGCAACCCCAATGCGTGCAGGCACAGAAGTTGTGCTTTATGTATCTTCCGGGCCAGATACAGGAGAAGTTACTGTGCCAACTTTAGTTTCCCAAACAGAAGCTGCGGCACTTGCATTACTTGAAGATGCCGGATTAACGCCAGGAAACAGAACAACACAGGAAAGCACTACGTATGCCGCCGGGCTTATCATAAGACAAAATCCAGAACCGGGCGAAGTTGTAGAACGTGATAGCTCGGTAGACTTTACAATCAGTTCAGGCCCACCGGCCGCAACAGAACCACCAACCCAGGCACCGACACCAGCACCTACCGAGCCACCAACAGAAGCCCCAACCCAACCCCCGGCGACGGAACCTCCAGCAGAAGCGACAGAACCTCCAACAATGCCGCCATTGGTAGATCCTACAAATCCACCTACAGAACCGCCAACAGAAGCCCCAACCCAACCACCTGCCGGAGACAATCAGCAGGGTACACGTACACTGCACATTGCCGCATGGAATATACCGGCAGGTACCGAGACAGTGCATGTACGTGTCACTCGCCAAGATGCGGGACAGGCTGTGCAGGTAATCGCTAATGATTCAAATGTTTCCATAGACCGTTTTCCGATAACAATGTCCGTTTCTGGTACTGGCACTGCGATGTTCCGTATATATTCTATCGAAAATGGTGTGGAAACATTACAATCTTTCCAAGAAATAAATTTTGATTCATGAGTATAGATAAAGTCGGTATGATAGTAAAAGGCGTTGGCGGAGCGTATACTGTGCTTGCAGATGATATTTTTTATGTTTGCAATGCTCGTGGTATCTTTCGTAATACAAAAACAACGCCGCTTATTGGCGATTATGTTGTAATATCTGTGACAAATGAAGATAAAAAAATTGGAACTTTGCATACAATAAAGCCCCGCAAAAACGAGCTGCGCCGTCCACCTGTTGCTAATATAGATCAGGTGATTGTTACTGTTGCAACGGAGCAGCCCGCTTTTAATCCGGGGCTTTTAGATCGTTTGCTGGCACTTATTGAGTATGAAGATATACCGGCGGTCATATGCGTTAACAAATCTGATATTGCCAAAAACGATAGCTTTATGCCGTATATCAAAGCCGGGTATCCGGTAATTTACACGTCCACAGTACAACAAAGCGATGGGTTAATGGAGCTAAAACAGAACATGGCCGGAAAAACCAGCGTTTTTGCAGGGCCTAGCGGCGTTGGTAAGTCCAGTTTAATAAACGTACTTATGCCAAAGTTAGCGCTTGAAATAGGCACACTGAGTACAAAGCTTGGCAGAGGAAAGCACACCACACGCCATTCTGAAATATTTCGACTAGACCAAGGCGGCTACTGTGTAGATACACCGGGCTTTACTTCCCTTGAAACATCCGCAATACCAAAAAATGTAATGGCGCTGCTATTCAAAGAATTTCAGCAATTTTCCACCGAATGCCGTTTTGCAGATTGCCTCCACCATCATGAAATCGGCTGTGCTGTAAAGGAGCAAATTGGCAAAGAAGTGAGTGCCGCCCGGTATGAAAGTTATATAAAAATGTTAGAGGGCGTATCAATTCGGTTTTAACAAGTTGTCTTCTAATTGTTTAATCCGCTCTTTAAGTTGCATTATTTCTGCCCGAACGGATGGTTCTTCATGTATATTTCGGGCTGGTTCGCCCACAATGGTACTGTCTTGGGGTACGTCTTTTATAACGATGGCTCCTGCGCCTATTTTAGCGTTCTCACCAATAGTAATCGGACCAAGTATGATTGCGCTTGTGCCAATAATAGCATTATTACATATGGTTGGATGCCGTTTGCCAACATCCTTGCCTGTACCTCCCAGTGTTACACCTTGATAAATAGTTACATTATCACCAATTTCGCAAGTTTCTCCAATAACGACACCTGCGCCATGGTCTATAAATACGCCCATGCCTATTTTTGCGCCGGGATGTATTTCTATCCCGGTTAAAAATCTGGAATGCTGAGAGACTGCTCTCGCCAAAAAGTAAAGCCTTAATTTATATAATCTGTGTGCAATTTTATGAAAGAACATAGCCCAAAACCCTTGATACAAAAGTACTTCTATATTCGAGCGTATAGCAGGGTCTTGTTGACGAATAGTGTGTATGAGTTTAGTTAATTTCAATGAATCATCTCCTAATATAGCAATTCAAGTTAATTGTCTATAGTTGTAAACATTGCGGTCGAAAGGTATCTTTCCCCTGTGTCGGGTAATATAACAACGATGTTTTTACCTGCATTATCCGGGTTTTGTGCTAACTGCATTGCAGCCCAAACTGCCGCACCGGAAGATATGCCAACCAACAAACCTTCCGTTTGTGCCAAATCTCTACCAATTGCAAATGCGTCCTCGCTTGCTACCTTAATAATTTGGTCGTAAATACTTGTATTAAGAATGCTTGGCACAAAGCCTGCACCAATACCCTGTATTTTATGAGGAGCCGCAGCGCCGCCGGATAACACAGGAGAATCCACAGGTTCTACTGCTACAATATGCAGGTTAGGGTTTTTTGACTTTAAATATCCCCCCGCTCCGGTTATTGTGCCACCTGTCCCTACGCCTGCAACAAAAATATCTACTAATCCATTGGTATCATTCCAAATTTCTGGGCCGGTTGTTTTTCTATGCATTTCCGGGTTAGCCGGGTTAGAAAACTGGCCCGGCATAAATGCGTTTGGAGTATTTGCTGTAAGTGCTTCTGCTTTTTCAATGGCACCGCGCATACCTTTGCTGCCCTCAGTTAAAACTAAATCTGCACCATAGGCCTTTAATAATGCCCGGCGTTCGATGCTCATGGTGTCTGGCATGGTAAAAATAACAGGATAACCTTTGGCCGACGCAATGGCTGCCAAGCCAATGCCTGTATTGCCGCTGGTTGGCTCAATTATAACACTGCCCTTACTCAGAAGTCCCTTTTCCTCCGCATCCTTTATCATTGCAAGTGCAATTCTGTCTTTTACACTGCCGGCGAGGTTAAAGCTTTCTAACTTGCCGATAATATTAGCATTTATATTATATTTTTTTGCCAAATTAGATAATTGTAATAACGGTGTTGCACCAACCAATTCTGTGGCATTTTGATGAATTTTTGACATTACGTATTGTCCTCTCTATTTCAAAAAAAATGGAACTGCTTTGCAACAGTTCCCCAAAACTATTTTTTCAAGTGTAATCTGCTTCGTGGGATAGCGCTGCTTATGGCCTTGAGCAAGACCTCGTTTGGCTCAAATATTACTTTTAGGTATTTGCTATTGTAGTTTACCAAAAACATATAGCTGTTTGGATTTGTTTCACCACTGGAATAATCCTTTGTTTCCTGAGCTCTATGAAATTCGCCTATATGGACATTGTCTTCCACATGGGTCATTATTTCAAATTTATTTACATGTGAACTGAATACACGCTTTCTGCGCGACCGGTTGTAGATTACATCAATATCAAGGTCACCATTGGTGAATATATACTCATACTCCACTCTTAAAAAGCTCATAAGATAAGCTGCCCCAAAACCGGCTACAAGGGTTATTGGCAGGGCAAATTGCCCAACAATTGCCATAGAAATAAAAAACACCAAAACAACTGCCCCAATGATCCCGACGCGTTTTAATGAGTCTTTCGAATTTGGTTTGCGTTTTACAATTTGTTCCTTAAATACATCGCCCATATGTCGCTCCTTATTTTACACTTCTTATTTTACATAGGTAACCTTTTGAGGGTCAAGTTCATGTGGTTCTTTTCCACTGATAGCTTTACCTATGCATATAGACATCCCAAAGGAATATCCCATGGGTAGTTTTATGCGCTTTTTAAAGTCATCACCTTTCGGGCCATTAAGCGGTGCATTTGCCATCCCGCAAATTACATTGCCAAGCCCTAAAGAATGGGCCGCAAGCGCTATATTTTGTGTAACAATGCCGCAGTCGAGTGTTGCCCAGTCAGAATCGTCTTTAGCAACGTAAATAATACACGGGGCGTTGTAAAAAACTGAGCCGCCCCTTTCCATCATACGGTTATATAATTCTTGATTACTTTCTTTAAAAATTTCCATAGCGCTTTTGTCCATTTCTTCAATTAACGCCTTGTCTGTAACAACGATTATGTGCCATGGCTGACGGTTAACTGCACTGGGTGCTGCTAATCCGGCGTTTACTAATGCGCTTATCTGCTCATCCGTAAGTGGCTCTGATGAAAAGTTGCGGCAAGAGTTGCGCGCTGCAATTGCTTTTAAAACTTCATTCATTTTATATGCCTCCTTTATAATAATCAAATTAGGTCTAGTATCTAGTAAATTGTAAACGGACTTGCGATTTTTCGCAAGTCCGTTTGGGTTATTTTTGTAAATTAATTATTTCATCGCTCTGCGTGCAGGGCGGCTTGGTATTATATTAGTTGGTACGTTATTTGGATTTGACGTATTGTCTGTATCGTTGTCATTTGTAATATCATTTGCGGTGTCATCAAAACTACTGTTGCTGTCATCATAGCTTATATTCATGTTATCAAAACCAGCGTTAAAACTGGTTGCACCCGGTAATTCCTGGGTTTCTGGAATGTCAGGTGTGGTTGGATCCGTTGTTGGTTCTTCAACTTTTTTGCGGAAGAAAGCCATTTCATCAGATGTGTTATAGTTATCGTCTTGGTTTACAACGGCAATTGTTTGATCCATATGCATGCTTGCAATTCTACCAATTGTATTGTAGTTGTTATTGGTACGTGTTGTAGCAGTGTTTCTGTGTTCTGGACGGTTGGTTGTAAGATTTAAGCCATAGCGGTTAGGATTTTGTGTTCGGTTAGCTTGAAGCCTGGTATTGGTTTGTGTATTGCGTGCTTGAGATCTGCGTGCAAGGTTTTGAATCTCGCCAGATTGGCTTCTGTGGGTAGTATCGCGATTAATATTGCGGTTAACATTTCTTACAACAGGCCTAATGGTTGGTGCACGGTGTGTAATGGTTGGTGCTGTGTGTGTAATGTGGGTGCCGTGTGCATTTTGTTTTGATTCGTGTTTTGCTTTAGGTGTTGTACTTCGCTTTGTATCAATAGGTTTCGTTTCTGTTTTCTTTGTTTCAGGTCTGGTGTTGCGTGTTGGGTTTGCAGCGGTTACAGCACTACGTGCAGGCATTGCACGATGTGTGTTATTCGCTGTTGCACGGTTAACTGTATCAGGGTTTGTTACGCTGTTACGCGTTGTACCGGCATTTACAACTGATTGATCAGAAATTGTTGCGGCATTGCCGTCAGCACTATTGTGTAAGCCTCTGGCATAACTTGTGTTATTGCCATAATGGAATGTATTGCCCATACGTCCTTCCGGTCTGCCGAGGTTTAGAGAGTTACCATACCTGCGGGCATGACGGTTTGTGTGAGAAGTGCCTGTGTTGTGGGTTGCATTGTGTGCTACATTAGCCACATCATTTGCTACACGGCCAATGCCCCTTGTTGTACGTCCGATAACGCCGTTATTTGTGTAATTGTTTTCCGTGCGTGCACGGTGTGTGCCTGTAGCTCTGTGAGTGGTTGCTCTGTGATTTACAGAATTTGCTACACGTTGGCCATTGCGGTTGTATTGGTTTGTTTCTGGTAAATTACTAGAACAACCTGTTATTGCAACCATACCTGCAACGAGTCCGGTTACTGCAATACGTTTAAAATTCATTTATTTTTCCCCCTGTTTTTATACTGAAATTTCGCAAGAAAAAAATCACAGTCACTTGAAATATAGCAATGTTACTTGTCTACATTTGTCTTGTGCTTGCGATTATATTTTAAACGAATATCATTTTTAAATACTGTATTACTGCTGGGGAGAAATCTATAATTTTACAAAATGGTTACAATGTGAATAATATCTGGCCATTGACCGATGTTGGATTAATTTCTAGTGGAATTTTATCAAGCTTTGCTTTTTGGCGAAGTCTGTTTACAATTGCTTCTATTATAATCGCTTCACCGCTGTAGTGGGTTATATCTATTATAGAAAGACCGGATTCCAATGCTTTTAATGCGTCCGAATACTTGACATCACCTGTAATGTACACATCACAATCTATTGCGCCCTGCCAATAACTCATGCCGCTTCCGCCGCATATGGCAACTTTTTTAATTTTTTTATTTAAATCGCCAGTATAACGTAGGTCTTTTAAATTGAGTGCATTTTTAACATGTTTGGTTAACTCTGCAAGGGCTGTTTCATTTTCAAGTAGGCCTACTCGCCCTGCGCCAATTGCCGGATTTAATGCACTTGGTATCATTGGCGTTACATTTTTTATGCCAAGTTTTTCTGCAAGGACATCATTTACACCATCTGGTGCTACATCTAAATTAGTATGGGCAGCGTATAAACAAATGCCGTGCTTTATCAATTTAATAATTTTTTGCCCGGTGGCATCTTTGCTTGTAATGTGTTTTATAGGTGTAAATATCAATGGGTGGTGTGCAATTATGCAATTATAATTACCATCTATGGCTTCATTTATTACATCATCCGTTGCATCCAGTGCAACCAAAACTTTTTTAATTTCCTGTGAAGTATCGCCAATAAGCAAACCTACATTATCCCATGCTTCGGCCCAAATAGTTGGTGCCCAAGACTCTATTTTGTCTATTATCCATGCTACTGTCATCAGTTCACCCATCCTAGTACATCGTTTTTCTTTGCAAATAACCCTTTTATCCTTTGGAATTGTCACATGTTAGATTTTAGCCTTAGCTCCTAGATGGGATTTTATCCAGCTTAATCGCAGTTCTGCTGTTTGCCGGGCACTTGAGTCGTTTATTGACTGTATGTACCTGGCAATTTTATCTTGATGATACTGCAAATATAGCAAAAAATCTGGATTAGTAGGTGCCATTAAATGCTTACCCAAAAAATATTCCTGGGCTGTCCAAGTTGAAATTTCGCCAGTGTAAGTGGCAGCTAAAATTACATAAAACCTTGAATCTTCGCGAATGAGTCTTTCATCAGTTATACTATACCCAGAAGAATGAAGTTTTTTGCGAAGTGCTTCTAAGTCGTGCTGTGGCTGCAGAATCAATTTTTTTGCATATTGCGCCTTTGCCTGCTCAGCCTGCAAAATATTCCATATTCCCATGCCGCCCATGCCGGAAATTACAATACAGTCTGCCTCATTTTCTTTAAGCGGTGCAAGCCCATCGCCTAAGCGGGTCGTGATATGGTTTGAGAGCCCTGCAGCTTTAATATTTGCTGTAGCAATTTCCAGCGGCCCTGTGTTAATATCACAAGCTATCGCTTTTTTGCAAAAACCAACATTGACCGCTTCAATAGGTAAATATGCATGGTCAGTGCCTATATCAGCCAAAACTTCACAGCTGTTAATCAGGTTAAGAATTGCTTGTAACCGTAGTGAGAGACTCATCTTAAGTGAACCTCCAATATCTTTAGTTTGGATTAATCTAGATAATCTTTTAATTTTTTGCTGCGGCTGGGGTGGCGTAATTTTCGTAATGCCTTTGCTTCAATTTGCCGAATGCGTTCTCGGGTAACACTAAATTCCTTGCCAACCTCTTCTAGCGTGCGTGCGCGGCCATCGTCAAGTCCGAATCGCAATCGCAAAACTTTTTCTTCTCGTTCGGTTAAGGTGTCAAGTACGTCTTTTAACTGTTCCTTTAAAAGAGCGAAAGCCGCGGCATCTGCTGGTGCTGGAATATCATCATCCGGTATGAAATCTCCCAAATGGCTGTCTTCTTCTTCGCCTATTGGTGTTTCTAGTGACACAGGCTCTTGACCTATTTTTAAAATATCGCGTACCTTATCTACAGGCATTTGCATTTCCTTTGCCAGTTCATCCGGTGTGGGATCTCGCCCTAGTTCTTGTAGTAATTGGCGAGAAACGCGAATTAATTTATTAATTGTTTCCACCATATGGACAGGAATACGAATGGTGCGCGCTTGGTCTGCAATTGCGCGGGTAATCGCCTGGCGTATCCACCAAGTTGCATATGTGCTAAATTTATATCCTTTTTTATAATCAAATTTCTCTACAGCTTTAATAAGACCCAAATTACCTTCTTGGATCAAGTCTAAAAACAGCATTCCACGCCCTACATAACGCTTTGCAATGGACACGACCAGGCGTAAATTCGCCTCTGCAAGTCGTTGTTTTGCGTCTTCGTCGCCTTCTTCCATGCGTTTTGCAAGGTCTACCTCTTCGTCACTTGTTAAAAGTGGCACTTTGCCAATTTCTTTCAAGTACATGCGCACATGGTCGTCGATGTTTATTGCGCCTTCTACTGCGGCAAGGTCAACTTCTTTTTCTTTTTCTAAATCCGATTCTAGGCCGCTTGGGATATCTATACCATGGTTTTCAATCCATTCATATGCTTTGCCCATTTGATCTGGGTCAAGGTCGATATCGCCAAAAAAGTCCATTATCTCCTTGTGGCTTAATGTGTTTTTATTTTTTTTGCCAATGGCCACCAATTCTTCCAAATGTGCCATTAATACTGGATCTTCGAAGGGTTTCAAAGAACACCATTCCTCTCTTGTCGAATTTACGTTTAAGTTAATTCAACATGTCTATTTTAACCATCTCTTGCAGATTATATGCTAATTGATGGCATAGTTCT
>Ga0123355_10004992_pt1 | contig 19317 bp, 13 predicted proteins | sample TergutEmb28metaG_3_FD_89872 | JGI IMG/M metagenome (GOLD analysis project Ga0123355, IMG submission 89872) | Embiratermes neotenicus P1 segment gut microbial communities from Petit-Saut dam, French Guiana - Emb289 P1 | ecosystem: Host-associated > Arthropoda: Insects > Digestive system > Gut ... | reverse complement strand
TCCAAGAAAGCCAGTACTCGACTGAACTGACACCCCCGCCGATATAAATGGACTCGTCCGTTTCGCTGGAAGACCGAATCTGGTTTCTGCGCGTGTGCCATCACATCCCGTTTTCACTCTACAGTCCGTGAGTTATTGGCCATGTACTAAATACATACCTCATCTAAGGCAGTCATTGAAGTTTGCTGTGTGGGCCATGGCATTGCATGAAATAACCATACATTCTCAGTCTCATATCATCATCATCATTAGTTTAAATTTATTCCAGCCTGGTAGTTAGTAGTTGGTAAGTCCAGATCTGTAACATAATATCAGAAAATAAAATATTTTGCCTTATTTTATTTTATTATAGTACAGTTTTATACTTTAATATGCAACAAAGGATTACACTTAAAAGTCAAGTAGCAAAACTGTATTTTCATTTAACATTGCTTATTCCATTTTTGGAATAATAATTATAATTTTTTATAAAAACTTTACATGCAGTGTTTGAAAGAAGGGGCCTCTCCCCTTTTACCTGTTTGTGTACCATTGCCCTACCTGATGATGGCTGACGTGGACAGCCACAACATGTACTGGTATCGAATAAAAACCAAGTATACAGGCTCCATATAGTTGTGTTTATAGGATAGTAAATAAATATCACTTGATTTTTAAGAAGGAACAATGGAACATTGTCACCCAAGATAGAACGTTTTGTTTGTTGACAGTTCAGTGCAGATGGAAATGACCAGTGTGGCAGGATACTTTGTAATCATCAACAAGTTTGTACATTACAATAATATTATATGAAATTCATAGATCTGAGTACAGAGTTTATAGAACCACATGCCATGAAATCCCCAGTTCTTCTGTATTCTTTATGATTACTTGAGCTGCACTCTGTTGCCACCTTGAGAGTTTCATTGTTTTTGGATTACACGTACATGGAGCACAAGACCTTTATTGTCCCAACACTGAAACCTCTCTGTGAACTACATACATGAAAAAATCACTCCATTACAGTAATCTCCTCCAATTCAGGGGGAGAGGGGGAAGTTTGTTTTCTGTTAGACAGTTGTCCCTCCAATGTCTTTGGTCTTTCAAATTGACTTTTAGTCACTGGACTTGTAGGGAATAGCTATACCTTGATCACTGTGTCATATACTGCTACCTGATACAACGTATGTAATGGTCACCTGTACAGTATAAGCCACAAGTACTGTTATAGCTCTTACATTCCATTATTTTGTATTCACTGTTATATCCAAGTGATGATAAAAATTCTGTGTTTGTGGAGTTCTGTATAGGATAATGGTTACCAGCATGCTGTACCATAAATATTATGGGCATTTTTAATATGAAGATGTGTTCATCATAAACACACCTTTGCTGTAAAATATCACTCTAAAACTGTTTGTTCCTACTGGAAGAGGCATTATTTAAATACCAATATTTATTTACAGCATGCGTCTGGCCCTGACGGTGTTTTCCCTGACTCCACAACTTGGGAGTCTGCAGCAGTCATACCATCACTCCGCCAAAGAAGTGTGGGTGCCCTCCGCCCGGAAGGAAGTAGTGATGTTGCCTGTTGGGATTCTTACGTCAAAATGGGAAAAGGTGGAGGATCAGGATCAGTGGCACGTAGCACACCTAACCTGACAGATTTGGAGGGGCTGGGTGTAGGTGTGGGACCTGGAGGAGTAGGAATGGGTTTCACTTGCCTTGGTACCTCGTCCTCCCAAGGATACATCAGTATGCCAAGTAGTCAGGAGATGGAAAGTCGTGGTGGAGGATATTGCAGAGTTGGGACAGATGGCAAGCCAGCAGACAGCCATAGTCCTCGGCATCAGCTGCAGCCAACGCAGACTGCGCAGCCCCACAAAGGGTATGTGAGCCTGGCAAGCATGAGTGACACCTCTCCCTCCACATTGACCACAAATTCCTGCACCCATTCCAGTCCTCATCAGCCACCACAGCAACCTCCTGGGTTAAAAATGCAGGGTTATGTCAATCATCAACCACTATGGCCTGTCTCCAAAGAGATGTCATCAGGTAAAGGCTGTATGATGGCTGGCGAGCTACCAAATAAGGGTCCTTCTGCTTCTGTGTCATTGTTGACGTCAGAGGTTGAGGAGGGAAATCAGGGAATAATGGGTGCAGAGTTGACCATTGGAGAAGAAAACCATGAAGATGAAGAATTGCACTCACCAGAGTCATACTGTCGCTTTGGTTTACGTCCTGGCATGATTCCAGTTCCAGTACCGATACCATTGTCATCAAATGCTGGAATGATGGAGGGAATTTTGGAGGCTGAGCAAGAGAGAACATCATCAAAACCAGGATCAGGTTATGTAACTCTCTCTGATGACCCTAGGCTTCAGAACACCAAGTCCTTAGGCATAATTCCTGGTTGCCACAAAGATCAAAGGGTTGGTGTAAGTGGGGGCGGTGGTGATGCTGCAAGTGGTTATGTTCCACACAGACATTTTGAGAAAAGAGATAGTCTGGCTTTGAGCCAAACAGCATACCAAGACTACAATGAAGTGTTTCCTCCAAGTATTGATGATACATCTCATATCACCAGTGTGTAAAGTGAGTGTTTTTAACTGTGGTTATATGGCAGTTTCTTCATTGTTTGTTTTTTTAACTGTGGAGAAGAAAGACAAGCATAATACAGTTTTAATAATGCACTTGTTTAATGACGAAGACATTTACAATATTGCAACAAAAAAAAAAACATTTTAAAGGGGTGAAGAGCCTGGAGTTCCAGTATGGTTGGCACAAACACATGCAGTTACATATTACCTAAATGGGGCTTATTGAATTGTAATTGTATAAACGGATTGCTATGTGAGTTAAGAATGAATTGTGGATTAATTGTATCCTCTTTCACAAAGAAGCCATGGCCTCGCCCTGTCCAAGATAAACTAAGTTGCCAGTTCCTCCGGATAATGATGGTATGATGTTCTAGTGTTGTCAGTTGCAGTGCTGGAATATGTAACATTGCCAAGCATTGAGAATGTATAATTTATTGTTTCTGATTCAAATTTCATATTAGAGACATTAGCTTTAATTATATAAGAATAATTGGGAAGTTTTGCAGTGTTCAACAGGAAGTTTTTTGTATTTACACTTGTGACCAAAGTGTAAAATGATTTTAAGCGCATGTTTGAAAAGATTAGCATTTATATATTTATTTTTTACTTATTTATTTGGTTTGTTTTTTACATGGTTACACCTTTCTTCTGTAAACTGATTTCATGCATGTAGAAATGGTTAACTAATCTGGTTTTCTCTCAGTGAAGTGTTTCATTGCAAGCAAGATGTAATTGAATTCAGGTAACTTCATCCTATTATGTTATTTATTTAATACTGATTTTTATTATCCAGACAAGCACAGCACTTGAACAATATGTGCATTTATTACTTTTGACAACATGTTTGTCTGTTCTGTTTGGCCATCATCACACAAAAACACAAGCACATGATGGGAAAAGTATGCTATAGACAAGGCCTCTCCCTCACAATCAGTGTGATAAAATACATAAGTTAGCTATTGTTCCTTTATTTGGAATAATACCTAACTGCAATATTTTTTCATGCTCATTATGAAGGAGAGGCAGGCCTTTTCCAAAGCATACTTTTCCAATTATGTACATGTGTCTGTGCCTGATGATGGCCAATTAGAATGGCCGAAATGTGTTGTAGAAAAGTAATAAATGAACATACAGTGTTCAGGTGTTGTGTTCTTCTGGATATCAGTATTGAAATAATATCTGTTTTGCATATCTTGTCCAGCCTAATTTTTAAGATGATTCAGTGAAACACAATTTAAAAGAGAACTAGAGGGATTCTTCCTTTCCTACTGAATAATGAATTATCTCTTACAGATAAATTATTTTATATGACAGCTGTCAGTTGTCATTTCCTGTTGACTCATTTGTCGTATTAACATACCCCACCTAGCTGACTGCCCACACATGCAGTAGAGTAGCATCAGGAAGTGAGAACTGACATCATAAAATAAGGACCCTGTAGTACAAGAACCCACCCAGGTTGTTTCCTTTATTTACAAAACTTGGAAATATTGAAGATTTTAATCTTCTGGGTGTGTAACCATGTCAGCTGGTACACAGACACCAGTCTTTCAGAGGTGCTGGATGCCTCCATTGAGAATCTAAGCAGGCTGTTCTGATTTTAAAGATGGAGACAGCACGCTCCCCCAAAATGCCAGTACTGCCTTTTTACCCATCAGCACAGTACCATATCCCAGAGTACATGAATCTTCATGAACACTGCTATAAAAATCTCAGATCTTGTGTTTGGAAATGTTACAGTTTATTTTTCTGATTTGACACCTTTGCATTACATAAAGTACAACGTTACTGTTGGCTATGTCCACAGAAATTCTTTTGACACTGAAGAAATATGGATTACTTTATTGGATTAATAAGACCACAACTGAACTTGGAGAAACTGGCACCAGCTAAGCCGTGCTATGAAACTGCATATGCAGTATGGCTGATAATTGCATGTTTTAATGCACTGTAATTATGGAATGGACTAAGTGACAAGGTATGAACTGTCATTAAATGAACTTTAATGCTGTAATGAACCTACTTTTTTTTTGTCTGCTGCATAACATGGTATCAGTACCATTTCTTTTACTAATTATCAGCTTTTCTTTTTGTACAATAGGCCATTTCACAGATATCAATCAGAGAATAAGAACTTTTATGTGAAAATGTTATAACTTTGAAATATATCACAGTTACTGTTAAATGTGTAGTATGTAAAAGATACCTGTGACAAATGGGCTTGCCTGTGACTTCTAGATTATAATCTAGTGTCAGTGATTGAGCCAATCATATCTGCTGGCAGCCTGGCTTGAGAGTTTTAAAAAAATAAGCCAGATTTGTCAGTGGTGCTGCTTTTTTTCAGCCTGAGTGTACTTTATGCCAGATTGCAAGAATCTGTCGTACACATTACTGCTGTGCCTCTCTGCATGTGTCAGTTATTCTAGCACAGGAAGGGATGGGTAAGGCCTTTGTATCATTCTTTAAATGCCATGTCTAAATTCTTCCTTTGTTCTGGTGTTATAAGTGCCACAGGTTGGATGATGGATGTCATGGGCAAATCTGTTGTTGAGTAAATGTTTATTTGTATGCACCTTATGCTTTTGTGTTTGAGAATATTCAAGGTGCCCCAAATTTAGAATCACCTTAAATATTTTAATGTGTGATGATCATAGAGACTCATAAATCAGTCTATTTTTATCTGCCAAAAATAGTGACTTATGAATGACTGCCAAGCAAGGTGTGTAATATTATGGTTGTGGCCATGTTCTGATTTCGAAGTACTGAAGTTTGTGACTGTGCTAAGGGGATGTTGTATTTTGAGAAATATTAAGAAACAGGCTTTCTGTGCCACACTTCTAGAACTTCATTTGACATTACTTGTACTGGTTACAAGGGACAGTGCAACAGTCATTCTAGGATCAGTCCAAACAAAATGTGACTCTGCCCAAGAACTGGGTGAAGAAACAACGAAATATGAGTGGTAGTTTGGTGGAGTGGCTGACTAGAAGGGAGGTACCTGAGCACCACTCGTCATTCATCGAAGTGAAGGCTGGCATGGATGAGAAGTTGCCATTGGTATTAATAATAATGGTAGTAGTGGTAGTGGTAGTAGTAGTAGTAGTAGTAGTAGTAGTAGTAGTAGTAGTAGTAGTAGTAGTAGTAGCAGCAGTAGTGGTAGCAGTTTCAGATCTGCAGCAGTAACCATCATAATAGATATTAGATATTACTGCATATTTTCACAGAAATTATTAACTCATTTTAATAGCTTTTTAAAAAAAAATGTGCCATCAGTACTTCCCATGCACCAAAACTTTACCTACATGTTTTGTGCTATTTTGAAAACTTTAAACAGAGCAGGTGGAATGAGCTTGGTTATGGAACTGTTTTGTTTTGAATTGTTACTTTATACTTTTTTAATGTAAAATAGGTGTTTTTACCTGTCTCTGTTTTAATTAACTTTTTGCTGGTGAGTGAGTGAAAGAGTTTGAGAGTTGTGAAGATTGCCATGTACCTTTTTGTATAAAATGTCAGAACAGTCAGACCTATTTAATACAACGCAAATATAATTTGAAGCATATGATGATGATAAGCTGTGGGTGTAAAAATGAGTACACTTTCATTATAATAAATTAAATTGTGGGTGCATTAGCCATCTTTGTGTGAATGAGTAACTTGTGACAGAACAGTACTGAACAGTATGAGTTTGGTTACCTATATATTGCTTCCAACAAACCACTCTATATATATATATATATATATTTTTTTTTATTTATTTTTTTTTCCCCCCCCACAGGAGTTTGGAAAATTCTGACGTGTGTATTATCTGGGTGTAATTATTTGTGACAAGTGACTAATCAGATGATAAAGACTTTTCAAGTCCCTTCAGTAAACCATTCTGGTAATGGTAAAAAATTTGGTTTCTTTTAATAGTAACACATGATTACATTTTTCATTTACACAAATCTGTATTGAAAATTTGGAAGTATATGAAAATCTCTTAAGTGATATACGTGGTTAACCTTGATGGTAGTATTGGAAGAAAATTATTAAAGAACATATCAAGCCAAACTTTTTTCTGTTTTCAGTAAGCGTGTGATTTGTACATTTTTAGCACCTAGGCCAGTAGTGTTTGGGTTGACCTGGTCATGTAGAGGCAGTCGTCTTGTACATTTTATGTTAAACTTAAATGAGAGTTTCCTTAAAATGGAACTGAATTTATTTTGGTGGTGTCTAATCGTTGTATGTGTAATATGTGGTGGCATTGATGGAGTTGCATTGTTGCATGGCTGTGCTTTCTTCGTTTTAATAAATAACAGATTTTACCCATCTCTGCAAGTGACGTCACTGACAACTATTTGATAACTTTCTTGAGACAAAATATATGACATGAAGAAGGAGAAATTATATCACTGTAATAAATTCATTCCCTAGGGGCATCAGTTTAAATTTTATATACAAGGTGGTTCAAATATGACCAGGACTGATTTGTGTGTAAACAAGCCGCATCAGTCCCGGTCATATTTGAACCACTTTGTACATGGGTCCGTGCATCGTGAATTAAATTTAATGACTGTCCAACAAGATGTGACTTATTCAGTTTATTACATTTCTGTTGGCAGCTCTACATGTTTCAGGCATTGATACCCATCATCAGGAGCTCATACAACTGTACAGCTTCTGGTATTGATTAAATGCAATGAACAAAATATGCTGATATTAATACTAATATATAATTACATATTAATAGCAGCATATTTTACTCATTGCAGTTAATAAATACCAGAAGCTGTAATTACAGCTGTACCAGCTCCTGATGATGGGTGTCAACACCCGAAACATGTAGAGCTGCCTACAGAAATGTAATAAACTGAATAAGTCGCATCTTGTTGGACAGTTACTAAATTAGTCTTCAGTTTATTTTTATTGTGATGTCAGTTCAAAATTATTGACTAATGTCGGTAGAATTACTGGTGTTGCTGCAAAATCAAAACTGAAGTGCAATTCTTTACTCTCTTGCTTGTACTTGGAGTTCAGTTTGTAATTCCAGCAGTTGTGATTGAACCGTACCGTTTGAATGTGAAGGAAATTTCACCATGTTGCTAGATGTTGTACACATTTTTGTAGTGTTGGAAGTTTGTGGATTGTGCATAATATTATGGAACTATGGAACATGCTGTATATCATCCCATTTGAATTATTACAAACTCTACCTGATTGTCACAATGGTAACATCATCCTCAGTAGGTTTCTGAAGTGGAGACCAGGTACAGTTGCAACATCTAAATGTTTTTTTTATACTCTTCATAACTTTTTCCTGTTTTGAGAATGTACACAGTACCACTTTGTGTGTCTCATAATAATCTTCTGATATTTAAACATTTCATGCCTTATGTCTAAACAGCAAGAAGATTTCTCCTTTTCCTATGTGTGATCCAGTGGTATTTCCCTTACTTTTGTTAAATTGTCAGAGTAACCCTTTATTTCTCTGATGTAACTGTTCACTACCTTATTAATTACTGTTATGTATTTTACAAATTACATTTTACCTTTGCTTCCCTTTTTGTGTTTTCTTGCTTGTGTTTACGTGACTGCTTTTGTCTTTGCTTATACTTAACACTGCAAACATCACAGCTGACTAAGTTTTGTTCTTCTTATTTCCACGCTCTGGAGTGCATATCTAAGCTTTTAGACCTATACTGTCTTTGACCACTTCTTCTTCACCTGTTTCAGACAAAGTGGAATTTTGACACATGCACCCCTGTCACATCCTTATTAGTTAATTATTCATACTGTAATATCATTTGATTATATATATTTGAGCTATTTAAAGCATCATTCACTGGACCAAGAGTTCGTATTATACCACAACAAATTCTGTTATTCTTTTAAAACTTCGTATCAATCTAAAGCATTCATAAAATTATTGTACAATTGCACAAACCCATGATGTCTACAGTGTGCATCTGTTCATCCTTAACAGTTAGGAAGTACTAATATGTTGGCCATTTCTGCAAACAAAATTAATTTTTAAGATTAACTTTAATCTTATGAAGTAAGGAGTGAGTATGAATACATTACTTGTGAATTAGTGGGAAAAGTCACCAAGAATTAAGACATCTACTAAACTCTCAGTGTTTGTGCAGTGTATTTTTTTAACTGTTGGTACCCTAGGACGTTCTGTTAAATTACATTTCATATAACTTTGATATATGGGAGGCACTGAGAACCGATTCCTTCCATATATTAGAGAACAGTGCAAATACAATACACATCTATCTAATGTGTTGTATATTACATTATTGTTTTCTAAAACTGATAGTGTTGATACTAAAACACTCCTTTCAGATTTTATATAGTGCAGAATAAGTTACGAGGGTAAAGAGGGAGAGGTTGAAAGCGTTTGAGGTATGAAACTATATGTTTCTCATACACAATCTTAGGAACAGTGTGCATACAAATTGTTGAAATTTTTCTCATTGTCAAAATTTGTTAGTGAAGTCTATTCTTACATATGAAAATCACTCAACCTCTACATGAGTATTTCTGAGTGAAGACTGATAACATGAGGGCACATTATGAGGATGTTTTTTGGAATGTCTATGTGCGGTAATATATCATGCTGTTGGAAAATATTTTCTTTACCTGCATAGAGTAATAAATGCATATACAACAAACAAGTGCAACTGTCTTTTCAGAACCTGAATTTATAAGAAACTGTGGATACGATTTCAGGAGGATTTCTTTTGTTTTGCACATGAAAATTTATCCACACTTTTCTGTTGTACAAAATATCAAATAGCAGCTATGTCTATCCAGTGCATGTCATGTGGCCATGTAGTATTATAGATTGGAATGAAGACAGTTTGTAGCTCTGAAAACTTGACTAACACTGCAACACTGCAAACCAAATTTAGCAGCAACAGATATTTCATAGTATGTTATTGGCATTCTCCATAGCTGCATGCCTCTCAGCCTTTGAATTCTGCTTCTGGTTATTACTGATTCATTCATGGCACTGATTATCATTTTAAACTGTAAGAAGTTTAAATTTTGGAATTCCACTTCAGTGAAGTACAGATTTTTTTTAATTCTTGAAATGCACTATGAGTGGGGGAAGTACTCTGTAGTTTTATTAGAGAAGTTGTTTTGTGGTGTTTTTTGTGATTCAGTTAATACAATGTGTTTCTTTTGTTACTGTTCTGAGCACTGTAGCTGTCATGGGATGCCAATGGATGTAGGCATTCTGTGTGATAAAGCTGCCATGCTCAGTGTGGCAATGAAAGAAAGACCCTGCCCAGTCTGCTTGTGGACCATGAATTCAAAATGACCGTCTTACCACTTTAATTTTTTTGTGTTTTGTACTTGGGGAATATTTTTTCCTGTAACTTCTGTAGTTCACTGTCCTGCCAGCTAGACATTATTGCAGCATAAAGACTTCAGGAAATGACCTTCAACAAATATGAGAATTTGCGGGATTAACAAGCTAATTTAATTCTTTTTGTAAGAACCTATACACAATAAACTTTGTAAATAAGTGTAGTGACTAACGATCTAGTTTTGTCTCAGGAAATGACCCAAGACAAATTTAAACATCGGAAAGTTGTGTTAAAAGGTTAGTAGCATTCTGAAATTGTAATATGTGGACTGCCTAAATGTGTTACTAATTTTGTCTAGCTGCTTCACCATAGTGTACCATAGGAGTTGCTATGGTAAGCAGAAGGTGCATGGCCTTCAGATTCTCAAAATTAAATGAGTGAACTGGAGTGACCATCAATACTGGTAATAAAGTTTGTGCTGCTATTCGTGGGACTTGGGAAATCTAAATAACCACTTTCTTTGATAAGAAAGTTTACAAACATTTAAAAAAAATGAAATGTTCTTACATGAGTTTGTGTTACAGCAACATTTAATTGTAAGGATATGTACAGTAACTGAGGATTTATGTACATATGTATGTCTCATTGTTGGTACCTGACACAGCCGTAACGTGACCATATTGGTGGTTCAAATTAATTATCTATATTGAAGTTGAATCCTGTAACCCTTCAGTTCAGTTCTTTGGCATTTTCTGAATCACGTTTACATAACAATAGTTTCCAGTTGTAACTCATGCATGTGCCCATATGCATGTAAGTAATAACTGTAGCAGTAAAACTGTCTTCTGTAATCAAGGTCTGTAACTTACCTAAATGTTTGTTGTCATACTTTGTGAAATTTCAGCTTGCAGTTTAATCTAATACAATGAACTTTACTTGTTTCCATCTCATTTTTATCTCATTATTTTTTGTATATACCCAATTAAACCAGTAAAATGTTTGTCAGTATCAAATCATCATCATGGTTTCTGATACATGATGGCAACTCCTATTCATACTAGCTCTTCCTTCACTTACACCAGTAATGGCTCCTGATATCTGATTGTTGGTGATACAAATGAACTGAAGATGATTTTTTTAAAATCATATCAGAGTTCGTTAATTTTTAATGGTGTCCTTAACATGTATAAACTAACAACAATGATATTTGTAAGCATTATATAGGTTTGACTGTATGTATATATCATTTTAACGTTTTAAGTTTGTACAGATTGTAGTTCAAAGAATGAATAAAAGTTGTAAATTGACTGGCTCCTGCTTTATGCATTCGTAAAAGTGTTACCATATTTGCTTCACTCGTGCTGTTTTCTTTCTCATACCATCATGTATTTAGTTACCTCTGTGATACACTGCAATATGAACTTGTTTGGACAATAAGCCTGAACACAGTATAGCTACTTTCTCCACCATTTCTTCAAATTCACCATCATTCATTGAATTATGATTCCATTAGTGTCACTATATAACCCATGAAGGAATCCATCAATTGCAACATTGCAACATACGGCTGAGAAGGTGTTTAAAGGATAATATGAATTAAAATAATAATAATGATTTAAAAAACTTCATTCTGATTAACAGTATGAATTTAAACCCCATCATTGAAGGGCTAATTAATCTTAGAAAGAGGCAAATTTCTGTCAAAGATTATCACAACTGTCATCACCACTAAGCCAGCAGTCAAGACATGAATATTTGGGCTGCGATCCTGTGGAACATGACACTGTAGTATAGAAGAAAATGTGTCAGGGATGCTACTGCCTAGATCTGTAAGGCTGAGTGAAATGCTTGTTTATGTGCATATTCTGAAATACCAGTATGTAGTAGGTTGAGATTAGCATAAACAGTCTAAATGATGAAGTGTTTGTGAATATTGCATCACAAGAAGTTCCACCTCACTCAGCACTCTTCATGAGATAACTGTTAATCAGGCATGGCATTTCTCACACCTTATTGACTTCACTTGCTGGTTTAGCACCTGTCTTTTATGTGATCTCCAAATAGGACAGAGATCTAAGAGAGATAGGGGTCATCAAATTATTAGGGCATCCTTTCTGAACTCACCCCCAATCAATATTTACATGGCATCTAATGGCAGAAGGCATGGTGAGGTGATTGCATGTAAGTAAAAATTTGGAAGTGGAAAAGAAACTTGAATACATTTCCTAGTTGAACATAAGTAATCTAGTACTTTTGATTAAAATTCTGCATAATGCAGGAAACAGAAAAAAAAAGTTTCCATTATATGAAAATTGAACCTGTTTTCATGTATTTGAAAATTATTTTCAGGACATATGCATCAGGAAACTTGTCTTGATTTACAATGGCACTTCTAGTTATATTAGTATTCATCATAAAGAAATACATAATGCTGCAATGGTATTCTCACTGTAAAGACTGGCTGAGTTCAAGACTGTAGATATAACATCTTCATGAAACTTGCATGTAGGCAGCTCACTTAGTCACCCAACTTCCATGTAATAAGGAAGCTGATTGGACGTGGCCAAATATATGGACCAGAAAAACTAATGTCCCTACATTTGCAGTTTACATCTTCAACCATAACTGTTCTAAATGCTTATGAATGTGCAACTTTTCTATCATTAGAACAGTTTAAAATTGTTGTGTTTTTGGTATTAATTAAATGAAATGCCTGCATTCCTATGATATGGGGAGGAAGTTTCATATTCTGACAGGTACAGTGAAGTATTGCTGACTAAACAAGTTCACATACACCCTTTTGCACCCTATAAAGGAATAAGTTCTCTTGTAATGTCAGAATTTCAGCTGTATAATCATATAAGTTCGTCGAAGGGAGTGGATTTCGTGAGTTGAATAGTAGTTATCCTTGTTAGTAAATGGGTTGCGTCATAGACTGCAAGCGGTACCGCCCATGGTACCGATCTTGGTACTCGAACACAAGAATAATAGCTTGTACTCTGATCCATGAGCATGACGTAACATGTGGCATGTCGAAGCCCACGTACCTCTTTAATCCGTACCTTCAGCGATATATGTAGCTAATCCGTGGCGTAATTGACACATAGGGAACCATACTCTGATCATCTATGCCATAAGTAGCAATCTGCGTAGGGAACTGTTAAGGTTAGAGAAAATGGCAACCAGCAGCGAAGTGCTGGAGAACACAATCAAATCGAAAAGACCTTCTGGTAAGATATCTTCCTTATATAAATTTTCAGAATATGACGGCGGTCTTGTTCTGGGTTCCCACATCGTGTTGTGACGAAATGTTGCGACGTTAACCTCTACTTTTCTTGCTTTGTACAGTTAATGTCTCCATATATTTTTTTTTCTTTTTTCGCCTTGTGGCATTGACAGTCATTAATAAAGGTGAAAATGTGCGTATAATCCCTGTTGTTGCTAAGTATAATACTTAACATTTATCGGCCGAACGGGAAATGACTGTCCAATGTAAGTCTATCGGATGTCCCGCTGACATTTAGGCACTGGTATTTAGAATGATAATGGCCCCAATCGCCTACATACGCATTAGGGTGTAAAGGCTGGATGAAGAAGGTTAAAAAGTCCTGTTATGCTCCGGTTAGTTCTGCATGCGTTACAAGTATTATGTGGGTGATAATGGGAACTGTTGACGACACTTTGAAGTTCTTAAATCTGCCGATTAATTCATGTTGTAGTATGTAACATTCTTTTTTGAAGGATTATGGACATTATGAAGGGTGTGACTGTTAGTTGGGATTCATCTGGAGTAGCTGAAGAAGGTAATGAAAGGCATGTCACTCCCCAATGATTGTGTTCAATCCAATTGTGTATTATATTTATTGTGTTTTATTTAATGATGCTGTCAGTAGCTCAGAATATCTGATGTCTAGTTTCTCTACTAAATGCCTTTTTAACCCTGACAATCTATCCATTAGGTATTCTCAGCTTCTTGTGAGGAGTGTGCCATTCTTTATCTCATCTCTGTGCATGCCACACTGTGCTTCTGCCATTCATTTGATCTTTATTGTGTTTGTAGTTGTTGTTGGCCTACAATTATTCTACTAATGACATTAAGGCACTGTGTGCAAGGCATAGAATAGAATGCCTTGCAGGGAGGATGGGACATTTTGTCCAACTGTCTATCTTATCAGTGACCTAGTCTGGTGTTCTCACGGTTGGCAAGCTTCATATTTTATGTTGGAAACTTTTATTAACTTTCATGCCATGTATTCCCTTCTTGAATAGTCATTATTAGTCCTTAGCAATTGTAAGAGGTACAGTTTTTCTCCATCTGTGCCATGAAGGCATGTAGAGAGAGTAGAAGTTCAGCTCGTTCATTATAAGCATTAGCACTGGATGGAGGTGAATGGTCACCTTTGTGCCCTGGCTACATTAATGCCAGGAAAGAACCCTACTGCATACTGAATAGGAGGCTGATTGGGCTGTAGAGCCAGGCTGGACATATCAGAAAAATCTTGTTCCTCTCAGGATTTGAACCCTGGATTGTCCAGCCTGTAGCCTAGTTACTAGACTGACTGTGCTACTTTAGCTGCCTTTAGAAACTGTTCTTGAATTTTAAAAGGAAAGTGTGCAAAGGAATCATATGAAACCATTCACTTTTTAATGCCTGTGTGGGTCTTTTGTACTGCCATGTGACAGAAGGAAATGGAGAGTGTGAGAGAATAAGATACAAGGGAGAATATTTGGGAATATGAGAAAAAAGGAAGCTGGAGAGTACTGCATGATTTGGAGCTTGTAATAATTTCAGATCCAGGAGACTGGGTTGGGTGGAGTATGTGCCATGTGCAGGAGATGTGAGAAATTCCTACAAAGCTTTGGTTGGAAAATTTGAAAGGTGGACCCAAATGCAACTGAGACTATAAAACCAGCCAGTTTTGTGACTTGTATTCTATGCAAAAACGAACGAATCATGTTCTTCTGAAATGTTTGTATCCACCTACCACACTACACATTGTAATCAGTAAGACCACAGTATAGATTTTCATCCACTGTGAATGCAGTAATGAACCTGTTTCCATAATAGGCAGGGGAATTTCTTGACTACTTAATTTATTGCTAGCCTACGTATGACTCCGCTCCATCATTGTGTCTTGGTGTTGGTAACAGTTAATTGTATAAAATAACTTCAGTTGAAAATTTAACAGTGAAGTTCTATCACTTTCACAGACAGTGCATTCAAGCAGCAGCGGCTACCAGCGTGGCAACCAATATTAACAGCTGGCACTGTTTTACCCACATTCTTTGTGATTGGCATCGCATTTATCCCTGTTGGCATAGGTTTGCTGTATTTCTCTGATGAGGTAAGTTAGCATTATTTTTATATGCATTCTTTATTAAAGGTGATGAGCTGGTCACACAGAAACTACAGCAGTTATTATAGTTTGACAGAATCTTTATTTTGAAAAACATAGGTGTTACTGAAATACAGGGCCCTTATTATTGATCGCTATACAGACCATTTCCATCATAGCAGTGACCACACTGCCTGCTGCTATTTAAATTAGCCATGAGTTGGGGTCCATGGCTCTTAGGTCAGTAGATCAGTGTGTTGCTGTTCATGTGAAGTTTTACTGGCCATATTTGAAGACGGTGCCAGTAAAATTTCCCTTAGCTTGTAGACATGTCACATATACCCAAAACATTAAGTATTACATGCCAGAGTTCTGCTTGTGAAATTTAAAATGCTGTATTCTGAAGAAGTCATATGTTATGATTGTAAATTTTGTCACCAGTATCCAAATCTACTTTTACTTAGAAAAAAGTATGAGCTGGGAGAATCATAGAACTCATATTTTATGAGATGTTTTATTCAGAACGGTGAGTGAATGAACCTAGGGCAGGCTTCTTTCAGTAATGAATTGAAGAAGAAGAGTTACGCATATTTACCGCAGAAAGTGCGCTTGTTGCAGAAAATTACCCTCAGGCCATGTGAACTATTATTATTGGATGAATGGAGGACTATGGCTCTCATGATCTGTACATGTAAAACTTTCATTACTGGGGACCCTTGAAGTAGTAAGTTTATAGAAATTCACTTTGGAGACTGTGCAGGTTGCAATCCAGAAGGTTAGCGTACAAGTCACAGAATGTGAACTCAATGTGTTATCACATAATTTGTTATTTTGGTGTGAAGTACGCTGTAGCCGATCATTTTAGTATAGTTGTTTCTTAGGATTACTGGCGTCAGTTACGGACAGTTCATGGCATGTGTTGTAAGTTAATCTGTAAATGTATATTCAGGACCGTTGGTGGTAGGTAGGAGGGGAGAGATTTAAATGAGAAAATGTTAGCCGCGGACAATGGACGCTAGCAATCCAGTGTGAATTCAGTTGCGTACGAGTGTGGTGTAGGTAGGAGTACAGAGAAGTGACTGTGTCAGTTTCCTAGCAATGATCTAGTTTTACTGGATATAGCGCTCCATTATTTTATATCAAGAATAAATTGAGTAAATAAAACAACAAGTAAAAAAGAAATAATTAAAACTATATGTGATTCGGTAAACCACACCCATTTCCCAAAAGAGGATCACCTAGCAAACTGAGCGCGTCGGGACAACAAAGTTACGAAGGGTGATCGTGTAAAACGCATTAGTGGTGGAGGAGCCCACATCAGAATTCTTGATTGTAGAAGGAAAGTAACAGTTATACTGATAAAATTTTTAAAATGTGGCCACAAATGAAGAATTGAATCTCTCTGTGTATGCATGCAGCATATTGAAATTAAAAGCTGTATAATTTTAAATTAACTATTAAACATTGCAACCTCTAATTTGTTGTGCCTTGATGATCTCATTTTTGTCCCTTAGTCGATTATTACAAGTTGCAGTGTTTAAGGCGTGAAACATACAAAATAAAATCATATTGCATTGAATGTTACCGTCTTTTGAGAGCATGTTGTGGGTGAAGTTTGTTGTGTGATTCTGTGGTCCTCTTGAAGGTTCCAAGTCACATAATCATAGTTCACTGCATGAGACAAATTGGATGGTGATTTATTTGTTACATTAAACTGGCAAGTGGCTTTTATTAATATGGATATAAAGGATGGGGGCTGTTTATAGTTGTATGATGTGACTGACGGGAAAGTATATTGTAAATTACAGTATATCCAAAGTTAGGTGTTTTCATCATCAGAGTAATAGGTAGTGACAGTAGACTAAACAGAATATAATAATAGCATCTTGTCTTTTTAAGGACTGTTGGTTGCATACTTAGATCATGGTACTTGTGCATGTTGTATGTTTCTTATTTGTGATTACACTTTCACAGGTAAAGGAGGTGACAGTGGACTACACAGAATGTAAGAATCAGGATGGTAAGCGGTGTAGTGAAGAGATCCAGTACAATGGTGCGGAATGCAATTGTACAATACCATTTGAGCTACAGCAAGACTTCAAGGTGGGTTGGTTATGTCTGTGTACTTAAAGTGCCTGAGGTATACTATGTTAATGGAGAGTGCTGCTGCTAGTGGTGATTATTATAATGGTGACAAAAACAGTAAACTGTAATTTGGAGAGTCCTGAGGAAGAACCTGAGTTTTAACTACATATGTATATGGTTGCAGTTTACATGGTCAGAACATGTTGTATGACAATATAAATGTGTATATAAGATACAGGAAATTTTAAAAGAGGGAGAGGTCCCACTGACACAGATGCAAATGATTGGTACTTATGTTTAGTGTCCTTGCTGGCAGTGAATAACATCATAACTCTTTGGCCTCATACATTCAAGTGTAACACAAACGTCTGTGTAGAGAAAGGTGTTCACTCTTTTGTACTCTGTGTTTCATACAGGGTAATGTGTTCATGTATTATGGACTGACAAACTTCTACCAGAACCATCGGCGGTATGTCAAATCACGTGATGATTACCAGTTACTTGGACACCTGGGAGAACCATCATCCGACTGTGAACCATTTAAGACTAATGGAAGTAATATACCTATTGCACCTTGTGGAGCTATTGCCAACTCTTTGTTCAGTGGTGTGTATGGTTTATTCCTGTAATTTAATACCCTGTGCTATCTTACTGTTAAGTTCTTTGGATACTGGAAGGAACTCTTCCATTTAACCCATATATTGTACCTTACAGTACTGAATTTTAGTTTTTAGTTGGGGCATCTCCATTGTGTATTACAATCATATAAAATAGGATAAAATAGTTAAACACAACTGTGTTTGACTATTTTATCTTATTTTATATACTGAATTTTAGTTTCAAAAAGGAAAGCGTAAAGAATGATGTAGGCTGCATCAAGACAAAAGTGAAAGACGTTACCCTGTTACATGTAAACATCAAATTGAAATAAGTACATTCTGGATGCAGAAAACTAAGTGGTGAGGAAATAATTGTTATTGTAGTGCTAGACAAACATAAAACAAAGAACCTAGAAAAGTTTGAGACAGAATTACTGATGTAAAGAGGAGAAAAAGGCATATGGTAGAGCCACATTTGCTTTTTAGTAGAATCTCTCCTCTGCTTGGCCACCCTGCTATATGTCTGCTGCCCACCACCTCGAAGTCTGTGCTGTTGCCAAAATATGCAGTATTCGTGATAATTTCTAGTGCGTAATAAAACAGTGTGGCACATTGGCTACCCTAACATCTTGCCCACCAATAAGTGACTTCCATCATCTCTGTTCATGAGTTTCTTCATACTTACAGGTAATTATCATTGCAAACAGCAATGCTAAATATGTTAAGAATTTGTAATCCTATCGTAATTAGTGATGGAATTATAGTGTAGTGCTTACCGGGTGATAGTTAACTCCCACTACTCCCCATCCAAGTAGGTAATAAATAGTGTGAGATCGCGGGGGTCCTGCTTTCATTGTTTTGGTATTCGCGGTCTTAAATTTTGCTGCCATCAGTTGGAATTTGGATTATACACAGGTTTCTGTGTACACTATACTTGTCCAGGTATCATATTAAAATAATTCCCGTAATTTAACTACTCAAATAGTTATCGTGAATTTCACACGCAATAACAATTGTAACTGTTAAAATTTCTTATCCATATAGTATGTCTAATTATCGTTGAAGTTTACCAGTGTTCTCATAAGTCAATCACTTATTCAAGGAAATGTTTGAGATATGATTGTATCTAAATTTTCATCACAGCTTACGTCCAAGTGAAACGTAGACAGATACGTGTTACATTTTAACTAACTAAAATACATAAATGTATATTCTATAAAATATCTACGTGATTCCATACAAGAATAAACTAAGACCTACACACGTTAAAACAATATAAAATGTTATAAAATTACTGACTCCAACATGTTTCGGTCATATATCGACCATCATCAGGGAGTATTATAAGTGCATGGTAAAGTTACTGAGGTTGGCTATCGTAGCTTATTTTAAGTATGATGGCAGTATGCCCCCTTGCAGT
>Ga0123355_10004991_pt1 | contig 19317 bp, 11 predicted proteins | sample TergutEmb28metaG_3_FD_89872 | JGI IMG/M metagenome (GOLD analysis project Ga0123355, IMG submission 89872) | Embiratermes neotenicus P1 segment gut microbial communities from Petit-Saut dam, French Guiana - Emb289 P1 | ecosystem: Host-associated > Arthropoda: Insects > Digestive system > Gut ... | reverse complement strand
TCATAGGCAGGTCAATACTTCATTGACCTGCCTATGAAGATGGAACCGATAGTGAGTTCCGAAACGTCGGCAATTAGAACTTAGACGCCGGGGAATTACCCAAAAAGGAACAAATTACATTTAGAACACGGCGAAAGCTTAAAAACAAGAATTCTAATTGTATCTATGAATCGTATATTTGTGCATCTGGTGGATAATAAAGTGTTTTATTCTTTTTCTGATTAAAGCGGACCAAGAAGACAGACACTGTATTACACATTTATGAAAATATCTCGTCTCGACTGGTCTTCGTAAATCAGACTGTGTCCCCCACATACGAACTGTAGCCGAAGAAAAAGCTGATGATCCACACGTACCAACCGAGATAAATATAAGACACACAAATACAAACACTCAAGTCCCAATCAAATATTAAAGAAAACAGTGCAGTGAAGGTAACTTCTGTTGTGAGCGATTTTGCTGCATGTTTCGGCTCTCTCTTAGCCGTAATCTGACAACCGTCTTCAGATATATACTGCTACTCAAAATGAAATGCTTTTTTTTTTTCAGAATATTAACTATGGAAGCACGAGCTTACGATTGGTCTGTACAACTGTAATATGCGTCTTAAAATTTTCAACAAAAAATGTTACAATCGTCAGAATTCTTCCCATTGTTGTTCATTCACCCATTCATTCGCCCATCCATCCGTTCGTTCATTCACTTGGTTCTTTGCAGCACGCAATTACACATACTCTGTGTCATCCAGCGCACTGTTTGTGCCAGCATACCTAATCTCGGCTATTTATTTATAACACTTCATTTCGTGGCTGGAAGTGTAAAGCTTTTTTACTTCTTAACTATTAGAATATTCTATTACATTAAGGTTTCTTAAAGTTTTCATGTAGAGCCTAGCAAAACGCGCATATAAGCAGACATTTGTTTTGTCTTTATTTTTGTTAATCTACTCGCAAGTATTCGAGATTATATTTCGTAACTATTTCCTTTTTGTTGCGCTGTATTTACGCGAAGATTGTAATAAATAAGAAGTGTCAAAGAAACTCGATAAGACCTCTTATATTGCAGAAAGTTGACATCATTAAGTAAGAAGGCTTTCGTCAATAACCACGATAAAATGGCGTAAAACTAACAACCAAGACGATGTATACGGTGCACTGAGAAATTATGCATATAGGGTGACACATAATATGAGTAACTGAGTGCTACAGACAGACGAATGAATAAATGACAATTATTGGAACAGTACTTGTACGTGTATTTTTACGGTGCATTTGAAAATTGTACAGTACAGACCGAATGTAAATTCTGGATCCAGTAGTTAATACTGGATAAGCGGCACAGCACGTCAATTACCACTGTGCATCTGAACACGGCTGTCTGACGATAGCTAACACACAGCCGAAACACGAAGAAAAATTACTAGCAATATAAATGGGTTTAGTTGTGCCCAAATCATTCGCATTTTAAAATTACTTGCAAGTTTTATTGTGGTTTCTAGGCTTCCGCAGCGGTGTAGTCGACGTCGCCGCTCTCCTGGGCGCCGCGGCAATAAACGATTGGTCCCCCACGCTTCGAGAAACATATTGGTGTCATCTTCAACGTTCGAGAAGTCCAAGAGGAATCAATATATCTGAAGATGGGACCACTACTTTATCTCGAACGTTTGGTCAACAACCCCCCAAGAAAGCGACGCCACATCCCAGACAAACGGAGACCTCATGCCTTTGTACGTTCAGCAGAACGAAATGCATCACTTCAAAAGAGAACGAGAATTTTATCTCACCGTTAACGAGATGCCGCGATCAACTGCATATCTGCTGCTAAAACACGGAGAAAACTTACTGTGTTGGAAAGGTGGAAAATCACAGTCCAAACAATATCATGTTCAGTGTGTTTGTTTGTTTGTTTTTAAATAGTCACTAATTTAAATTCTGGGGAATACAACATAGACAAGGCGCCAGAAAAGTTATGCTCTGCGAACATCTCCTAATTTGTTATGTTTTAACGTTGAACTTGACCATGTGCAACACAACTTTTCACAGAAGGAAGAAAGGAACATACGTCTACAAAATGCAACTGTTTCTTTGCTATAACTCCCCACATAATGCTATTCAGCAACGCGGATCTGGCAACTGACGAATGTGCTCACATTACGTCGCAGGGTGGAGCTCTGGCTGCTAACAAAGCAGCTTTACCCCTGTCGCCAAACGCCCAGCCTTTAGGGCAGACGATCAACCGCATTTCCGGCCAATTCACAAGAAACTTCCGCACTGCTCAGAAACTCCGAGCTACAGATTCTTGAAAGAAATGACGGCAATTCATAACCATTCTTCACGCCAAGAATTCAGGCGGAACGACTGTACCAAGAACTGTAGGTGGAAAGAAACAACGAAACACACAAGGAAAGTAAAGAGGAAAGAGACACGAATAGAAGCCATTAACTTTATACTGTCAGGTTCAGCAGCGTTAAAGGAGTTACAATCATCTTGAACGGAGAGTAGGTAAGGATTTGGAAGGAGGCGATGTGGCCTATTTGTAGGCAACGTCCCAGCATTTTCCATGGCACCAATCACAAATAACTCGAACCATTTTAGAGGCGATTTCAACTACATAATTTACACACCACTGGACAATATACGCAATACTGTGCTATTTATTCTGCCACCATAAGCACCACCTAAACAACTGCAACTCGTTCTACATACTGTATCTCTAAAATATCTGCCTTTCTATCTACCACCAGGTATTTATACTGAGTTTCATTTACGTTCTACTAAAGTCCATATATTTTCCGAAAATCTAGAGTACATTAGAGCGGGCACCGCAGCGAACTTGCACCTCGACCGTTTCCCATCTTCTGTGCAACCCTCGCGTAAGCATACAGCAGCCCCGCACTTTGAACAAAGTGCGGGGCTGCTGGAGACATGAGCAAAGCCACCAGATTTCAGGAAATGATGGGCCAAGTGACTAAAGCTTAATACAGTCAGTGCCTTACAGTCATCAAGAACAAGTGAGACCTTTTCAGATGCCTGTTTGCATCTATTACACTCCGGACTGTCTACCAGCCCAAATTAACTAGATGTCCTTTTAAATATCAGTGTCCTGTTAGCGATCCTGTCGTTACTCTCATCTGGTTTCTGCTCGGTTGAGTAAATCCCCAGCTCTATCAGTGGATGGCCCTTGTCCAGGAATGTACTGCCATTACCCCTTGCGTTTCCTGATCATCCAGCCCGTGATCACCCCCCTGGCAGTCTTTGTAGACATGCCCAGGGCAGGTTCAGGTCCTGTAAGGAGGAGTGGGAATCCTTGTCTTGCTTAGCAATCAGCTATTTCGTTCCAGTCAATCCCCATGTGTCCTGGCACCCATACCAGTTGAATCCTAACATAAATATATAAAAATATAATATATATAGTCTAACACAACTTTCAGTTTGGCAATTATTAAAATGCATTTTCAATCATATCTCTCAGCTACATGTTTTTAGTTTATCCATCTGGACCCAACTTCAGGATGAACTTTTTTAAAAAGGTAATATGTACAAATGACAATGCTTGTTGATTACGAGATCTCGTATTACATTGCTGTGAGTTAAAGTTCAATATATAACAACCATTAACATTTTTAAGGATGTGAATTATAAATGATGGGGTAAGGTATGAGCGGTATAGTAAATACAGTGGTTGGGATTTTGGGGACATACTCTCTTTAGATTATGGTGTGGAATCTTTATTGAGGTGATGGTGTATCTTCTGTGTGAAGATGTATTGTTTTGGTCTATGGACACAATAGTGTTCCGCCGTAGTAAGTTGCAGTGAGTAGTATTTTTTCGGGAGTAGTTGGTATGATATCTATTATACAGGTGCAGATACATACATCATACCAACTACTCTTCAAAGAATACAACTCACTGCAACTTACTACAGTGGAATGCTATTCCATCCATAGACCAAAACAATACATCTTCACACAGAAGACACACCATCACCTCAACGAAGATTCTACATCATAATCTAAATAGAAGAGGTCCCAAAAATCCCAACCACTGTATTTACTATACCCCTCATACCTTACCCCATCATTTATAATTCACATCCTTAAAAATTTTTATGGTTGTTGTATATTAAATTTTAGCTCACAGCAATGTAATACGAGACCTTGTAATCAACAAACATGGTCATGTACATATTACCTTATTAAAAAAGTTCAGCCTGAAGATGGGTCCAGATGGACGAACCGAAACATGTAGCTGAGAGATATGATTAAAAATGCATTTTAATAACTGCCTAACTGAAAGTTGTGTTAGACTATATATTTTTATATATTTATATTACTACTGAAACACAGTGTGGATGTCTCACCTGAAAACTGTTGAATACTGTTGTGTTTTGCGAGTTTCACCAAGGACTGATAGCAGTCCCAGACTAATTTACAATTCATCTCGAAACTATCAAGGGTCTTGATGGCTATCTGTTTGTCAGAAAGAAAATACATCTGTGTAGCCCTATTCTATATTTTCCATTACACATGCCTTAATGGCATATATTTTGGCCTCGAATACTGTGGGGTGTGCAGCCAAAGGCTGATGCTATGCTCCCTTCTTGAGCTCCAACATACACCCCAACACGAGTGCCTTTATTGGTCTTGGACCTATCCATGTACCAGATCAGGCCCCCTTTCATGTTTGGTGTGAAACCATTCTGCCATTCACACTTCTCAGGGAAACTGACTGTGAATGGCTTGTGCTACACATATCTCAGTGTCACGCTATCAGTCCACATCTGTAGGATGGGTTCATACTCCATGTTCCATTCCAAATATCTAAGAGTCACTTTCAAATTCTTAGTGCCATAATGGTGAAATGAAACAAGTTCCACACTCAGAACACAAAATTCTAGAGTTACCTGTTAACCTCACTCTTGTTGTTCTGCTCAATGTACATGCATTGATAATCACATTTTTCACATAAAAAACTGCAATAATTATGCTGATGACATTAGGTGCCACCATATAAAATTTAGTCTCCCAGGATTTGTGCATCCAGCTATCCATCTTATAGAGGTCTATACTTCTCTCTAAACAATTTTCCACTCCACTATGAAGCAGTTGCTGTAACACACTCATTATACTAAATATACTCACAGAGGCTTACTTTAAATATTCTAGTGCCTTACCTGTTGAAGATGAAGAACGTCTGATTCTGCATATGATTTGCAAGGAATTTGGCGTTGGCCATTACTCTTTACGTCACTTGACACATCCTGAAATTCAACATCACTGCTATATTCTGAATACCATATTTAGCCAAATATATAACAAAAGTGTTTTCTTAACTTATAACCTGAAAAATGGTTTGGTTGCCTTACAATCATGCATAAAGCTCAACACATTCTGTACAGGTATTTTCATGAAAATCAAAAAGATTATGAAAAGAGTTGATCTTATGCAGGGTTACCTTACATGCAGGTATACTCTTACCCTAATGGAAAACGTTGTTTGACAGCAAAATGCTGAGGAGAATATTCACCCTGTGACAAGGGAAATAAGGCAGAGGATGTAAAAAATTACATCATGAAAAGCTTCATAATTTGTACTCCTCATCAAGCATTAAGGTGTAAATCTTTATATGATGCAATACATACAGTTTTACCAAATGCATTACTTTACCTGTGTGAATCACATTCTTAAATATTATGGTAACAAAACTGAGAAAGATAGAACACATGGGGCATGTACTGTGCATATGGAAATGGGAAATGCACCCAAAATTTTACACAGATAACTTGAAGGGAAGAGTACATGGCAGATCTACAAGATGAAGGGAGTGCAGTTTTAAAATTGAGCTTTAAAAATAAGGTGTAGTAGTGTGGAATGCATTCATCTATCTCGGGATAATCTTGTAACAAACTATTGTAAACAGGTAACTAGCTTTTGTTAAACAGAAAACCCAAGGAATTCAATCACAAATTCAGCAACATTCAACTTCTAAGGAAAACTCTACTCCATGAATTTAGGTACAAAATGCAAGCATTACACCATGTAATTATACAGAAGTGTAATCAATGAAATAAACATAAGAATTTCATGCAGGCCAACTAAAATAGGAGGGCAACTAGTTTGTGATGCCAAGGAATTGTGAAAATTCTGCTTTGTAGAAGATCTCAACTCTACAAAATTAAGGTTCTTCATACAGGAATGTACAACGCCAAACATGAACTGTTATAGCTATCAAATCAGCCTAACAAGTCATTTAATTATAGCCCTTTATTTACAGCTATCAACCCTAACAAAAACCCCTGTAATTTAATTAATACAACTGGAATATACACCAAAGAATAAAAGGTAATGACACTTTGATGAAAATGGTCTCTAACATTATGTATTTCATGTTAATAAAACCATTTTATGAGTACCTGTTTTGTTTTCCAAAGTTCTGCAGCATCAATGGTTTGACTTCTAGCTCTGTTGTTCCTAATGGCTGTTATGTAAGGCAAATCACATTCATTTTGCAACACTGCATTTCCTTTGCATAATGTTGCTATTCCTCCAATAGTTTTAAAATTACTCTTACTTACCTTAGGAGATGAAGTCCACACTGTTGCAGTTTCAGTGTGATGACTAGCACCTTTTTCACAAACAGGAGGCCTGTCCAGAAAAGCATTATCTAATGATTTACTTTGATTCATACAGTCAACAGCCATAGATCTGGCAAAAGAACTTTTGAAGTACTGTGGGCATGAAACTCCACAAGACAAGTCAATTTCCTGCTTTGCACATGTACCCATTCTACACAGTTATGATGTAATACAATGCGGTATATTACGGATTATTTATTTAATTGTGAGAAAAGTTCTTGAGTTTCATGTGACACTCAACAATATATCTATATCACATATTTTGTCCTTAGGGTAAAAAGTAGTTTTGGATTACTTGAGAGCACAAAGTTTAACACTGCCCACGTCCCATTATGTCACACTCTACGCAACACTTTTCTGCTTTTCTTCGGTTTCAGTAACGGCGAGTCAACTACACAAAACAACAGAGAACCTGAACGACAACATGCAAAAGTCAAACTGGCGGAACAACTTCGTATACGCAAGCGCACACTGACTGGGTGTGCATGGAGATCGAAATAACAAAGAGGTCTCCACTCAGTGGAGGGAAATTTTATCCTAGAAAATAAAGTCTATCGGTAACACACTACAAAGGAGCACAAGCTCGTACTTGTAAAAAATTCGCGTTTGCTTTAGCAGTATCAATGTTAAATTTTTTATTTGTATGGAAGACAACATTCTCAAAAAATACTAAAGATTTTGAGATTAAAACACAACATTCGCAAGTTAGAATCGTAGTCGCATGAATTAACTTCCCTTTTCATGTATTACATTCCATTTTGCGTTAAGCATTGCAAATAGTTATCCTTATATGTGCAAACACGAGAATCTCACTCTAGTTTGGGCGGTGTGTACTAAAAATGAAATGAACCACAATGCATTACGGATTTCAGGCATTCGCCGATTTTGTTTAGGGCTTCTTTCTTTTGAGATGTTCCGCGGCCTAGTTGGCTAGCTTTTAATCGACGTTTAGGAACAACCTCTCTTAAAGGGTCATGGAGTCCAACAAGAAATCATGATACTCTGTTCGTTTAATTTTACAGATGCTACTAGTATACCAGGCATCTTCCAGATGTGGCAAACTCTATAAAAAAAAGTCTCACGGTTGAAGCCTGAGACCTCCAGCTGAAGCTTCCACTGTTGTTTAATATACAAATGCCGACTTTCGTTCTAAGAAATCTCTTGTTAAAGTTGGTGTAATGGATGTGCAGCAGGGGTTTCTTTAAGGAACAAAAATAAAACCAGGCTTCATAATATAATTTTTAACATTGTCTTGAAAGATGGTTATTTCAGCAATATTGATGCAGTCTCAGTTTATATCAGATCGTTCATGACAAATAGTTTCTAATATTGCTTCAGAAAATTAGACTTGGTCTGTAATTTTCATATACAGCCAACCTTAACCATGTCAAGATCCTGGTGCAGTGTAATTTCCTTGCTTTGTACAAAATGCACCAAAAGACAATCAACCCTTGCACACAGTTGAAATGACTGGGGTTAGACTGCTTTCATTATTAAATTTAGTCAATTTTAGAACACCCATTAGCAAGTACACAAAACAAGATGGATGTCAAGACTGCAAATTCAAGTAAACACAACAATTCATCTCTTCCTTGCAACACCATCACTTCATGGCAGTTAGTGTTTCACTGGTACAGTTGTTCATTTGTGAGAAAAATATATGTTTTTTTGTAATATTATCCACAAAACAAAATCTGTACATTTCCAAATTATACATACTTAAAAAACCCATCTAAATTCTATTCCTGTGTGTAATGTTTCATAAAATTAGCGCCCTGTACCACAATAAATTATCTAAAACACAGCCCAAACAATGTGAGAGTGGTGTTGCTGGAGTGTCACTGCAACACTACGGGCCCAGAATAAAAGAAGCATTCATTCTTTTAAAGCCTCCACTTGTGCGCAGTGTTCATCTGACATTTACTGAATATGTATATGGCAGATAAGGCATTATTTATAAGAAGTGTTGAAATCCTATGGCCTTCAGCATATTTTTCCCATGTCTCTTGCCGTGCCCCAGAATGTAATGTCCTTAATTATTTGACAGGGGTACAGAGAAATATCTCTGTTTCTCTGATGAAAAATGTATCCAGATTTCAGATAACTAAAACTGAAGGAACACATTAAACAGGGATCTACTATATTGTGAAACTGTCTGTTGTCAAAAACAGATATAAATATGACATACTTCATTCACCTGCCTATGAAGATGGAACCGATAGTGAGTTCCGAAACGACGGCAATTAAATCTCAGACGCCGGGGAATTACCCAAAAAGGAATAAATTACATTTACAACACGGCGAAAGCTTAAGAAAAAGGAGATATACATATGACTTTATTTTCTGATGTAGGTCAAGTTCAAATGAAACTGGAGAGAAAGAAAGAGAAGCCACATAAACATAGTAGTCTCTGGATTTCAGTTCTGTTCACCACAGTTAGGAACTTTTCCAAATTAACCCTTTGGATTAGGGTGTGTGTATACTTGTCTAACACAACAGTTGTGTTATTTTGTGTTATTTATTGTAAACACAACGGGGATGACAAACCTTATGATTAACCCTTTGGCACTGAAATGGCCAGTGTGATCTGTGATCTGCAGCAGACCAAAATTTAAAGTGCTGTTTAAGAGCAGCCATACTTGGCCATCAGTCACCATGTGAAGTTGGAGCATCACACTGCATGTTAAAAATCTACAGTATTTAGCACCAAAGGGTTAACTTAAGCATATACCTTTTCTAAGGTTCAGTGTTATAACAACTTGCATAAGGGATGTTTTTCCTTAGGTGTTCACCACCTGTGTCTAACAATTAACTTAGCTTTTTGATTTTAGCAGTAATGCATGGTGAAGCTGTTTGAACATTCCACGGTTCATTGCACTTATCATCCCCAAGTAAATGTGAGATGGAAGGAGGAACTGCATGGACTGATAAGTTTTATTCATTTTCACAGTGGAAGGTGTGGGAATGTGCGCATTCATAGCTTCCCTGATGACATGGAGGTGGTAAGTGTCTATGTCCCACCACACCAGGCAAGGCACTGAAATATTCTCACAACTACAGTCAAGGAGATGGATACAAACTGAGTGAAAACTGGTTTCACATCTTTTCTGCCAATCAATAATCACATGGTCCCTTCCAAAGCACATCATCATGTTCCACAGCTGCACCTTTATCCCCTGCTGGGACCTATGTATCAGTTCACTACCTCCTCCCACCTCATACTCACCTTGAAGATGCTGACTGCAATGTACACTGACACAATGAAACAGCTTCAACATATAACACAGTTAGACTCTGACTCTCTACAGAATGGTACAGGTATAAACATAAATGCAGAGCCACTGCTGGTTTGTAGATCTTCACAGAATAATCAAATAAATTAACATTATTTATTTAGTATTACAAATTTAACCTGCAAGGACATCTGTTCTTCAGGTGCATTTGCTGGCCATCATCTTAGTTCATATCACAGCCTGTATTACTAATTTTACACCACCAGTATCAACAGTGTTTGGTGTGTTTTGGTGACAAAGGTATTTCTACATATTTCAGCTTAATTATTAAAACAAGGACATGAAAGTTGTTAGAACTTGCCTCACTATTTGCCCAAACATATGCACTTTATTCCTCCATATACATCCTGAAAAATTGAACGTACATTATATCTGCCAACATTATCAATTCTGACAGGTATTATATGTTTATTTAAGTAAATTTTCTTCCACATTATGATCACAAATGACATTTTTCAATAAATTGTGTAACAATAGCCAATAAAAAAGCTGGTATATTACCATGCATAAACTTTCAAGAATGTCTGTAAACCTGCAAACAACAAAACTCAGTGCAAGACTTACAAAAATGTTTTAACACTTAATAAATGTTGGCCATACTGGCAATTATTCATTTTATTTGTAACACACAATATTTCCAATTAAAGTGCACATTATATCTGAGCAAATAAGGTTAATTTCAGTAGCAGAAAGAAAGACACCAGTATTGAGATGACATAAAATGGAAATCAGTACTGGTTTTAAGTTTCTTGGCAACAAAATTAAGTTTTAACATAGCAAAAAAGTTGTTGACTTTTACAAGAGTGCCAGAGGAAGAGCCCCTAATATTGTTTTAAATAAAAGAAGTCCACGTTTAACATACTACCATATGCTGTCAGCCCTGCATACATGTAAGATCTCCAGCCCCTCCTGATTCAGACACTGACAGTGTATCAACATTCAGAAATTAATATTTTATTCCATGTGATGTATCTAATTTAATGAAGGAACTGAACTGCAACAAATATATATAAAAATGAAGTGACACATTAAACAGCACTACAGCAGAACTGAAAAAGGGGCAGAAGTACCAGGAAGATGGAGAAAATTTCACAATGATGAGCTTCATAAGTCACATTCCTTGGTATGTAATATTCCTTGGTAAATCAAATCAAGAATGTGATTGACTTGGCATGTTGCAAGCATGACAGAAGAGAGAGATGCATATAGGGTTTTGGTGGAAGAGACTATTCTGATGCCCCAAGCATAGAATGGAAGAGGATATTACAATGGATCTAAAATATGATGGGAGATTGTGGACTTGATTCATGTGGCTTGGAAAACAGGACAGAGGCAGGGTCCTGTGAACACAGTCATAAATCAAGTTCCATACAATGCGGGAAGTTTGACATGCTGAGGAACTACCAGCTTCTCAGGAAGGACCCTGCTCCAGAAGTCAGTAAAAACAGAAATATAATTTTGCACCAATATTTGGAATAAAAATCATCTCAAATTACAGTGGTAAAAATGGGGAATAACAGTGGCTAATAAGACTTTTAAAATACAACATAAATCTCATCACAGCACTTTTTAATATCATACAGTTGAATATGGTTGATTACTGCTCATATTATTTACTATACAAATTAATTTAACCTAACTACTATTATTTGGAATCAACAAGGATCACGCTTCAAACTTAGTGGAGAACTATCAGTGCTACTAACAGGACATCCTTTCCTTAATGGCACATGGAATTCCTTACGAAGGGCAGGTGTAACTGGCATCACTAATAGTCGAGAGAGAGGTGGTGGCTCACCATACAGCTCCAGCTTATGTAACCTTCGTTCAGTTTGTATACTGTTGGTTACCACATTTGGACTGCAAGTGACAGTGGCTTGGGGTATGTGTAGTGGTGATGACAGCAAGGGTATTCTTTCTTTGGCACAGGCCACTTGTGGTGAAATTGTTTTAGGAGAATTTATTGGAATCCTGCTAAAAGGAGGTCTAAGGCCACCTTGTTTAACACCAGTCTGGGGAGTGTCACCAGAAGGTGATGAAGTTCTGTAGCCAGAAACCATCCTGGGCAATGGAGATGTACATCCACGTAGTAGTGTTGATACTTTATCTTCGCATGCAGCAGCAAATGCACCAAAATCCTGAAAACAGGTCAGATTCAACATAATAATTTAATTACCTCCACCTGTTTACATTATGTATCCTGTATGTGATATTCATATCACCCATTTTAATCAACTCCATCAATTTTCACTATACATAATATATGTCTTATCCATATCACCCCTTTTACCTCAGTAAAGTAATTAAGACTCAGAAGGTTTATTTTCTAGTAATCTTAACAACTGGTGTTCAATTCCTGCTAGAGTTATGAGGAACTTTTCTCTTCACAGACACGGCCAGAAAGTTTCAGTCTGTTGATGGGTACCAGTACCAGAGGACTTTCCCATGTGGCAGACAAGATGACAACCACTCAATTCCATCTCATGCTTACAACATACAGGTACAAACAATATTTATGGTCTTCATATTATTTTAAAACATCTGAACACACGTAACACATAAAAACTTAATTCTATCAAAGAAACAGATGCAACATTGGGATACAAAGGTTAAATTTTTTGTGGAATAAGTTGGTAACAGAGTAACAGCCAAATGAAGAAATGAGGTAGCAAAAAGAGAACAAGCAAATGCAAAGAACTGATGAAGAATGTACAGTTTAGAGACTGTTTGGCCAAATATGAGCCATCTGGTTAAAGTAAGGATATAGAAACAGAGAAAAACTAAATCAGGAGGTGTCCTTACAATCAATTGCGTGAACAAGTAGGATACATAAACATTGATAAATTGCAGGAAGTTTTATTAGGAAACAGACTTAAGGTGTTTGGTTACCCTGACCAGAAATACTAAGGAAAACCATAAAAATCTCTCAGGATACAGAGATTCAAACCAGGTAACTCCACAATATACATCTTGCATTATCACTCACCACATCTTAATACAGCAGACCTACATCACACACACACAAAAACAAACAAACAACACCCCTGTGTTAAACATCCCTAGCATTTTAGTCATAATCCCATGAAACAAAACTACTTTTGTGTCTCCACTTCCCCTACACAGGTGACTGATATCACACAACTTCTACGCAAAATGTTCTGCCAAATGTGCATAACGTCTTTTCACAATTTACAGAATATGTTAAAAAATGTCTTGTCACTGGAATATGAGACAAAATCACAATATACAACTAGCAATAAATCTACAAAATGAGGCAAAGTGGGTATTTTGGAATGGTAAATACCAATCTATACAACATTAAGGATAAAACTGTAAGGAGATTAAATTTTGTAAATGTTTGATGCTACTCAGTTAAAAGCTTATATCTTCATGTCCTCTACCTAAATGTGACCCCAAAACCCTAAAAACTTAACATAACACCTATCATTTTACTTGGGCTTTTGTTAAGGTGGAAAACTTGGTCTCTCACTCTCAAAAGGATGAACACAGAGTGAGGATCTTTGAACACAGAAATTTAAGAATACTTGGACTTCAGAAATTCAAGAAACAACGTACTGAAAATAATTACCCTTGAGTTAAATAAACAGCATGTGGATCTTTATTACATGCACCCTTTCACCTTAGTGTGAGTGATTATATAATCAAGGATTATATGAGTGGGACAAGCAGCATACATGGGAGAAGTAAAGAATACATACAAAACGTCTCTCAGCAAACCTGAACTCAAGAAACTAAATGGCACAAGGCAATATTAATATGGATCTTAGAGTAACAAATACAATACTGTGTGCATGATGAAGTGGATTATGTTGTGAACATTCCAGGTCCATAGAACAAAGAAAATTCTTGACCAGTTGTTTATCAAATATTCAAACAAAGACTTTGCACAATCAAGTTAGTTATATTTTAAAATAAATTTTAATGTTTCAGAAAGATTGCAGTTATACCTGCTGGCCAACTTCTTGACGTAGCGTGGCAAGTGCCTGTTGAAGGTGTGGCTGGCATGGGTTTAATGAGAAGATGGACAGCTCTGAGACATAAGCACATGGAACCCAACGGACAGCTGCACCATGACGCCACTGCAGGTTGCTAGCCGTGACCAGTGCCCTTGGTTTAAGGACTTCATCCCAACCAAATTGCTGACAAATTATTATGTGCAATTAACAGGTGAGTTCCCTTCAAATCCACTTACATAATACATGTACACTCTTCTTTTCCAAACCTACAGTTGTAACCATAGATTGAGTCTTCACATTCTCCATGAAGATACATACTAAAGATTAACGGTACATTACAATCAGTACTCTCCTCAGACATGTATACAGGGCTTCCAGCACTCCAGCCAGCTGTCACAATACCAGCTACAGAGCTTCATTTCATATTCTCTACAGTGCTGTCATTGCCCATTTTTGAAAAATGTAAGTCATTTGTAACTTGTGCTTCTTCTTTGCATTAGCTTGAGCAATATGACTGAAAATAACAATGCATTTATATCTCCCATAGCATAGTAAAAATGGCAAGAATAGAGAAGATAAGAAGTGCACAATGCACAAATCAAAACAGTGGCACAGTGCTCAACTAAGCATCATAACCTGCAATATGTACAAACAAATATCTAATTGTTTAGAGTAGCCCTAGTGCAAATCTGATAGTATGGTAAGTAAGCAGTTGGATGAAAATGACTTTAGAGTACACATGCAGTAACAGTATTAGTCACTAATGTAAAGCCTTTAATGTCTCGTCATCTCCAATATACACTAATGTAAAGCCTTTAATGTCTCGTCATCTCCAATATACACATGAAAAGTAACAACTTATAAGTACCTTCACACCACCCCAGAAAGCCAGCCCCAAGATGTTAAAATCCGTATCAGCCAAATACACTGTCTGAAAGCCAGAATTTCCTGGTAGTGATGAACCAATATATGCAACCATTCCTACAACATCCAGCTCTCCAAATGGTGGTCGGAAATCTGTACATGTGACTTCACTTAATCTCATCACTCTTCGTTCATGGAAGTCATAATTATGACATGAAGATGGCCGGTAAATGGTCTGCCTCCCAGCAGAAAGTTTAAGATCTCCATTCCTGCAAACATACAATAATTACACTTCAATTCAAGCATCATTCCAGTATAAGAACAGCAGTTGTTGATTACCTGATAAGCAGATTATATTTATACTATACATGCAAATGCTTTTGCTCATAAAGCAATCTTCTGTTAAATGTGTGTGGCCTGAGTAAGAACAGTTCAGAGGCAAAGTAAATAATTTCCACAAACAACATACTTATCTTCTACCACTTCATGACACTTTCTCTCACCAGTCATTACACAATGTTCTGCAACACTCCTTTCAGATAAGTCATCATAGTCACAGACTGTACACTGCTGCCATGTTATAAAATCCTAATTTATGTGCCACCTTCGCCCAAAGAAGAAGTTATAAGCCTACTCTTACTGTAGTGGATAGTGCACTTTCAAACACGCGAGGCCCCAGCACTGAGAGGGTGGAGAGGGCCTGGAAATCCACTCTTCTATCTGTAACTGGTGTTGCCAAGGGAGGGAGGGGAAAAGAGGAAACTGACACTGCAGCACTAGTGGCAGTTGGCACAGCATAACGACCATGTACACAGGTGGTGGGTGACCTTCACAGGAGTGAAAGAATGCACAGGAATATTGCAACCTTCCTTTTCCCACTCTTGCTGACAAAGCTCTCATTTGTCATTGGTTGTAACTGTGTGCTAGTCACTGAGTTTTAACAATGTAGTACTGAAGCACAGTCTCCTTGTGGTGAATAGGACAGTGAACTGTTCTCAATTTGAGATCTTTAAACTGGCAGATGATGCAACAATCAGCAACAAGACACTCTATCAGTAAAATTACATTGATACATGTTTACAGCATCCACATTTCTTCACTGGTATACAGACGTAATACCATGTTTGGTCAATGCATACCACAATGTTGGCAGTGTACCATATAGGAATTCCCTCTGCTATGACACCTGTACAGTAGTTGTCCACTGGTGTACTGATTTCTAATTTACCAACATGACTGACTCCCAATAGCTAATAATTCTTTAGAGAATTATGTGTTGTCACTAGTTACAATTAAACATACATAAGAACATCTGTTTGTTATTGGACGTGATATTTTTTGTGTCAAAGACATGTATGGCTAAAATGAGTATTCACTATGAAAACAGTTCTTCTTGTTATTACAAACCCTCATTATAATGCACTTACTGTATTTCATCACTCTCTGACAATAGCCTATTAACTAAGCAGGTCACCCCAGACAGTAACATACACAGGCCTACAACTCTCTCTTACTTCAAATAATTAAGCAACCTGAAACTGTCTCTACCTGATATTTGCAAAACCTGAAGACTGGTCTTCCATTTTGAAAGACAGTAAAATGTCATGAACATAACATTACCTGGACACTATATTCACAAAAATATTACATTAAACTGCAATAAATTGTGAGAAAAGTTGACAGTATAAAAGGTATAAGGTAAAGGTACGTTCACCCTAGAACAGGCCACAAAGACCCAGAGGGGGAGCAGATGTATAGCTCTACTCTTCCTTCAACCTCAGCGCTAGATGAGGGTGGGTGGTCAACGGCACGCCCCAGCTGCTTAACCCCCGGGAAAGACCCGGTACCCATTGTATAGGAGGCTGGGTGGGCCCCAGGGCCAGTCTGGACGGGTGCAGAAATCTCGCCACCACCAGGATTCGATCCCAGGAATGTCCAGCCCGTAGTGGGGGTCACTATACCGACTGAGCTCCTGAAGTTGACAGTATAAGCATATGAAACTATGTGGCAATGACCAGTTGAACTCTGAGCACATGATGACACTTGCTAATGTGCTGGTAACAGCCAAAAGTCATGCTTAAATCCTAGGACTGACAATGCAAGATGATCAGTTTTGAATTAAATATGGCAGAGAGACCAGACTGTACATTACACTCATTTAAACAATGAGTACTGCAATGTATGCCACCACAAAATGGTTGGTTGGTGCAGAAAGACAGGCTGACATGAAGCTGTCTAGGTGTGAACGTGTAAAGTAACGAAATAGTATACATAAATAACCTGCCATTCTTAAAATGATTACCTGACCCCTGCTGCAGCAATATTGAACAATGTGATTGTTATGCCCTCTTTCAGCAGTTCCATTACATCTTCTGACGGACGCCACACAGAAAGCACAGCTGACCGAGTTGACATGGGAACAGCAGGGTCCACACAGCGTACTTTAAACAACAGCGTAACATTGCGTGAGGCTGCAGGTGTCTCTTTAAGTTTCTCTCTGACTTTTGCTTCAAGTTCTCTCTGGACACTCTCATGCTTACTCCTCTGGTATTCAGCTACAGCAACTTTCTGCTCCTCATTCAACAATGCCTGATCATCCCCCAAGAAACAAACAAACAAAAAAAACAGTGCATATTATATCACCTACTAAAAGGTCTAACAAAATATATGCTTGTCTGAAAGAAGTCAACAAGACTGGAAAGGGTGTCCTCAATAATGCAGTATACACAATTCTCACTGGTGTCCTTGGAAGTCGTAACTGTAAATGTTTTAAAATCTGATAAACATTTAAACAACCTACATTTTCATACGCAAATGCATGTAAAAACACCCCTGGAAATTAATTTTGTATATTTAAAAAACAAGGATGTGTACTGTATCTTCAAGACATGCTGCATGCTCTCTGTTTTATATCCCACAAAATGCCATTTATTTCATACTTTTATCTTTTTCTGTTAAAATAATACATTTTTCATAAACCAGGCAATGAAATGTAAATACCAACCTGGTCATGTGTGCATAGTATTTTTGTAACAAAATTCCCAAATTCCATTACATGCAGTAACCACATATAAATGCAAGCAGAATCAATTAAAGATCTGGCTTATACTGTCTAGATACCACTGCACTCCAAATTCTCTGTCACATGCATCTATCTGTATTGCTGTGCAGCACCTATACAGAACTGTCCACAAATGACAAGCAAGATAATTAGCTTTTCACACCACATTGAATTTAAATAGAAAGTGCAAATTTTTGTTGAGTGCATACCGATTTCGTCTTTATTTAAACAACCATGCAAAGGACTGCCAAAGTTATGAACTAACAAGACAGTCAACGTACGTATAAGCATAACATTGAAGTTCGTTTACATAACCATTGTTGCTGTGGAAAAGCAATATGTATTATATATTCCACATGTGTGTTTGTAGCCTTAGCTATCTAGCATGCAATGCACAAGTGCTGTATATCTCATAAAGGACATGATTTTCAGAAGAGAGTTACTGAACATCAAACGTGTGTATTGATTTTCTCTACAATTTTGTCTGAAACATTTCTCATTCTGAGAAGAATTTGGTGAGATACGATAATTGTACATAGGTCTTCATGTAAAATACTCAAATATCGAAGTTCACAAAAATCCCTACACTAGGAGCCAAGATGTTCCATGCAGATGGACAGACACACAGACAAACAGACATGATGAAGCTAATAGTCCTTTATGAAATTTTGCAAACATGCCTAAAGAGCAGTACCTCCACTGATGCTGGATCAGGAGCCACTTCCAAAATCTCACACAATTTGTCACCAGAACATATCATTGCTAGATCTGAAGCACTTGGGATGTGGTAATAAGATTTCAAATGCCTCTGCTTGCTATCCTCTTTATGTAGTTCAACTTTCAACTGGGAGTATACTTGTTCAACATACTCCTGACGTTTTTGCTCCCAAAGTACTGCTGCTCGTTCTTCAGCCCATACTGAGCGACTAACTGGAATACGCAACATAACAAAGCAGTACTTTAAAAATTCCACAGGGCATATCAGTGACTGATGAAGAAAAGGAATGGAATGCCATGAGGAACCAGGGGAGTACCATATTCTTTGAATAATGAATGAGCATGTAACTTATGGATGCTGCTTGTTCATTGGCTAGGTACTGGTCATACACTGTAAATCCAGTGAACTGCCAGTAGTTGAAAGGGAGACTGCAGAAGCTCTGGGCACAAGCAACCGAAAAACGTAGCACTATAAAGTTTTCTCTAAATCAGTGAGATCCGTGTAAATATAATATGTGGCATAATTATGTAATGTAGAGATGACTGCATTGAAAGGAAAATTTTGAGGAAAATATTTGGCCCAACCTATGAAAATGGATCCTGGAGAATAGAATCAGGAATTGGATAAACTAATAAAACATAAGAACATAATAAACTTCACCAGAGTGCAAAGGTTAGGATGGTATGGTCATATTGAAAGAATGCAAGAAACAAGAATGGTCAAAGCAATACACGCCTGGAAACCCATTTCAAAGAGGCCAATGGGGAGACC
>Ga0123355_10004990_pt1 | contig 19322 bp, 6 predicted proteins | sample TergutEmb28metaG_3_FD_89872 | JGI IMG/M metagenome (GOLD analysis project Ga0123355, IMG submission 89872) | Embiratermes neotenicus P1 segment gut microbial communities from Petit-Saut dam, French Guiana - Emb289 P1 | ecosystem: Host-associated > Arthropoda: Insects > Digestive system > Gut ... | reverse complement strand
GTAATCAGTAAGTGTGTAACAGCTGTCAAAGTTTCAAACTTCACTGGCCATTATCTCCCAAACCGTTCAACTTTGGATATAGGTGTTTTGGGGTTTTTCGGTATACTTTAACATAAGGAACACTCTCCCGAAGTCTGGTCCGTTCCTTCTGTTACACCATGTATAACGTGATACTCTTATAACATACTTACATGCGGTAAAGATTAATTGATAAATTACGCACAGTAAGACATTGCCAACATTAAGTAAAGCAATAATAAAGTGTACTGTACACTACATTGTACATTTACAGTGCACTTTCTCTCTGTCTCTCGTACGTATGAAAGTAAGGGATTCTGATGTTTTAGCCTAATCCTCAAGAGAAGATAGAGCAATGGAAATATACAGTAGTGTACTGTACAGTATCTTGCACGTTTTCAAGGGACAACAATAAAAATCATGATTTTCCATCAAAGCACTGCATAAGCAATGAAAAAGCGTGTTATTGTTACACATTTTACAATGAAACTCATACGTACATACCTGCACATAACCTGCAATAAGAAACTTTTATTTGTTAAAAAATACCTTAGCCTATTGTGGGTATTCACCGACTTCTCTATTCTTCTTGTTGCTTTCTGAACACAAACACTGCGATAACGCGGCAACTAATTCGAACAGCAAGAACGCTAAAAGCACAATGGTCGCAAGTTTGCGGGGAAGCGTGGGTACGTGGAAAATGGACGATGAGTCAAGTAGGCTACTGGGCGCGTTTGGACTGCTGGATTTCACCTCGTTATGGCCCGCTCTCGCTTGGCGCGCGTTTTGAAACTTATGAACCGTTTATTTCTCTAACTTTCCAATTTTTTTTCGAGCCACGGTAAACCGCGGATACTGAGTTGGCGGATACTGGGGTCCGCCTGTATAATATACAAAGTTAAAGTCGTCCCTACGCAAACCACGAAGGCATATAGGGGATAATTCTTACAACTCCACTAATTCTTAACTTTGGTTGTATATGAGGGTCGGTTTTCAAATGTATGCCCCGGTCGCTTTGCCCCAGGAAAGAATCTCCAACTTCCTACTCAAAACATTGGTCTTGGTCGGCTCCAGACTTAATTTGAATATTCTGGTGAAAAGAAAAATCTGTTTACCTGTTGGGAAATTAACTCAGAACACCTACATTCCTCTAAAAAAAATATAACATATTGAAAGCAAAATAAAATAATATATTATTCCAGCCTCTGTATTAGTAAAATATTGCTGTTTTTCCAGACCTTCAAGAAAGGACTGGGTTCTTTGAATGTTGTGTAGCACTACTTGTTCTGACGTTCGTGCATTTGTTTATGGTATGAGTTCTATCTGACAACATTTGTGAAGATGGTGTCATAAGCTAAAGAACAAATGAAGTTGAAAGTGAAATAATTTTTAAGTGTGAGAGCTTGGTACCTACAAGTATAAATGAACTGCCGGCCATGTTTCACTTTTCTCAATGTTCCTCCAACGAGTTGTGTAATTAGTTGGCTACAGAAATTTTAAGAATTTGGTTAGATATTAGACAACTTCAGTGTTACGTTGGACGTAATCGAATGCCAGGATGTGATGAAATGTTGCATCAACTAAACGAAAGAGTACAAAGAAAGCAAGGAAGTCAATTTCTCCTACGGAACTAATCATCGCACAATTTCTGGAAAGAGCGTTGCGAACATTGAAGTGTTGTGGATAATTTCTTGGCACTAATATTTCAATTGCACTCACCGAAAAAAAAAATATTTATATTATCTCCCCTCCCCCAGACCTGTTGTGTAATCTGCTGTACCTATATTGTCTAATTAAACACCGAACATTATGTTACACAAATGAAACCCCATGATAACAAACGACCACATAAAATCTAATAATTAAAATAATCCTTTGGTGGAGACCCTGCATTTCTAATGCATAACTCTGAATTCTGTAATTATCTAATGCAAAACGCATGTGCTTTGTTCTGTAAGGCTTTGTTCGGGTGTTCAATAACAGCTCAGCCAGTCAACGTTATCCTTTTTCGTAAGTCTTGCATTATTCATATAAACTTTAATTGCTTACAATTACCATAGGAATTCCAGTCAAAGACCATTGTATGCCACTATTGAGTACAGCGATTATTAAAAATTATCTTTCTTATGCAACTACACTTGGCTACTTCAAACACTAAATCCCGTGTCTGAGCAGGGTTGCAAAGATTTTAACATCACGGGCATGAATATTTTAGTGTGTGTTTCAGAGAGATACATCAAACACAGCCTTCGCTTTTATTACGACGCCTTTATGCTTCTAATGTGACAAGTATATACTGAAAGTGGGGGCGCCCGGTGGCGCAGTTGATTGAGGCACTGCGCTACGAGCCGGAAGGTCACGGTTTCGATTCCCGATGGTGTCCATGTAATTTTTCATGGACATAATCCTTCCGGCCGCACTATGGCCCTGGGCTTCACTCATCCTCTAACAGAAATGAGTACCAAGAATATTTCCTGCGTGATAAAGGCTGCCGGTACGTAGGGCTGACAAACTTACCATCTTCATGTGCCGATTGTCTTGAAATCTGGGAGCCTCAACTTCCTGGAACCCTCAGGGTCTGTCCAGGCCTGTCATGGGTTTGCTTTACATTTGCCTTTGTATGCTGAAAGTACAAGTAAAGTAGCCGTCGATCCGATCTGCGGATAAAAGGATTTGCAGTGGATGGGAAAATTACAAAGACGAAAGTTGCGGCCGTGTTTCCTTTGCGGGAAGTTATGGTTTAAATTTCAGTTGGGGTTAGCTTTGCGACATTCGGAAAGTACCGAAGTGTCAGGGTAAATTGCCTTCATCTTCTGAAGAAGCAGATAACAGGTTTATCCATAACCTTGGTACCTTTCTTCTACAGTACACGGCATAATATCATAGAAGAAATTGTTTACTGCCATTAGGAATTTAAAATGTCGATACAGTGAAGACGCCTGAGGTAATGTGAAGTTTCGTTTCACACCCACTTGTAAATGACATCACCTACCAATCAACACTTCGTAATCTGCAATTTAAACAAAGAATAATGTTCAGGTTTCATGAGTGTACTGAGTATATCTTGACGTATTCCGGGACAGTACCATATAACATGTTCAAGTCGCTTCCATCTACGTCAACAGTATATTATTTCGGGATAATCTGCTCTTGGTCACATAGCCTGAAAAAGTCATACAGTACATTACAGAAAAAAAAATTTAAGACTGAACAAACAGGAGGATATGTCTCCTATTCTTAACAAATCTGAACAAATGCGTAGTAAATGAAGGAACTGAGAAAGAAAGGTCTACATTAAAATCGACATAGTTAGGTCTGAATCGCTTAGCTTCTGTGAGTTAGAAAAGGCATTTATAAAAATTTATCTGCAGGTCTGTTGCAGGTCACAACGTAATGCATGGCAGAAAGTTTGAGGTTACGGCAGCGTGAAGACTCATGATGTGATGTTCTGGATTACGGGATTGTGTAGCCTCGTAAGCGTTTACCCACAATATTTGTTGTTTATTTATTGGTCTTCTCTCTGTTACAGCGCATCTAGTATGAGGTGGTCCACTAGGTGCAAAATTATGCCCTGCAGCTTCTGTCTTTGCGCCTTAGGCATAAAATATCGCCTTGACCACATCCTACCCTTTCAAGGTCTTAGCCTTCCATGTCGGTATAGGTTCATTTTATAAATAATTGCGCGACACACGTGCAGTTCACGTATCAAGATGTGGAAGATATCCACTTAGGTCTTGTCTGTAGCTAATATTTACGCCACATGAGTACAGTGGCCATAAATACTGTTCACCACGCGTGGCTAAGAGCAAAATTCAAGGGTACTCGCCACGAAGATATCTGGGTAGAGTGGAGGTGTAGACCAACTCATTCTTAAATTCGGTACAAGGTAGAAATGTTCTGCTTCAAGCCGCGGCTGCTTTACCACCGCAATCCTTTAAGTGGTAGACTGGCTGGGACCCAGAGTAGGTATGAACGCTTTGGAAAAGAAAGTGACTCTTGTCTCTATCGGAAAAAGAAAATTCCGTTGTCGTCCAGCCCGTTGCCTAGTCACTATACGTACTGAGCTATCTTAGCTCTTTGTGTGACTATAAGCAGTTAAATAAGAGCTTTCTTTTTCAGGTTGTGCTTGGTGCCTTCTCTGAAAGAGCCTGACTTAAGAATATATACACAACAGATGCACAAAATCTCCTCCAACATGTTTCGACATTCCACGTGTGCCATCATCAGGGAGTCTTCACAGTGTTTAAAGTAGCGCTTTCGGAATGGTCCGTTGAATGTCCCACAGTGAAACCTCTTTGTTATTGGCACCCAAGAAGTGCCGAAACATGCAAGAGGAGATTTTGTTCATTTGTTTATACGCATTCCTACAAAAGTGCGTGTGAAGTTGGTTCATGAACTTGTTTGTACCCTAAGCACGGTGCACGCAACATTACAACGTGGTTTAAGTTGATTTCGGGTTAGAACTTGTTAACGACAGTGTGTCTGTCGCTATGAGTGTGTAGCGTTGAATGATGATGGGCTGGGAAATACGAATGAAAAAAATACAAGGATCTGAAGGAAAGTTCTTAATCAATTTTAAGATGACATTTTTATCGTTTACCGGGACAGATTCACCCAGTCACGATGCTTGTTTTAAAATCAGGTACCAACAATACACAGTTTGCGTGGTAAGTTCGAAACAGTTAGTCGATTTGGTTTTAGAGGTCAATGTAATTTATTGCAATGGTTTTAATACCTGTGATTACAGGCACAAATAGCAGTAGGTTTTAGGTTAATTACAGTTACGGCTTGTTTCAAAAACTATTTGTCATACCTTCAAATTCTTTGAACAACAAGGCACATGCAGAAAAGTCTGATGGATGGTCCTGTTCATGATGTTTCTGAAAGGCGTTTTAAGGTCAGGTGCATGTAGTTGAACATCAGTGCTGAAAGTCACGTGGCATAATGAGCGTAAAATGATCCTGCAGCGACGCCAGATTTAATAATAGACACGTTGTGTTATTCTTCTTCAGTGTTACTCACCGAGATCCTGGCCATGCTGTCAGTGTAAGCCCACATTACCTTTCGTCAAATGTGACAGGTTTCTTTGCTTATTAACCAACGCTATTGTTCCGACAGGTTTTGAAAACATTTAGCCCATTCGTAGGTCTTTCCATATTTGTATATCTGCGAAGAGTTTTGCAACATAGAGACGGTATCCAATAATTGGGGGTCCATAGGCTATAAATCCCTTAACTTTTAAAGCTTAGCTTTTTTTTTTCACGTAGCACCAAGTTTAACATTAAAAAATTCTACATGGTGCTCGCTTTGCGTTGAGTGTTTTGTACGGATTTCAGAAGAGACAGCGACCTTTTCTTTATACGTCATTAACTGAATGGTTTTTATGACCGTCGTGGAAAGTGTTTACAGCGCGGTACGGACTGATTCCTTATATGCAGTAGATTAAATTGCGTCTTTAAAAAGTTAATATCTGTCTCAAAGTATTGATCCTTTCAGAATGAACCAACAGGTTCTAAATACGTCGGTTCAGTTATAATGTTTAACAACTGACGAAAGGTGTTGCATTTTGCAGAAGGTTGTGTTTAACTGGTCAATAACTCAGCGATATGGTTTTGCATATAAACACATAGTTCAGTCAATGTTGGTTTTGGGGCCGGACAAAGTGGAAATGGGACAGTCATTTCTTCTGAGTACTTAGGTTTTCCAGAGTCGATGTCATCTCATCACTGTTAAGTAATACACATTAAATATATTTATTTCTTTTTAAGCCACGGTACTGATTAGAATATCTCAGGAGTAAAACTAAGCCTAGTTTCTTTATTGTGCTTATGTCCGTAGTCCCAGCCTACTGAGATGCTCCTGTCTCCTATGAAGTGCAGTAACTCACTTCAACATACATGTATTTGTATGTCTTGTCCTTGTTCGTAATCCGAAGAATTGCGGAATCAGAATTTTGTGTCCAAGTAATAATCGTCAAAAGGCAGCAAGAAATGTACTTGAAAATCATAACAGAATATATCCACGACTGCTATCTATGCACGCCATATTACATTACCATAGTTTACGAAAATCTTATTACGTAAAGAATGTGGAATGACAGAACCGTGTTGCCTGCTAGACTAGATCTATGGTCTTGCAAAAAAAAGAGAGAGAGAGAGAGAAGTTTAGTGCATGCCCTGTTTTATTTTCGCGAATTTGCAGCATCTATTTTTAAAAGTGTGCTGATTTCATTCATCACATCATTCTATACGCATATAACAGCGTGCGAAACGCTGAAACAAATTTTATTAAACTTCATGTTAGAGTAACTAGAAGTAATCGACATACTCAAATTTTGTTCGAAATCAAACAAAAATAACAGACAGTTGACATGGGAAGTTTGTGAGTCTGGGTAGCACAGTCGGTGTAATGAGTAGGCTGTGAGCTGCAAGGTGGAGGAATTGTCCTTAGATTCCCGCCCTGGATAAGATATTTTACTTTTCTCCAAAGCGTCTAGACGGCGCCTGGCGGCCACCGTACCTTCTCTGCAGTAGGTATCGGGGGGGTTTTTCAATCGGGGTGAAGCGTTTGAAGCATGCAGCTGTCCACTCACCTCAGTCCAGTGCTGATGTTAAGAATTAGTGGAGCTGTACCTACACTCCCCCACTCCCAATTACACCATCACAGCGAGTATATAAATAACCGCGCTTTTACGCGCAAAATTTGAATGAGTTTCCTCCCGTGTGTCAAGAGTAACTCGAAGACATCTTCAGAAATATACAGGGAATCGCCTTGTCAGTAGGCCTTGCCGTTTCGAAGTAAATAAACGCAAGGTACAAATCTGTCTAGAAGTGACTGATATGTTGACGTTCCGTACGTTCTTTCTGTGTTGCCATGAAGGCCCCACGGGTTGTACGTCGCATAACTTAGCAGTATGTACCTTACCTAATTCATTTGTCTGTTTATACATGATCGATGGCATTTGGTGGCGCAGTTCGTTGAGGCACTGCGCTACAAGCCAGGAGGCCGCGGGTTCGATTCCCGGTAGTGCCATTGGAATTTTTCGTTGACATAATTCTTTCGGCCGAACTGTGACCCTGGGGTGGCCTCAGCTTCTAACAGAAATGAGTACCTGAAATACTTCTTAAGGGGTAAAGGCGACTGGTGAGTAAAGCCGACAACTTTACCGTATTCATGTGCCGATTGTCTAGAAATATGGCAGCCTCAATCTCCAGGAACCCTCAGGGCCTGCTCAGGTTTGTACAGGTGGAGTTTTACCTTTTAACAAAAGAAAGAGGGATTACAGCATTAAGTTACAGTATACAGCATAAAAGGTAAAGTGATCTCGTTACAGGCCCGGTGTGGCCCAGAGGGTGGGTAGAGGTATAGCTCTACTCTTCCATGACCGCGGCACTAGAAGTGGTCAGCAGCACGCCCCGGCCGCACTTTACCCCCGGGAAAGACCCTGCACCCACTTCACAGGTAGGGCCCCAAGGCCGGTCTGGACAGGCGGAAAATCTCGCCCCTACCGGGATTCGATCCCGGACCGTCCAGCCTGTAGTCAGTCGCTAAACCGACTGAGCTACCCGGCCCACACCAGTATAGAATATACATATATCAATTTTAAACATGATTAAAATATATTACAAATAAATAAAAAATCGAAATAGTGTGAAGTTTGAGAGGATACATTCAAATTATTTCTTTTCCTGGAGTTTTTTCCCTTCGTTTATTTTCTTGCTAGTTCCGGGTTATTGCCTTCCGGGAATGTCAATATGTGTATTGTAACAACCAAAGACTGATAGCGCATTGTAACCATACTAAATTGAACTGCGATTGAAATTTCATTATTATGGAATAAAACGGCCTGAAGATGACGCTCTTTTGGTCAAAACGTGTAGCCACGTAACTTGATCTGACAAAAACACTAATTAATATTTCTGTTGACGGTGATTCGTTACTAATTTGTAACATCATAAAAGACAATGAGGTGTCCAGCCTACAGATTGTATGTGATTTGTTTACGCAGAAACATTATATACTAATTTGTGTATTGACATAAGACCACTTGTGGGACAGTGGGTTATTCTAACAAAATGTCATGTGTGTGTAGCGGGCTGTCAGTACAAGGGCCAACACTACATTTCTGGTGAAGAATTTCACGACGGCTGTGAAGAGTATTGCGCATGCACTGAGAGTGGCGTGCAGTGCGCCACCATCGAGTGTCCCACAGATTTCGGTTTGGACGTATTGGACCCCAACTGTTTGGAGTGGGAAACACAGCCTCCTGACTTCAAGCCGTTGCCACCATACTGCTGCCCAGAAGAGGTACTTATACATTTTTCATAGAGTATCGAAACCTTCCAAAATAAACTTGGTGGGGGAACCTGAAGGAATGGGCCCATTTGGATTGCATAGGCGTGGATGGGAAGACATGGTTAAATAATTTTTATCTTTGCGCCGTGCATTTTGAAATCTACGTAGTTCACACACCAACAAATGCACTATTTTTTAACTTCGTTATAAGTTATAAATTTGCATTAAAATACACAATAATATCGTTCCTACATGTTTCGGTCTTTAATGACCATCATCGGGGAGCTTTATCTGTACCTAACTAAAGTTATATTTGTGTTAAAACACTCGGTAAAATTACGTCGTTAACGACGTAATTTTTACGAGATAGATAAAGCTCTCTGATGATGGTCATTAAAGACCGAAACATGTAGGAGCGATATTATTGTGTATTTTATTCCAAATTTAAAACTTTTAACCAAGTTAATAAATAGTGCATTTGTTGGTGAGTGAACTACGTATATGGTTAAAATACACCTTTCAAAGTAGGATGAAGGGATGGGCCGGATTGATCTGGCTCAGGATAGTGATAAGTGGCAGGTTGTTGCAAACACCATAGTAAAGGTTAGGATTTCTTAAAGTGATGGAGTTTCTGTGACTTGCTGAGGAATATTAACCTCTAAGAAAGGAATCTGTGCCATGGAATTCGTTAACAAAAAAACAATGTTTATTTATTTTTCTGTACGTTTATCAGAATTGCCATAAGTAATGGCAAAGTGTTAACACCACAGCCTATTATGAGCCCTGAACTTCACGTCAGGTTACAGGCTATATACAGATGGTGGTGAGTGGTTAATTTTATGCGCAAGGGAAAGAGACCATGGTACTCACCGGATAAAAGGCTAAGTTGCCTCATATATGACGCAGAGAACACTCTTTGATCCTGCCTGTAAATGAACTCTTTCTGCTATCATCCAATCCGTCCACTAATCACTATGCTGAGTTAACGGCTTCCCGAATTATAAAGAGGGGCGTTAGGACATTAATGCCTCCTATTTTTTTTTAAAACTGTAATTACAATTATAATCAAATTGTCATATATTATGGGTGCAACCTTTACAAAGTTTCGCTTATTTCTCCACAAATTCTCCTTCATTATCAAGAACACCTTTTCCAACTTTGCGTAACACACTCTATGTCTGTCATATAAAACTCCTGGCCGAAGTGCCGGAGCTCCTCATGCATGCTGTGTTTCGTCCACAAAACGGCGTCCTCGGAGTGCATCCTTCAGGGGACCGAAAAGGTGGAAGTCAGAGGCTACTAAATAGAGGTTGTAGTGTGGTTGAGGAAGAACAGTCCACTCCATATTTGTATTTGCCTCCCTTGTGCGCAGACTGGTGCGCGGTCTGGCGTTGTCATGTAGGATGAAGATTTTATTCATTTTCCTCTTTGGCCGAAGCCTGGGGCGTGGCTTTGACCACCCGCCCACATCGAGAGTAGAATTATACCTCTGCTCTCTCTCTCTAGGCTTCCATGACCTGTATTAGGGTGAGAATTTTGGCGGAGTTTTTCGAATTCTTTCCTTTCCGTAGTAAGAAATTTAATCACCCCTCGGTGCTCTGTAAGTGCGTTCATGTTATCCACCATTACGCACTGATGCTGTGTTGAACGTACGAGACTGAGTGGAGCACCGATAATCTTCGTGGAGCTAGACAGTGTCGCCATCCAGTGAGTATGGCAGCTAATTCTACCTGGCGCCAAGTTTACACGAAGAGGAGGTACTGCTTTTCTACTGACTTTTGCACTTATGCCTTCATGTAAAATGACAGATGCTGCTGTCTGATTAAAAAGAAATTGCTGGGCCGATCTTAATAGCAAGGGTATCAAATTGCACGGAAATCTGTCCAGTGGAAACGGAGTTATTCCATGCAGACAAACGCAGATAGGGGCAACATACGACTAAGATGACAAAGGTAATAGTCGTTTCTCGCAACTTTCCGAACATGTTATAAATATACATGTCAAATCAGTCGCACACAACATCAATGTTTTTAATCCATTCACGGCTACATGTTTCGGTTCTAATTACGAGCCATCATAAGGACTTCCGTGAAGGTTGATATAAAAAAATATATACTGCAGTAAGGTGAAGATCTCCACTTTCACATTAAAAATACATCATAAATGTGTAGAACCGCTTAAATGTACACGACATATGAAGGATCGCTAGCCGTGGAATTCCTGCGTGTATGTGTGTGTATATAATAATAATAATAATAATAATAATAATAATAATAATAATAATGACGGCACCGGCATTTGTTGCATTTGGCACAGATGAGCGAATTACGTACACCATTTTGTGAAAAAGAACATAGAATGCAAAATTGGGAGTAATATTGAGGCAACTGATAATGGGTATCTGCGTTCGATTGATCTGGCTTTGTACATATGAAAGACAGTAACTTAATTTTGTGTCAGCCTTACTTAACTTCTTCCGAAGATTTAAATAATCATGTCTTTTCGCCTTTTTCGATTACAAATTAGTTCTAAAATAATCTGCTTTTATGACCATTTGTTTATTAAATGTGGTTGGTGTTCGGCACAAATCTGTTTGTGTAGCACTAGGATTTTGATGAGCAAAGTCATTTCGAAAATGTGAATGCTTAGATATTTCATAAAACGCCCCGCATGGGAGGTCGATCTGTGACATTTGTCTTATATTTCTTGCTGTGAATATTACGTTAATTTTATGCGTTTCAGGTTCGTTGTAAAAACAATGGATCCTGTGAATATGAGGGCCAGAATTTTAACAACTGGGCGGAGATTCCAATTAAACTGACTGGGTGCTCTAAGAGATGCTACTGTGAGTACGGAAACGTTTCTTGCCAATCCACATGTCCCCCAGTGACGCAAACTCCGCCTTCAGACCTGCATTGTGAGCCCAACCAGGCCATGCTTAGCCATCTGCCAGGAGAAGACTGTTGTTTGTACTGGATCTGCTCACAACTGCAGCATTCAGGTACTGTCCACACATTCAAACCAATAAAAATCTATCGTCACTTTTGGGCAAACATATCGTCCGATCTCTTATTTCATATTCAAAATTTATTTAACGATTATGTAACTTTCATTACCGCAGCACTAAAACAAATTTGAAGTTTGTAACAAACGTTTGCCAGCGAAATGATTCCAGTATCGGTTTGAATTTCCACGTTACAGGAAGTAATGTGACAGTGATGAACGACCGACCGACTGAACAAAGACAACCTGCAAACAACACAACAACGTACGATGCAACTCCAGATCAACAAATTGTACGAATTACACCAGCTGGTGTTGGTGTGAAATCTGAACACAAACTTACATTTTTACCCTTGAACCCTGACCATATGCCTCCATCATTATTACCATTATTAGAACCTCTCGAACACAACCCCAGCCACAACCATTCCATGAATAAAGTTCACACCTTGAAACATAAAGACTCTAACATCAAAGACGGACCAAATAGATTCACTGGAGATTACAAACCTACACAACCTATTCCAATTAATTCTTCCAGCACACAGCACGAGATCGGTAGCATACATACCACATCAACTACTACAACAACTGAAATTTCAAAAACTCTTGGAACTGAGGAGCAGAAACGACCGGGGTCGTCTGATAAGTCTCGCCATCCTGAGCACAAAACCGTACATAAAACTGAAGGAAAACTCGAACCCTATCGCGTTAAGCCTCCCTTTCTACCCGAACACGAAGAAACTTTAGACGATTCTGAAAAACCAATTATGTGGATACTTCCACCAGATCATGAAGGTAACAGTAAATACCATGACAATGCACCTCACTCTGACCCCAACAAACCACCAGTAGACAATCCACGGTACGGTGCTCAAAATCATCTGAGTCCAGGACAGTATTTCATACCTCCTAACAGGAGACCAGTACTGGGTCCAGGAGAGGGGCGTCAAGTTCCCCCTCTTCCAGGGTCACCTGAAATCCAACGGCAAAAACCTTCTCCAGGACATCAAGTGGATGCTACTTCAGATCCACATCTTGATCAAATATTGATGCACCTACAGAAACAGGGAATCCTTCCCGATCATTATACCATAGTTCAACAAGAGGGTCCTCCATCTCACGGAGATATTCCGCACCAGCATGGGATACAGTCCCCATCCCAATTTGAAGGCACACAGAGAAGACCTGACAACACGCCTGTTTATGAAATCGACCCAGACGATATACCAGTTCACCTTCCTGCAGGGCGTATACCTCCCCAGTATAACCAAGAGTATGTGCCAAAATCAATTCCTAGACCAGATCAGCATCCACCCTTTTACCAGACCGGTATACGTCGACCACAGCCTAATGATCCGAGAAATGTTGCACCCTACCCTCTAGATTCAAGCAAATATCCTAACCAGCCAGTCAGACAACCAGACACAGATGGGCCACCCGTGGCTCATGTACCATACCAAGGACTGTTGCTACCACACCAGTACCATGGGTTATCATACGTCCCACCCCACGCTGACATTGACCACCTGCTACTGACAGCACAAGGACGCCACAACCAGTCACAATCAGGTCAGTTGCTTCTGATGCCTGCAGTAAATTATATGTGTAACTGCATGCAGTAATGGTAGAGACACAAGAAAACTTTATGCAGTGGTTTTAGCCTCAGAATTATGAGAGATAAACGGCGACAAAAAATAGTTTCTCTGGTGGGCTTAAGAGAGTCGATGCACATCCTGCTCTTGAGATTTTCTATGAATTTTTTACAGCACAATTGTATCTCTAAATAGGAAAATTATGCTATCTAAAGCCTAAGATGTGATTACTTCGGAAGACTTCTTGGGGCTGAGTCGATTTCTGCTTTATGCCACGTCGGTTGAGGGCAAACTGTGGAACTCGTTTCTTTAATTCGTATTTTCAGTAAGGTGGCTTATTTTGGCATTGACATTCTATTGTATGGAGACTATAATAAGTATATTTTAAATTTAGATTAACGGCTAAGCAACAGATTAAACATTGGACCACCTTACACGGCCGCTTCACCGTGGTCGTGACGCAAGCCTTGTGCCTATATGCACATAGTTATTACTCATGTATTTGTATTCATACGGAAGTAACGGCTTTTCATTAGCGTCTGGACTGTATTTCTGAACAAATCCGCAAAAGCAACACTCATATTAAGCTTCTACAGAAAATTTCTAGTTCAAGTAATACGATTACCTACGAAGTGTAATTTGTCTGACAAAATTATGCTTAATTTTACTAAGCAATACAGTTGACACAAAATAGGCATAATTTTATTAGTAGTTTGGAGATTTTTTAACCTCTCTTTACGAAGTAAAACTTCTAGTATGTCGGTAAAGTAAATGAGGTGGTTCATGTTGGTGTAGGTTAGTAACGTGCGAAAAAATAGAACTACTTAATGTAACGTCACGTGATCTGTGAAATTACGTTTACATGCAGATTTTTGCAGGGTGCTTCAAATTATTTTGTGTTTTCGAAAAGCATATAATTCAATGACACCACAGTTTTCCTTCAGAGAGAAAGACTTTCCTTTCTGCAGTTTTACACGTGACTGGTTTTGACTGACCTTCAACATTGTAAATACGACAGAACCCGTGGATCCCTGTATGGACTGCTCATGTCCAAAACTTGTCTCAGGGCTGCAGAAGATCCGAGGGTATGGCTAAGTTAATTTAGTGACTTAATCCTTAGTCTTAGGTGACATGGTACTGTTGTGCTTTATTAAACGAGTGTTTATTTAGCTTTCCGAAAAAACACAAATAATGCATCTTGTATATTGACTTTTATATGTAGTAGGATTGAGTAAAATAAATATACAGGATATACAAGGTTATTCGAAATGATTGTCGGGATTTTAACAACTTATCATACACAATACACTTGAGATAGGAATATATGTTTTTTTTTATTTAACAGAAAAACTCTCCAAGTTTTTGTTACATGCTTTACAGGTTCTCTATATGTGCACCCTTTGTGATTCTACAAACATCAACACGATAATCGAGTTCGTTCCAAACTGTTTGTAGCATGTCAGACGTGATGGTTTCAATGGCGGTTCTGATACGTAACTTCAGTTCCGGGATACTTGCGGGAAGAGGAGGAACATAAACCTGATCCTTGACGTAACCCCATAGAAAGAAATCACATGGGGTTGCATCTGGAGAAGGAGGTGGCAAGTTGTTAAAACCCCGACAGTCATTTCGAATAACTCTGTATATTTATGTTCTCCGGAAAGATAAACACCTTTTTACTAAACCTTTGGTTCTTTAGTGATGTTGTGTCTGTAGAGAAGTTGTAGTGTATAGTGTTGATTCAGATTTAGGACAGTGATAAAGGATCTTTGCCCTTACGTAACAATTGGTAGTTTGGAGACCATGGCGTATTCATTATGGTGTAATGGAATTAGCCATAGCGGACTGAATTAATGGGACACCGGCATAAACTCGATGTGCCTAACTATTAAAATTGTAGAAATTACTTCTACACCATCACGCTCCTTAGAGACTAAGTTAATTTATTTTGAAAGCAACACCTGCTGCTGCTGCTAATATTCTCAATAGGGGGTGTGTTTTTATGTACGTGATTCATATTTGTTATATTTTTCTTGTGTTGCCAAAAATTCATTTCACGAACTATCTCAGTACATTTGTAGATAGTTACCCGTCCTAAAGGGATTTTTTCTAAAAATCCCACTCACTCATGAATTCGAAAAGAACATGCACTTCTTTCGCCAAAATTTCTCCCGTGATATTCTTAACATCCTCAGCCTCGCAGTAATTTAGAGATGTGTGCACAGTTTTATCTTATAGTTTATAGGGATATTTTAATGGTATCTGAGTAATCCATAATATTTTAAACTTCACATTGCTGGAGTCGTGGTAAGAAATCATAAAATGATACTTTTATTAAATCTTTTTCAGTATCAATTAAAAATTTATGTTTAATAATGTGACGACGCTTCAGTACTATAAATAGTTGTTATAAGTTTCTGGATGGCAAAATAATGTCTGGGCTTGTGTCTTCGTAAAATATAAAAAAATGTAATTTGCAATAAACGATAATATAAACTATTCTCAAAATTTTCCAGAACACATGAGGACAGCGATATCACAATAATTTGTAAGCAGTTGAAGACTGTAGTTTTTCTTATTCCTCACGCTGCATGCACCGATCAGTTGACTGATAAAAATGTATATCACGGATATTCTTCTAATTATAAACCCGAGAGATTTCAGTCCAATTTATATGCAGATTAAGCAATTATTTTTTTAAATTTTCTGTCCTACTTTATTATAATTGGAAAACTGATTTTATTATTTATTTATGAAAAAATTAAAAAAAAACACTTGGGAAGGACGAATACTAATCGTGCTGGTGTCGAGTATAAGAGTATAACGCCAAACGTCACTCAAAAATGAGTCAGGTTATTGTCCTGTCTATGACACAACAATATCTCCGTTACAGTTAAGTCTCTTAACATATATAAACTAGACTGGAGTGTATGTACTTGTCTAACACAACTTTATTTGATGCTAGAGATATGTATAGAATTTACTACGCAGAGAACAACTACAATATTGTGCGGGTTATAAAATCGAGAAGAATGAGATGGGCTGGGCATGTGGCGCGTATGGTTGAGGAGAGGGGGATGTATAGGGTCTTGCTAGGGAAACCGGAGGGAAGGAACCACAGGGTAGACCTAGGTGTAGATGGGTGGATAATATTAGGATGGATTTCCATGAAGTGGGATATGGGTATATGGACTGGATTGGGCTGGCCCAAGATAGAGATAGGTGGCGGACGTTTGTGAGTGCGGTAATGAACCTTCGGGTTCCGTGAAATGCGGGGAATTTCTTGACTAGCTGCGAACCAGTTAGCTTCTCAAGAAGGACTCTGCACCATGGAGTAAGTAAGTAAGTAAGTAAGAAAGAGAACAACTACATGTTTCGGCATTTGACAATGGCCATCTTCAGATTGAGAAATTAAAAAACTTAGTAAGTAGCTATACTCGACTTATGTGGGCTGTATACAGTGGGAAAGTAAGAGGTGAGGTGGGCACATGCGAAACCTCGTGCCCACCTCACCTCTCATCTTCCCATTGTATACAGCCCACATACGTCGAGTATAGCTGTTTACTAAGTTTTTTCATTTCTCAACCTGAAGATGGCCAATGTCAAGTACCGAAACATGTAGTTGTTCTCTATGTAGTAAATTCTATACATAACTCTACCATCAAATAAAGTTGTGTTACACAAATACACACTCCAATCTAGTTTAATTATCAACACAACGGGGTTGACGAACCTTATGACTCTTAACATAAGTTAATTTCTTAAAACCTTGTGGTAAATTTATGTACAACCAGGTTTAAGTTAAGAAGTTCTATGTTCTGTCCACACAGTGTATTCATGTGTTTGTGTGGTTCGCAAAAAAAAAAAAAAAAAATCCTCTACAGTATGAACTGACTGGTTTTAATAAACGAGAAGGGGTGCATTTGCTGCGTATATGAATTGAATACTTAAAGATAGTTAGACAAAGTTTTGTGTCCGAAGTGTTAATTAGACGTTTAGTACCTAAAGAAAATAAGTGAATAACAACCCGAAATGTGGAAGGATTTGTGGGGCTGTGGTAGAAAACGGGACAATGTGGTAAGTTTTTCTTCGAGAACATCTACTTCTGGTTTTCCTTGTCAGTGTCGTTCCACCTGAAGGTACAGGGAGAATGGTGGCATAACCCAAAAGATGACAGTATCAGAGCGTGTAGAAGTGATGGGGCGGTAAATTTTAACTCTCAAACTATCATTGCCGTTTTCATGTTTCAGTGTGACGCGCAGTTGGCTACACTGTGCTTATTAAAATCAATTACATGCAATTGTTTTCGTATTTATAAATTATGCTGAATGATTGTATTTTTTTACATGAGAATAATTATTGAGGGTCCTTAAACTAGGAATTTTTGTGGGTTTGGTATTGCAGCTTTTATGATTTTAATGTTCCCTTCCCACATTCTTTAACCATTTGTTCTTTATTCTTCAGATTAATTGTTTTTTCCTCATATTTTCCTTCCTTAAGTTGCTACACTATGTGGTGAAATTGAAAAATATTATGATCTTTCCTACCTGGTAGTCTGACACTTTGCAATTTTCACAAGCTTTGAACTAAGTGCCTTTATCACATGGACACACTACTTGAGCTGAAAGTTATAATCTTGTCCCTGTAAATATTTTACTATATTTACAGTAAGCGTGTTTCACGTTATTAAGAAACAGTTCAAATGGACTTTCCCTTACAGTCAAATAAAAATAACATCCCAAATGTTCTGTCGTGATGCATTCTACTGTTGTTGCGACAAACGGACACTCGCGTCACGCAGACCAATGAGACGTTAAGAGTATTTATTTGAAAGCGGTAATACCCATCGAAAGTAGCCTACCAAGGGCCAGTTTGAGCCGCGTAATTTTCACTAAAAGTAGGTATTTTAGGATTTGAGGCGAACTCAGTATTATTCCTTCCGGGCACAAGACATGTAGTTATTTACGTACACCAGCAAATGCACATAATAAAATTGTAAGTTCTACATAAGGTTGAAGCATTCTACATGTTCCAGCGATAAGTCGCCATCAGCAGGGAGATTTTAATTACTAAGGTTATATAATACCAACACATCAGTCGGACAAGTACAGTGTCAAAATAAATAATATACATAAAAAAGTAGCTATTATGACAACGGGGGACCGCGGTGGCACAGTGGTTAAGGTGTTGTCGCTGGTTCGATCCCAGCTTGTGTCATTGGATTTTTCATTGACATCAAATCCTTCCGATCGCACTATGGCCCTGCGGTCGACTCAGCCTCTAACAGAAATGAGTACCAGGAGTATTTCATGGGGGTAAAGGCGGCCGGTGCTTAAGGCTGACAACGTACCACAATCCTGTGCCGTTGTCACGAAATCTGGGAGCCTTAACTTTCTGGAACCCTCTGAGCCCCTCCGAGCCTGTAACGGCACTCTTTTACCTTTATAATGACAATGATGTGGAGGCTGTGGCTAATAATGCATATACACAGGACACACAAATATACGTCACTGGGAATTGATCCTTCTGGATCAAAAGCACCGACATTAGATACCAGTGTACATGTAACTGCATTGTCAGCAATGACATGTGCATTTTTACTAGGGCTGTTTCAGCACCAAACTAGCTACACCGTCCACTTTATCGTAATAGTAGTTCATATTTTGTATATTTCATATATTTTAAAATAGCACGTCTGCTTGAGTATGGCGATTTATCACTACCACATGTAGGAGGGTTCAAGATTATTTGTAAACTTATAACTTTATTATGTGCTGTCTGTGTATGTAAATAGTTAATGCAAATATATCTTTCACTTATAAATATAATTTTCTTTATCTCAGGCAAAAAAATTAGTCAATTTTATATTTTATATTTACTACAAATTTTTGCGTAAAATGGCTGAACGAACTTCGCTTAACCCTTTGATGCCTAACGACCACTATAGTGGTCGTACCGCACCGCTAACCTCTAAACGTTGCATTTTATATATTTATTCAAAAAATACTGGTACTGAATATTTTAAACACGGTATATACTCTCCGTTTTTTCTCTTCAAAATGCAATTTGTTTCATAATTCTAACGTATTTGGTTCCTGTTTTATTCACATTTTATATACAGGGTGTGCTAAAATTTAAAAAAATAATTCCGGCGCCAAAAGGTTAATTTTTACATTCGTATCGTGCATCTTGATGTTATCAAAGTTGTTTTTTACTCACCAACGACTGCACAAGTAATTTTTAAGAAAATTATTAGTGCAGCCGTTGGTGAGTAAAAAACTTTGAACTTCGCTTAACCCTTAAGTACTAACGCTGGTGTATTTTGTACACCAGTCTCAGTTATTTTTGTCTAACGTCTATTTACTTAAACCTACCGGCACCATCCTCCATCTATCCTCAGCTTGATTCATT
>Ga0123355_10004989_pt1 | contig 19323 bp, 13 predicted proteins | sample TergutEmb28metaG_3_FD_89872 | JGI IMG/M metagenome (GOLD analysis project Ga0123355, IMG submission 89872) | Embiratermes neotenicus P1 segment gut microbial communities from Petit-Saut dam, French Guiana - Emb289 P1 | ecosystem: Host-associated > Arthropoda: Insects > Digestive system > Gut ... | reverse complement strand
CTTTATGATAAGGAGTTACTCGACACTTCTGTCAAATTTATTCATTATCAATGCTCACCGGAATCCTCGTCAATTCTCAAATCGAGTGATTGCTACGCTTTTGGGATTTTACTACATGAAATTTCTAAATATGAGCTTCCAGACTACGTTACATCTAAAGAAAGATATTCATATTGCACGTGGTTTATTATTCTAGGGAAATTATCTCTATCTAATACTTCATTTGTTAATAAATAAAATTTGTTTGTCATTCCATCAGTTATTTAGAGGTGACATATCCCAACTTCCTCCAACATCACCCTTTTTCGATTAATGCTTAAAGCAGTGAATTTTACGCTCCCAACCTAACACCGTTATTGGGTCATCGTCATCATCATCTTATATCTTTCATGGAGTTGGGCCACTTGTTGACCTTTTCCGGTCTCACGTATCCAGAAGTCTCTTCAAAAGTCTACCACGATTCCTTCTGTCAGTTGGGGAGTAGTGTTCTATTACCCTGGGTAATCTACTTCGAGGCATTCTATTTACATATTGTATCCAGCTTCTCTTGTATTCCAGTAATTTGTCAAAAACTGGTGTTAGTTTTAGCTCCTTTGCAATTTTTGCATTTGTTTTGTAATCTGTCCAAGTGTATCCTGCTCTTCTTCTCGTGTATTTCATCACTACTGCTGTTATTCTTCTGGCGTCACTTGCTTTACCGTTATTGGGCTACAACAAGTTTATTTTGCTCTAGGTAAGTCCCTGGTACCTACTCTTGTGAAGGCGGAAATGAACACTCAGATCCTCATACTGTTCCAACGTAAAACATGTTCCATGGCTTCACACAGTTACGTACTGGTACAGAGGAGGCACATTAATCATTGTCGAAACTAAACCATTAAATTGCGTAGGGGGCAGGATGTATTGCGAAACATGATACACTGACTTGTGCAGTTTGTAGAAAGCGAACTGGCAGCCAATAACGCTACACTCGGGAGAGTAAGATGCTGAGGCGTTGCGTTATCTCTACCCCACAGTCGCCGGCGTGCCCTACCGACACTTAGCTTACAACCAGTCAAGTGTAAGTAAAGTCGCGTTTGGTTCTGAACACACGAAAAATTGTATCGCAAGAGAAATTGTCTTAACTTCGTATGTGTAGTAGATAGAGTGTTTATTTTGTATACATTTAATTCTGTAGACATAAAAGAGTGATTAATGCTTACGTAATGGTAGCACAGTTGGTTGTGGTCTACGCTACAAGATGGAAGGTGGCGGATTCGATTTCCGAAGGTGTCATTAGAATTTTTTATTGACATAATTCTTCCGGCCGTACTAGGTACCTGCAGTCGACTCAGCTTCTGAGAGGAAGGAGTACTAGGAATATATCTTGGGGGGTAAAGGCGGCCGGTGCTTAGGGCTGAGAAACTTACCACCTATAACTGCCGATTGTTTTGAAATCTGGGAATCTTCGACCCTCAAAACCCTCAGAGTCTGTCCAGACCTGCTAAGGAATTGCTTTACGTTTTAATACTTAGGTAATTTTAAAACCTAACTATTTCAAGTAGAAGATAAAATGCTAGGAAGAAGATCCTACTACAAGACAATTATATAATAGACAACAGTCCACTTTTTGCCACAGTAAGTGCTGAAATATGGTCGTAGTCATGTGAATCCCTTCACTGCGTCCTTGAATTCAGTCAGGGAGCAAGAGAAAGTCGCGTGAAAAAATACTTTAATTTTTTAAATTTGAAGTTCTTGACAGGGTTCCTTACTCGTATACATTTTCTGTCCAAATATACATTCAGATATATTATTTATTTGCACGAATTAACGTCTCATATGAGGATATATGATATTTACTACTTAAATTTCGTTTCAAATGTTATCCCGTTACTGAATTATTCTTTACGCGCCAAGATCTCGAGTTTCTAATATGAAAGTGTCTCGCATTTATTTATGATTATGTCATATTAAGAAACCGACAACCTACCACTTGAAAAATTGTTTCAATACAATAAAAGTAGCATTTCGCAATTCTGTGAAGTTTGGAAGAATTGATGAGATGAGTCACTTGAAAAATTTTAACATTCTTTTGTACGGAAGGACTATCTTTAGTGTTATAGGAAACAAGAAAATTGTTCAACGAAACTGGTAACTTTTCTTGTAGGAAGAAGCCCTCGTTTCATAATGAGCTTTGAAATGAACATGTGCAACAATACAGACACTTACAACGATCTAGTTAAAAGTACGCCCACTATTATCTACTGAGAAGTCCTGAAGGAACTGTTAACAAAACACACTGAAACAAGAAGCTATCGGCTGAAAAAAATACGCGTTATTTGATAATGAAAAAAAAACTAATCATGATATAAGCAATGGAGTTGCTGCTTACTTGTTCCGCAAAGACGTTTCTTCTTTAATAAGCAAGTGGAGAAACGGATCTAACACTTGAAGTGTTACTGTTGGATGCATAGAGCCTGCGGGTCTGGGAAAGGCTACTTGGTGTGCCAGATGTGTAGTAGAAACGTGAAACTGTGGGATATATCGTCAAGAGGCTGGCCATCTTATGTTAGGACACCATGTCCAACAGAAATGTTATATGTTACAACATTTTTGTACTTAGAACCGCATGGGCCTTTTATGTATTTGTAAGAGATTCAACATGAAGCAGAATATTTTATTGAAGGTCTACCCTTCTCTATAGTAAGAATACTGATTTACTCATTACGTAATATTCAAAAAGTATCTGTTGTACAAGTTCTGTCTACTTCCGATAGACTGGGCTTCTGTGCCAAAATGTGGTTTTAAAGAAAACCAGCATCGATGGATATTTAGACTTGTAATTAGTAAGTCCTGGTTTCATAACTCGGCTCGAAGTTAGGAATTATGATTCAGGACTTCCTCTTTGTACAACAGTTCTTCTAGGTAAACCCTCAGGTTGTGCCGCGGTAATTTCGTTCCATGTGGTTTTAAATTTGTCAGTCACAGCTTTAACAAACACTGAAAAGTCTGAAATGCTGATAAACATAACTTCTCTAAATAATGCGCAATAAATAAATAATGAACTAAAACACGATCTTAATATATTCAAGGTATTTAATCTTGAACAAATAAATTCTACGTCCATTTCGTATTTTTAGTAAATGGTTAATATGTTGGTAAACCCGCTAATTGTTTCCTGGTTGGTTCAGCTTCAAATGATTAGATCCCATTAGTTAATTTGCTGGACAGAGTTGCAGGACAACTCCTTTGTTTATTTATTGGGTCCCTTGATTTTCATAGCTAAATGAGTCATATATGTTTAGCCATTTGTGTGGCTTAGTACTGCCTGTGCGGATATTTGTTGGCTGCTTCATTACTTGGTTTAATACTTTAACAATATTTTAGCTTATTTTTGGTTCATTCCTTAGGCCTGGTTAGTTCGTAGTCTTTTTGGTAGTTTCATTGATTTCTTCTTATTTGCTTGGTAAATTTAAAGGTCAATTGTGCGAAAAGTTCTGCCAGTATTTTTTGATTGGTTTTTTGTTTATATTTTGGTTGGTAGATTGACTGAATGCATACTTGTTTGATGGATTTATCCATTGATTACCACAAAAAATCCACCATTTTTACGATCGTATTTGAAAACATAAATTTCTTCTACTGCGGTAACGCATAACTTAATAAGACTAAACACCAAACTCCAGCCATAATGTTGTGTTAAATTTCATTGAAGGCTATTCTTCTTCGTCTTCTTCTTCCTCTTCTTCGTCGTCGTCTTCTTCTTCTTCTTCTTCTTATAAAGCGCTACAACCTATATAAGTTTCTGGCCTGCTCAACCACTTTCTTCCAACTATCTCTATTCTGTGTTACTTTCTTCCAATTGCTTATGTTTATGCTCTTTATATCTTCCAAAATGTCATCTTCCCAACGTGTTTTAGGTCTTCCAACTGATCTTTTAAACATTGATTTCCATCTCTTAATCTTCAGCAAAATATTATCCTCAGCCATGCGTTCGACTTGGCCTAACCAGTGTAATCTTTGTTTTTTAATAAACCCAATTTTATTTCGTCCTTTTGATTTATCATTTATTTCTTGATTAGTTTTAATTCTACAGTAGCCATCATCTGTTCTTGGAGGACCAAATATTTTGCTCATGATCTTTCTTTATAAAATCATCAGTTTGTCATTTTTTCCCTAAGCACCCATTTTCATTGAAGGTTAGCCGCGAAGCCAAATTCACTCTCATTGCATTACAGTACAAACGAATGAATAAAAAATCTTATTTGTTAATGTCCTTTCGTGATCTTTATTTCGGAACACGATCTTATTTTAGTAAAACAAATTAAATTCAGAAAGGTAAATTTTTTTTATGTGAGAAACCTTTTTGATTTAAACTCAACAAAACGGTTAGTAATAATGACCTTAATCTTAAACTATCTGATGCAAGTCATATCGTGTGGTTTGAATTGTTGTTGTGAAAAATTTGCCTAGTGAATTCACGAAAGACATTAATCTGAAGTGACATGACGAAAGTTCAGCTATTATTACCGAAGATCCTGGTTCGAAACCAGATCACAAACATGCTTGGCGAAGAGATCGGCAATTACACTTGGTAGAATTAAATACACATTGAGGTTCAAGCGACAGCAATACCAGTCTTATTACGTTGTATTGGTACAATGCGGAAGGAGCGGACCTCAAGTTTATTGTTGTTAATTTTATGACAGTATTTGTCACGCGGAGGGATTCGGCTTACACTAATGGTTGTTGTCTTATCGCCTCTCTGACCCCTGTAAACAATAATATCTTCTGAAGCTTCCGGCATACATCAATCGGACAGCTGTTTATGCTTGATCAGGAATGTGGCCGTGCAAATAGCCCAAGCTGGGTTCGGAGACAATTCTTGGCTGACACCCGTGCGAACAAGGTGAAAGAATGGGGAGATAATAAACAGATGTTTTGATAAAATTTTCTAGCAGTGCTGGACACAAATGATTTAGTTTTCATTGTTGAAACTCACGTGAAATAAATAGCTGTGGAAATTATCTCTAAGTGGTCTAACCTCGATTATCGTTCTTTTGTCCAGTCAATAGACCTGTGACCACTATGCATTTTGTACTATGTACTATGAGTGGAGTAAATACTACCGGCTATGAGATTTGTCCGTTTATAATATATATATATATATACATATGTATATTGTTGATGAGTCTGTAGGATTGGTGAAAAGACAAAAATACACAAAAGTGGGAAAACAACATGGCGCCTTGAGCTATCAGACAGCAGAAAGCGTAAGTACGCTTATTCGTGTGTGTAATAAGGCTTTGCTTCAAAACATTCCATGTGTTTAGGATCTTCATTATCACAGAAAATTGCTGAAATGAAATGGAAGATTTATTTGCGCTCTTGTAAAATTTAGTGTTATGCCGTGGTGCAAAGAAATGTAGTCCAGAAGAGATACTACAATTAAAAGTTCATCGGAAAAATAAATATTGCTTTAGTTTACAATTAAATTCACTTACAGTATAGGCTTTGCCACATCAAAAATGTGACTTATTTGATAAGAGTACGATGTTCATAAATATATCTGTACCTATCCTGATGGAAAGACTCACAATCAGATAGGTCTCGTATTGTTGTATCCCAAGGCGATGGTGGAGAATCCCCCGTATATGTCTCGGCAAACCTTTTTATAAAGCAAATTAGGGCGTTGATTTCCAAGTGATAGTGCATTGAACTGGAAGCTTCTAAACATTAAAATCATGAAACAATCACGTGCTATACAGAAATCAGTGTAGAGTTTTGAGTCTACTGGGTACAAATGCATCAGCCAAGCTGGAGTTTGGGTGACATTTAGTAGTCCTAGTTGCTTTATGACAATGATACTTGACATTGATGACCCCGACTTCCTGTCGTGTCGACATTTCTCTATGGAGCAACAAGTATTCTATAATTTTAACTTACTGCTTTACTTTTACTGAATACAAATATATACCTTATTAATGAAATACCATCTTACCTGATAGTCGTAAGACGGTAGCATACAACAGTATTGATAGATAGGAAATGGCATTCAAGTATACTCGATTTACGATCTTTCAGTGGATTTGACTGTGGTACTGATCGCCACTTGGTGTTAGCAAGTGAACAAACAGCACCGACCTTTGATGTGAAGTTACTGAATCTTAAGAAGCTACGTGACCTGGACGTTAGGAAACAGTTTCAGATTAAGATTTCAAAGAGTTTTACAGCTTTGGAGAACTTAAATGATAGCGAGGACAGGAAGAGGACCTGAGAAAACATTAGAGAAAAAAGAAAAATTTTAACTAAAGAGATTCTAAATCTGTATGAACTGAAGCAATATAAACCATGGTTTGGTCAATAATCTTTACAATAATTAGATAAAAGAGGAGGGATAAAATGCAACGGTTACAGGATCCAAACCAAATTAAAGTAGATAATCTAAACAATGTAAGAGATGAGGCTAGTAGATATTTCAGAGAAGAAGAATATGTAAATCTTAAATGTAATGAAAAGAAAATGTCAGTAATAACATTACCAGAGATTTTTATAGAGGCAATATAGATTTTAAGAGAAGTTACTATGATAGAGCTAATTTAAAAAACGAAGAGAATGTTGATTTGGTTGTTGACCCCCACAATAGTTTAGCGAGGTGGAGGAATAATGACTGTCAACTATTGAATATACATGGGATTAAAGAATTTAGGGAGACTTATATACATACAGCAGAGTCCCTAGTGCCATGAGTCAACCATGGTATTCATTTATTAGGAAGGATGCTAAAGAATACTGTAGTAATGACCCAGGCATATCACTTTTATCAACGGCGTACAAAATATTATCCATCATCCGATCAAGGTTAACTCCGAACGCAGAGTAATTTAATGGGTATCATCGGTGTGCAATTCGAGATAACGGGTTCATAAATAGTGCACTCTTCAAACACTTGAGAAAAAATGGATATAAAATGATGCAATGCATAAGCTATTCATAGGTTTCAAGAGAGTTCAAGGCTCAGCTAGGAGGGAAGTCTAGCATAATATTCTCATTGAGTTTGCTATTCCTATGATCCTAGTAGGCCTAATAAAAATAAGTCTCAGTGAGAGCCTATAGCAGGATCAGGGTAGTGTACCATTTTCCGACAGGTTTCCAATTAAATTTGATTTGAAGACAGGAGGTGGTTTATCGCAACTGATTTACAGCTTTGCTTTAGAATACGCCATTGGTTTGGTTCAAGTAAACCATAGGGGCACGAAATTAAATAACACACTTCAGGTTGTGGTTTTTGCTGATGATGTTACTATATGTTGTGGAAGCATTTAGACTGTATTTGAAGACAAAGGAGTTTCGATGGTCGCTAGAGAGATGCTTGGTCTAGAAGTAAATGTTGAGAAATTTAAGTATATGTTACTGTATCTAGTCCAGAATGCAGGCAAATTCACAAAGTAAACATAAAAAAACTCCTTTGAAACGATAAAAGTGGTCATACATTTACGAAGCCAACAAAGCCAGTGGTGTACCGAGAGCGGGTTGGGGGGTTCTAACCTCCTTCGAAATTCCAAAGGCCCTCCATAATCGTACCAAACTTAACCCGATTGTGAAAACTGTTAAAAATTGCTGAATTTAGGAAGCCAAAACCCCAAGATGTTCGGCAAAAAGACAGTAAAATTCTAAAACTACCCAGGTTCGCAATTGTTTTACATTAGCAATGACAAATGAACTAGTTGTCATCATAAATAGTCTTAAAGTACCAACAATTAAGAAAATTTTATTATGAAATGAAATTTCTTGTACCAAATTACAGCTGCCGCCAGAAACCTTGACTAGGGGACTGCCGCCCCCAGATCCTTGTTCTCTCGGTCCTATATTCTCAACTGAATTTGTTGAAACCCCCTCCCCGAACAAAATTCCTGGGTAGGCCACCGAAAAAAGTTATTGGTGAAAAATTTTGCCATTTTATTATGCATAAAAAATCCAAAATTAACTTAATATTCCTCTCGAATTATTGGAACGGAATTCAACCTCTCCTCACTCTTATTTGAGAGAATATTGTTCATACAAATAGGAGTGTAAGTAGAAATCTATAATGTTTGTAATTGGATCTCTGTCAACCCACAAAGCAATAAGCTGATCATCCTCAAAGCTACTTACAGTGATTAATCCTACAGTGTCAGGTAAAGAGAGCAGAGTTATATTTGAACATGATACGACCTATAAACCTATATTTCAATTGAGGGTATTTAGAGAGTGATACACAAAAACACAGACACGCAAATGTCAGATAATCGACAGTTAAAACTAAATTCCTATTCCAGCTGACATTTCAGAGCCTAATCCTTATAATTTCTACTTCGAAGAGGATAAAATTAACCTCTCACATACACAATTGAATTATATTTAACGTCAAGATTATGCTGTGCATTTTTCGTTGTTTGAGATTTTTGTATGAATTGAAAAGTTTAAAATGTGCCAAAATATCGCGGTCTTTTTTTACACAGCTTGAGGCAAAGCAAACCATGAGCATGGACTGGAAGTGTGAGCTATGTATTTTTGAATTGGCAGTAGGCTGAAAAAGCTAAAACGTACCTAAATTATCTGTAATAAATTATACGGAATAAATTCGCAGTAAAGAAATTTAATTTTCCAATTTGGCCGGTTTATCGTGCAAAAAATAGAATTTCTAACATATTCCTTTATACTCCTGGTTGTTAGTGCAAAATGCATTAATGAAGTTCCGTCTGTCTTAATTTGCAGTTGCATTATTCAAGAAAAATTTGTTCAATCATATGTAAAATTACATGAGCCTTCTATACGATACAATGCTGTATTCGGGAACCACGAAAACACCGTTGAAATTTTAATAAAATTTTGAAACACCCTGTCTCAGCAGTTACAACTTCCTCAGCTTGTCCTTTCATTCAACAAGTGTTATCCATTACAGTCCTTGGCGTATAATATGAAATCAGAGTTTCATTGAACATGTTTTTTATGAACTAAGGAAATTCAAGTCAGGTGGGTAGACAGTTTAAACAATGTTATTATTTATAGAGTCCCCATGTCTGCAACTTGCGTTGTTGCAATGCCCACAGAAGCATAGTTTAGCCATACTGTTTAATAGCCATATATATATGTATATTCGAGAATTCATTGTCACATGGCATAAGTATCCTTCCTGATTTGCTATGCGTGGATTGAAAAATGTAGCTTTAAAACCACTGTTTTCCCTTCTAAAATACGTTGGATATGTTGACGAATAAAAGACCAACTTGATGTCACTTGCTATTTTATTTCACTTCTTATGTACTCAACAAGTTTCGGACATTAATATATCCATTATCAGGAGCTTGAGACTATTCTGTTAAATTACCACATTGGTCGTATTGTTCTTGGTTCGATGTGTGTTGGAGTTTCGGTGTGGTTGGGTTGGAGTGGTATCCGTGCTGCAGGCTGAAGAATTATTAAGTTTATTAATAAAATTGATATTTTAGTTCCTATTACATCAACATTTTTATCCCTTGCAAATATGGAATTCAGTACTTTGAATTTTATTATTTGTATATTATAATTTATACTACTATTGATCTTAGTATTTTAATTGCCTACCCCTTTTTTGCTTTTCTTTAATCAGTTTTTATGTTTAACTTGCTTATTTTCGGAAGAAGTCTACTGTAATGTACAACAGATCTAACCTCTTTTGAGGTTCACCTTGTATGCCGGACGAAGGTTAAATTTAAGCCGTTTTATTGATTGTTATGTTTCTTATTGGGGACCGCGATAGCACAGTGGTTAAGGTGCTGTGCTACAAATCGGAAGGTCGCTGGTTCGATCCCAGCTGCTGACAGTGGATTTTTCATTAACATAAAATCCTTCTGATCGCTCTATGTTTCTGGGGTCGACTCAGCTTCTAACAGAAATGAGTACCATGAGTATTTCCTGAGGGTAAAGGCGGCCGGCGCGTAAGGCTGACAACCTACCACCATCCTGTACCGCTGTCACGAAATCTGGGAACCTTAACTTCCTGGAACCCTCTGGGCCACTCCGGGCCTGTAACGGGACTGCTTTATGCTTCTTATTAACATGAAAACTTTATGTGTGAAAGAGTTTTCAAAATTAGATCTGCCTTCCTTTAGACACTTTTGTAACAGCTTCTCCTGACTATGGTAATGTCGGCCGAAACGTGTAGCAAATATCTGTGAAAACATAATTGTCATTATAATAAAAGGATTTGTGTTTAACCTAAATGTGTTACGATAAGGCAACGGCTTGCCATTTCCGGAGACTGCTGCTCTGTGTATAGGAATAACTTACTCGTAACCACACAAACTTAGAAAATAATTGAGACGAATTTGTATCGTTCAAGAAATTGTATCAAGTATCAATCATAATACACGTACAAGGGCTGTTATTATACCTAACGACAAGTCAAAAACCGTGAGTTTTCTTCATAAAGTGTTGCATTATTGTACTTATGAGAATAAGCTTTTGTATCACGGAACGTGATACTACGTAGCAGTTTATTTCAAAATCACCTTCATTTGATTATGTAACTCTATTTTATAAAATGTAATGATTTGAAATCCTGATATAATTTATAAGTGTATTGTATAACCGTAAAACAATAACGAGACTGCAGGACGCAATGCAAATGTGAAGAAACCTACCGTAATATTGCTGTGAATGTGCGTTCTATGTAATAAAAAGCTAAGTTAATTCCAGGGTCGTATTCACAGACGTGTGATTTGCTACACTTCTTTCCAAATTCTGCAATTTGTGTCGGCGCATCTGGGACATTACCAAATATTTAAATACGAGAAGAACAATAGAAATTTCCTCAAAATAGTTACGTATGAGTGGCGTATACCTTAACATGAAATTTGTGGAAAACATTTTTAAAACATACATACATAAAGAGATCGGGACAGAGATTTAAACGCTGCTTTCAGCAGATCTATGTACGTATATTCACTTCAGCAAATTCGATTATTTTAACAGTACTTACTTACTTACTTACTTACTCCACGGTGCAGAGTCCTTCTTGAGAAGCTAACTGGTTTGCAGCTAGTCAAGAAATTGCCCGCATTTCACGGAACCCGAAGGTTCATTATCGCACTCACAAGCGTCCGCCACCTGTCTCTATACTAGGCCAGCCCTATCCAGTCCATATACACACATCCCAACTCCTGGAGATCCGTCCTAATGTTATCAATCCATCTACGCCTAGGTCTCCCCAGTGGTCTTATTCCCTCTAGTTTCCCCACCAACACCCTATACACCGCCCTCTCCTCACCCATACGCGCCACATTCCCAGCCCATCTCATTCTTCTCGATTTTATCACCCACACAATATTGAGTGAGGTGTACAAATCATTTAGCTCCTCGTTATGCAATCTTCTCCATTCTCCCGTTACCTCGTCCCTCCTAGGTCCAAATATTCTCCTCAACACCATGTTCTCAAACACCCTCAGCTTCCTTTCCTCCAGCAATGTCAACAACCAAGTTTCACACCCATACAAAACAACAGGAAAAGTTTTATTTCAATATATCTTGATTTTTAAATTTTTGGATAGCAACCTACAAGACAAAAATTTTAACAGTAATTAGTTATGTTCAATATGTAATAAAAATCCAGTGCTTAAAAATGAATTACCTACACACACTTCAAATTGCATGCCAAATTGTACATTGTAGTCCTCTATAATACCGTTGTTTTGAGTGAATTTAACACACGGGCACGTCACAGCCATCGGTTTCCGTGGTTACGATGCAGCTTCATTTCTGCCTGACGTCACAGCCCTGTTAAGACTAGGCGTATATCGACGAGTGGCAGTGACATCTCCAGGACTGGTGTCCATCGACACGACAGTTTAGTCTATATATGGCACTGATATATGTTCACCGTAAAACTTAAGAACGCATCTCATTTTGAGTGATTCCGAAACTTTCTGACACACTCATTTGATTTGTTAAGGCGCAATGAAAAATCAAGCCGTGTTGATAATAAGTTGGATGCTTTTGTTGGGGTTGAGAATTAATGTTTTTTGAGTAAATAAATTCCAGTGGAATGTTAAATGAAGACGATAGCCTTCAATGTAATGTAGAAGTGTTGTTTCCTAATGATGAACAGATTCTATTTATCATCATTATTGCACCGTGCATTTCGTAGAATCGCTATAATTATCACCAACAAATGCACTTATATAAAATTTCACATTAAAACACTTAAAATCGCTCCGACATATTTCGATCCTAAGATCATCGTCAGGGAGCTAAGTTGTTTCTTGATAAAGTCATTTTAAAAACATTCACAAAATAATTCCTTCATATTAACAGGGTGTTGTGGCAGCATGTCGTATTGTGTAATAGTACGTTGTTGAGAATGCGCCTGGCTATGGCGTGCGTTTTGTGTTACGTAGTAACCTCTTTATTTCCACATGTTGCTCTAACCTACTGTATTCCTATTCTCTTCGCCACACATATTCGTTCTTCGTGGAAGAATCCCACTTTATTTTCCCCATTGCAACAGATCACAATATCGTGTATCAACAATTTTATTACGACTATTCATCTCGTAAAATAAAAGACAACGAGAGGCACAATTGTCTCAAATTTATTTGATAAAGTACTCTACATGTTTCAGACAGGTCCACTATCCATCATCAGGAGTATCTCAACACTGTATACACGCAGTAGGTATTTGTCATGCTAGTTCTTTTGGCTGTATGCTATTAGAAAACCAACAGAAAGTGGGCATTTCGTTCTTGAAGGTGGGTTGAGGGCACGGAATATCTGTTTCGGTCATGTTCCTTGTTTGGGCATTGATTTCCTGATAATATAGGCTAAACCAGCGATACAGAGTCAAATTCGACAAGACTTAAGTCCAAGTTTTCTTATGTTTTCCAACTAGCATCATCATTGTAGTGTAGTCTGCCGTTTTAAATACCCTATTCTTAAGAACAGCATTTATGGGTCCCTTTGCTGCCCTATTGTTAGTTTTCTTCCCTTTCTAGATCCCTACATTTAAATTCGACTGATTTCATGTCTTATCGTTAGTCACTTTGTATTTTTATTCTACATACTAAGCAATTTATGATTAAGTCAGAAATTGCTATGCCAGACATACAAAAGCATAGGCTGAGTCATACCAGTACATCGAATATACTCATCGTTGCCATCCTATTACAAAACAATTACGCTGAAGATATAATAAATATCCTTCGTCATAAACAGACAAAGGACAGTTATAAATACGATCTACTAGAACTACACAATATAGGTTCGCTTTAAGTTTATTTTGATTATCCTCCACTTGTATTCGTTATTATTGCAAACTATTCTAACCTGATATTACAGAATAACAAAACTTTGACTTTTACAAATAAGGATTAATAATTATGTATATTTAATACCCGGTGTGAAAGACAAAAGCGATACATATCACAGTGTTTATTAAAGTGTACCAACTTAGTTTTAAAAATTACAATAGGCATTGATTTCTGATACACTCGGATTATTTTTTCTCTTATTTGAGGAGAGGAGTGAGATAATAGATTTTACACCCACAAAATAAGCGTTTACATTAAGGTCTCACGTAATTAAGTAATCTAAATGTGAATTTTGTTTTAAATATCAGAAATTATTTCTTATTTTCGCTCGTATTTTACTTCGATTTTAACGAAATAATTTCTGCAGGTTCACAAATAATGTCAATTACCAGTCCGTAAGAGGATATATATACATACACACACACACACACACATATATATATATATAATAAGCATGGGACAGAAGACGTATGCCTGCTGTACTGTGTTCGGAAAGTTTCAATGAGAGTGACCTCTCGTGGACCAGTTTGTTGATACAGAAATGCTGCTGAGATTCATAAAACAAGTAGTGTGAAGGATGTGGGCTATATTAGTTTTGTTTAAAATACGAGGCTTATTCATAAAGTAAGTAACGTTTCGCTGTAAAAAAATCGATTAAGGTTTCGTACGAAACTTTATTGTTATCAGATTCTACATTCTTTCAACTACTTTTCCACATATTCGCCGCCATTATTGAGGCACTTATCGTAGCGGGGCACAAGTTTTTGTATACTCTCCTCACAGAATGCGGCCCCCTGCAATGTTAGCCACTAATAACAATGTCATAGACTAGAGTCCTTGAAATCTGAGGAAAGTGCAGGGACAGATCAGAAATTGTGAAACGTCTGTCGTCACGCACTCTTTCGTTGACCTTACGCAACAAATCATCATTCACCCACTTCGCGCCTCATCGTGCACCTTCTCTTGTCCTTCATTGAACATCCGAACCCATTTCCTAACCATGCCATCATTCATCGCATTGTCACCATACACTTGACAGATCTGGTGATGAATCTCACTAGGTAGCACATTCCTAGCGTTCAAAAAACGAATTACAGACCGCATTTCACAGTCGGCGGCCCCTTCAGTTGTCTTAAACATGTTTAACGCACAGAAACAAACATAAACCTAACACGAATTTCACGAAATGATGTCTGTGGCTTCTCAATTGGTAGAGGAAGTCACTGCACATGCGCAAAGTGACAGTCTCGACAATGCGCGAGAGATATGCGCAGACGGTTCTTAGTTTCCGAATAACCTACTTAGAATGCAATGAAGGTTTCTTTAGCAGTGCAGTGATAAAGATTTCGGTTCCATAAATGAACATTTTTTAATAGCTGCTATTCAGTTAGTTCTGAAGAAAGTATCTGTAAATATAAAGTTTACCGTCTGTTGTGATATAACAATGTATTAGGTAGTAGATAGAAGTAACAGATCCCCCTGAAGCGTCAGTAGCCATGCACCAAGAACGCAGTCTCGCTCCCACCTGGGACTGAAATCTTAATATTAATGTGCAAGAGAACTTCCTTCCGGTCTTTTCTCTGATCCATACGGCGTAAAATGCTGTGTCTACACTCGACAGTTAGCGTAGTTCATCATTTGGCCGTTTTGAGCCTTTATATATTGGTAATTTTCGTCGTAAATATTAAGTGCCAGTTGATGTCGCCGGTACATGTGTTTAGATGCTCGTTAAGTTATTTCACAGCTGTCTAAGAGGATCTGGAGCAACAAAGCATTGATTCAGTGTTCTGGACTATAATATCATTATGTCCGGGAGTAATGTCCGTGATAAATATCGTGCGAGCCACGTCCATGGAAGTGATTATATGTTATGACATCACACGTCAGCGGGCGCGGTGATAAATGACTATCGATCAATCACCGCTCTGATATTTAATACTGTGTCATCATAGCCATTGCTTGAACAACTCATCAAATTTGATCGAATTGACCCTTCAGCAGCTTTCTCCTGACACATTTATATTCAGTTTTGATATTAAGACTTCGTTCTGAAGTAAATCGGCTCTCAGATAGTCAAGACGAAGTTTTTATATCTTCCTTCAGATATTTCCTGAAGCATAACCCGACGGGATAAATGTTGTGCCCTCTAAAACACAATGCTACTTTCTAGCAGCTCATCAACTTTTATTCTGACAAGGGTTGACGTAAAATCCACGTAATAATTTTGCATTATACCATACTGATTTTTGTGGCCAGTCGCCAAATAAGAGATGAGTATAATCTCTGATAGAATAAAAATAATGTTTCTTACACGATGCACTAACTATTTAAAGAAGTACGGTGCAAACGGTCATATTAGTGAGATTTGGTTGGATATCGAAGACTTCAGAATTTTTACTATCTCTACATTGAAATGTTTAGTGAATATTCACAAAATATAGGAATAACCAATTAAATATTTTATGATTTTTTCACCCAAAGGAAAGCACGTAGTTCAGGAGAAACGAGCAGGTGATTGGGGAAAATTTCTTAGTGACGAGCTTCATAATTCATCTCCACAAAATATCAATAATTTCATGGTATCAAGAAAGATGCCTGGGTTGATCAAATTATTGCTATGAGAAACTTCAGGCTTCCAGTCGAGTGTAAATAGGATTTGTACCCTTTTGAAATTTTAAGCAGACTAGAATGTTAGTTTCTTACAGTAGTTTCGGTAAAATAAATCGGTTCCATCTACAGGGGTAAAACTAAAAATTACTCAACCCTCATTCTCAGTGAACAGATGATCCGGTACGCACCACAACACAAAAGACAAATAAACAGTAATACCACCAAAATATATTAAAACATAAATAATTATTCAACATCATCTGCCAGCACACCTGAGTTACCAACCGAAAGACAGGTAGAGAAAGAGAGAGCTACCGTCTCCGACACAGGCCCATAAAAGTGTAAAATTCCAAATCTGAGCGAAAGGACAAAATCCTGTTTCCCACCCTTTCCTAAGTAGGGACAAATCACTGCGCACATGCTCAAACGGGATCGAATATCAAGGAAATATCGATCTACGAGCATGATCTGTTTCATAGAGCCGGTGGATGAATTAGAATCGGCTCAAACTAAAATAATGAGACATATAAAACAAGCAACACATTCTTTTGGTGGAAATATGAACCAACACAAAACATAACACGAAGAAAAACAAAAGGTAAGATAAAGCAATTTCTGTACAGGTTTATGACAGGCCCAGAGGGTTCCAGGAAGTTGAGGCTCACAGATCTCGAGACAATTCGCACATGAAGGTGGTAAGGTTGTCAGGCCTAGGCACTGGCCATCTTTACCCCCTGTAAATAATCCTCGTAATCATTTGTGTTGGAAGCTAAGTCAACTCCAGGGCCATAGTGCGGCTGAAGGATTATGTCAATCGGGAAAAGGACCCGCGAATTTCCTACTTGTAGAGCAGTGTCCATCAATTGCGCCACTGCTTGCTTAAGAAAAACAAAAGGCCTAATCTAAATCACATTCTATTCTCATCCCTATCATAGGGAACCAAACAGGATATATCTTCACACTGGGCCTGCTAATAGGAGTTTTGGAACATTACATGTGAGTCCTTTCGAGATATTTGCTGTAACTGGGTCTAACCTGAAATTGTAGAATACGAGCCTGTGTCCACTCAAAATGTTGCCCATTTTTAAAGATACGTCATGACAATTTTGATTTGTTAAATTATCCTTTATTCAGAGTTTACTTAAGCTGACTTATTCTTAGGACCAAATCACTTCTACTTTCACACAGAATCTAACAATGTGATCTTTCTAATTTGTCCTTAAGATGTTTTGTGTTTTTCAGATAAATTACGTAGGAATATTTAGTTTTAAAATCAATCCTAATGTTGTAATGTTCACTCATTCTTTTAAACCTTAGGGAAGCCCCTTCAACTTTCGGAATAGGTACAATACACAGAAGTTCATCATCACTGTTTCTTTGTAAATAAGTTCTTCCAAGCTCCCTGTGAACAAAAGGCTCCACTAAGTAAAGGGGAAGGCATTAAGCACAAATCCCTTCTTCACTATCTCCAATTATTCCTACCGGTCCTGTTTACTCTGATACAACGTTTCGGCTCGGTATGCTAAACTTTGAATCAGCGCCATTTTAACATGAAACGGATAGTCTTACACAGAGTGAAGACAACGTCCAGAATGATTTGACTCTATGTATTGTAGTCAGTAAGAAATTCCGTTCTAATTACACGAAACTTCTAACAATTGGATAGATCCATCATGTTACACTCTTGCGAGCAGTCTTATATAATTATTGCATCTTCTGTTATAAAAAGCAAGGTCTTTACCAGTGACATCATATAAACGCAAAGATGTATAAATATTAACTAAATATATTAATAATTGCCCAACGAGATACAACGCAAAGCAGTCTATTTATTATTCTGCAAGTTCACTCTACATGTTTCGGGTGTCAACCATACCCATCATCAGGAGTACACAAAACTGTAACTACAGCCTTCGGTACCGGTCATATTTTTTGTGTAGCTACCTCCAACGTGGCCAAGCTTGGCCGCGTTGGATGAAGGCAACTGCGCAAAAAATATGACCAGTACCGGAGGCTGTAGTTACAGTTTTGTGTACTCCTGTTGATGGGTGTGGTTGACACCCGAAACATATACAGTGAACTTGCAGATTAATAAAATGACTGCTTTGCGTTGTATCTCGTTGGGCAATTATTGATATAGATCAGCGATGCACGGAACCATTAAACATAAAATTAATTAAATATAGAAATTACGTCTGTTCAGTCCAGTGGAACCTCCCCGGTTAATATTCCGTGCAATAGGTTTTGTTTAAAGCGACAAGTTCAGTACAGTTCAGAAAAGGCGAGCCGAGCGTTTTGCAGTGGACGGTTACGTTAGCTTCTTAGAGAATAACTAACATAACACTAGCCACAGAATTTGCCAGCAACCAATGCTTCAAGAAGCGGGAGAGAATTACTTCCTAATCTTCATCTTTGTGCTACTACCTGCAGTAGAATTATTTTCTAAAGATATTGTAATTAACATTAAACGTTAGATTATTAGAATACGTTGCTTAATTGGTCACTCTAGTGCTTTCAAACAGATAAATGTTAACATTTAATAACAATCATTGCTACATCCCACATTTGTCAAATATTAACATATTTCCATGTTAACAACCTGCGATATTATTTTGAAATTTTGAAATTCTCTATTCTGGTAATGACAGGCATTTCAGTTATGTTTATCTGTTTCGGGGTTTACCCGAGAAAACAGCTTAAATTATTCGTCTACCGCTTCCCCTCATATCCTTTCCATTTAACCGTTCACTTTCATCCAGCCCTTCGACATTACACAGTGTCGTAAAATAAACTACAAATAAATGACTGAAATAATCGGCGGCGAAAATCGTTCTGACTGAAGTTCCTCGTAGTGTCATATTTTTACGTGAGACAGCTCGTTGTGATATAGATACGTACGTGGACAATAACTGTCAGTCACAACTAAACTGTTTTATATTGCATGGTTTTAATGCATCATGTTTCGGCGCAGCAACAAGTCATTATCAAACTAATAAAGAAATTATTGTATAAGTTGTATAATATTATTTTACGTCATTCATATATATGATTGAGACCTCAAAGTTACGTGTATACGGCAACACGAGACCAGCTAGTCTAAAGAATTATTTTTTTACATAAACTGCTATCGGTTTGTCATAAATGTTTATGATATTTGTGAAGTTGAGATTAAAAACGAATACATTATTGATGTAATGTAATATTATAGATCTTTCGCAATAGTTTTTAAAACTTATTAGCTTGATAATGGCTTCTTGTTGAGCTGAGTCATGTTACATTAAAATCACGTAATATCCAAAGGAACCTAAACGTGTAAATTATTCCTTTTTGGGTAATTCCCCGGCGTCTGAGTTCTAATTGCCGACGTTTCGGAACTCACTATCGGTTCCATCTTCATAGGCAGGTGAAT
>Ga0123355_10004988_pt1 | contig 19323 bp, 17 predicted proteins | sample TergutEmb28metaG_3_FD_89872 | JGI IMG/M metagenome (GOLD analysis project Ga0123355, IMG submission 89872) | Embiratermes neotenicus P1 segment gut microbial communities from Petit-Saut dam, French Guiana - Emb289 P1 | ecosystem: Host-associated > Arthropoda: Insects > Digestive system > Gut ... | reverse complement strand
CGTACCAAGTTTTTTACAATGCTATTACAATTACTATTATATTGTATAAAAAATTTGGCCGTTAATTGAAGTCGGATTGATTTCTACTTCAAGCCCAGACTGTGCAGCTCTTTTTCGCAGCCTTTCTACAATTGCTTCTATTATAACATCTTCACCGCTGAAATGTGTGATATCCAATATACAAAGTCCAGCGTCCAAAACACATAACGCATCGCCATACTTTACATCGCCTGTAATGTAAACATCGCATTTTGCGTCTCGTGCCGATTGCCAAAAACTCATTCCACTACCGCCGCATATTGCAACTTTTTTTATTTTTGTGGAAAGATTGCCGCTGTAGCGGATGTTTTGTAAGCCTAAGGCTTTTTTTACATGGGATGCAAGTTCGCCAAGCGTTGTTTCATCGGGAAGTTCACCTGTGCGACCAATACCGATGTCATTGTTGGTTGCATCGTTTGCCATTGGTGCTGTGTTTACTATGCCCAATTTTTCTGCCAGGCAGTCGTTTACACCGCCTGGGGCTTTGTCTAAGTTGGTATGAGCGGCATAAAGGCTAATGTTGCTTTTTGCTAGGATAAGTAGTTTACGGCCTATCGGGTCACAAGCTGTTATGCGTTTTATTGGGCTGTATGTTAATGGGTGGTGGGTGATTATTATATCATAATTGCCGGAAATTGCTTCTTGCACCACGTCTTCTGTTGCATCAAGTGCGACCAAAATTTTTTTTACAACTTGCGAAATGTCACCTAAGAGCAAACCTACATTGTCAAAATCTTCTGCCCAGGAAGTTGGAGCCCATGCTTCCATTTCATCTATTATCCATTTTACTGTCATGATAGTAGCTCGCTAAACTTTGTCAAGGCTTCCGGAATATCAATATTCTGTGGGCATAATGGGTTGCATTTTCCGCACTTGATACAATCACTGGGTTTTTTTCCATTTTCAATAGCTCTTAATGCTGCTTGCAAAAACCAGCCCATCTCAAATTTTGCTTCATTATACATGGTTAGCAATGTAGGAATTTCAAGACCTTTTGGGCATTCCTCCATACAGTATTGACAGGCGGTGCATGGTAAGTTGTCTACCATTGTTTCCAGTACTTGCTGTAAGATTTTTGCATCGTTTTCTGTCATAGGGTCATGTTTAGAGAAGGTATGCAAATTTTCTTTAAGTTGCTCCATTGTAGACATGCCACTTAACACAACGGGAACATTATCTAAAGATTGCAGGTATCTGAAAGCCCATGCTGCATGGGAATCTTGCGAGCGCGCGGTTTTTAGCAGTACGTCCGCATTTGAACCTAGACTTGCCAAACGGCCGCCACGCAATGGCTCCATAACAAAAACTGATAGGCCGTGGTTGGTAAGTACCTTGTGCTTTTTGCCCGCTTCTTGTAAATAATAATCCATGTAGTTGAGCTGTATCATGGCAAATTCGAAATCTTTGCAGTTGCGACTGGCTAAATAATTTAAGAAATTTTCAATAGTGTCATGTCTGCCATGGGAAGAAAATCCCAAATGGCGTATGCGCCCTTTGGCTTTTTGCTCCAATAAGCAGTCGATAATTCCCAGTTCTTCATTTGTATAAGTACCATAGGTGTTTTCCGAAACATTATGCAGCAGGAAAAAATCGAAATAATCTACACCACATCGTTCCATTTGGAAGTCAAAAACTGCCAACGGGTTATCAAAAGGCTGTCCGGAAACTTCAAGTTTACCATTCTCATATTTCATTAAATTACCGGGCATCTTAGATGCTAAATACCAACTATCACGGGGATACTTCGCCATTGTTTGTCCAAGAAATCGTTCTGATTCGCCGCCGTGGTAAAAATAAGATGTGTCGTAGTAGTTTACGCCATTTTCGTATGCATATTCGATTAACTCTGCTGCTTTTTTATGGTCGATTGGTGCGCCATAACTAGGCCCTGTTGCAGGTAGGCGCATTGCACCAAGCCCAAGGGATGATAGTTGCAAATTTTTGAATGGCTTGTAAATCATAAACATACCTCACATTCTATTTTGTTTACTAGAAAATTATTTTATACTAAATGCGCACTGGAGTTGCTTTTATCTTGTATCCATCTCATATGCATTTCTGCTAATTGCCGGGTATTTTCGTCATTAATCAACTGTATGTACCGTGCAATTTTGTTTTTTAGATGCTCCAAATATAGCAAAAAATACGGGCTATCTTGAAGATGTTTGCCCAAAAAATATTCTTGCTCCGTCCAAGTTGTAATGTTGCCGGTATAGGCCGCCAACAAAATCACGTAGAACCGAGAATCTTCACATACAAGCTTTTCTGTATTAATTTCATATCCTGCGCAATGCAGACTCCTTCGTAACTCTTCTAAGTCGTGCTGGGGCTGTAAGATTAACTTTTTTGCGAACTTTGCTTTACTTGGCTCTGTCTGCAAAATGCTCCATATCCGCATCCCACCCATGCCAGAAATTACAATACAATCTGCTTCATTATTATTTAATGGCTTTAGTCCATCCCCAAGTCTGGTTTCCAACTGGCAAGATGTTCTTGCTAGTTGAATATTTGCCGCCGCAATTTCCAATGGTCCTTTGTTAATATCGCAAGCAATTGCTCTCTTGCAAAAGCCTATTTCAACAGCCTCTATTGGCAAATATGCGTGATCTGTGCCAATGTCTGCTAAAACTTCGCTTCCCTTAACAAGGTCAAGCACAGCATGTAACCTAAGAGAAAGTGCCATTAGTCTAGATAATCCTTTAATTTTTTGCTGCGGCTTGGGTGACGGAGCTTGCGTAAAGCCTTTGCTTCTATTTGCCTAATCCGCTCACGTGTAACGTTAAACTCCTTACCTACTTCTTCCAATGTACGGGCTCGTCCATCATCTAAACCAAAACGTAAGCGCAGAACTTTCTCTTCGCGGTCTGTTAAAGTATCCAATACATCCATTAGCTGCTCTTTTAAAAGGGTAAATGCTGCTGCTTCTGCAGGAGCTGGAATGTCATCGTCGGGTATGAAGTCTCCTAAATGGCTGTCTTCTTCTTCGCCAATTGGTGTTTCCAGAGATACGGGTTCTTGTCCAATTTTTAGAATGTCCCGTACCTTATCCACAGGCATTTGCATTTCTTTTGCCAATTCGTCTGGCGTAGGGTCACGGCCTAGTTCTTGCAAGAGCTGGCGGGATACACGAATCAGCTTGTTAATTGTTTCAACCATGTGCACTGGAATACGAATAGTCCGGGCTTGGTCTGCAATTGCACGGGTAATAGCTTGGCGTATCCACCAAGTTGCATATGTGCTGAATTTATAGCCTTTTTTATAATCAAATTTCTCTACGGCTTTAATAAGTCCTAAGTTGCCCTCTTGAATTAAATCCAAAAACAGCATACCACGGCCTACATATCGTTTGGCAATAGAAACTACAAGGCGCAGGTTTGCCTCCGCAAGTCTTTGTTTTGCTTCTTCTTCACCTTCTTCCATTCTTTTGGCAAGTTCAATTTCTTCATCTCCGGTTAAGAGTGGCACTTTTCCAATTTCTTTTAGATACATGCGCACATGGTCGTCGATGTTTATTGCGCCCTCTACTGCGGCAAGGTCTAGCTCTTTGTCCTTTTCAATATCTAAATCCGGCTCTAGGCCTGTTGGTATTTCAATACCATGGCCTTCTATCCACTCGTAGGCTTTGCCCATTTGATCTGGGTCAAGGTCTATGTCACCAAAAAAATCCATAATCTCTTTATGGCTAAGGGTATTTTTATTTTTCTTGCCAATGGCCACCAGTTCTTCTAAATGGTTCATTAATACAGGATCTTCGAAGGGCTTCAAAGAACACCATTCCTCTCATATTGCTTTATTTTAACCATACCATGAGCTTATATACTCATAGATGGCATATTTCTTATAGTAAAGCCCAGTGTTTGCTGGGTTTCATGGTCATTTTTTGTGTTTTTCATCTCTTCAAGTGCCCAAGCTCGCTTTATGATAAAGGCGGTTTCATTTAAAGCTTTTTCAATTGCAGCGTTGGAGTTGTATTCTGGTGTGTCTATAAAAATTTCCGTGATTTTTTGGATCTGGTCAGTTCCATTCAACTCAAAGCTTGAAATTATATCTACTGGATTCATTTGCTTTCCTTGTGCTGCGTTGGAAAATGCCAATTTAAGTAAAGTAGCATAAGCACTTTCACCAATTTCGACCTCACTTATGTAACCGCTTTTTTCAAGTACGGCGGCAGCTTGGTGGTGTGTTAAAACCAAGTGCAACAAGGTTTCTTTTGCTTTTTTAAGACCTCGCCCTTTTGGTGCGCCTTGAGGATTGCGTTTTGGTGTTAGTAAAACTGTAGGTGCAGTACCTTTTTGTTTTTTTATTTCTGCATGGATGGCACTTGCGGAAATTTCGCTAGTTTTAGAAATTTCCGCAACATAGGCCTCGGTTTCTATTTCGCTTGTGAGTGTTGATAAAAGCTGTGCTGCTTCTTCTGTAAAGCTAACCCGCCCGTCTATGGTGCTAAGGTCGTGTTTATCTTTTAAAAGCCCGACTTGAAACACAACGTGACTTTTGGCATTTTTTATGAGTTCTGCCAAATGTGTTGCGCCTTTACGTTGTAAATATTCGTCTGGGTCTTTTGCTTGTGAATCATGCTCTGATATGTTAAGGGTTTTTACTTTTATATTACCTTTTGTAAGTGCGGGAATTGCCCTAAGAGTTGCGCGTATCCCTGCGGTGTCTCCGTCTAGCATTAGCACTACAGACGTACATCCGGTGCTTTTTAACAGTCGTATATGAGAATCGTTTAATGCGGTGCCAAGTACGCCAATGGTGTTTACAAAACCCCATTGGTGCATGGCCAATACATCCATGTAACCTTCAACTATTACTAACTCGGACTTGCGGGCTTTTCTTGCCAAGTTTAGCCCATACAAATTGTTGCTCTTGTGAAAAAGTGCCGTTTCCGGAGTGTTTACGTATTTTGCTTCTTGTTTGTCCGGATCATTTTCAGTGGAAGACTCCATTATTCGTCCACCAAAACCAACAACACGGTTGCGAGAGTCAATTATTGGGAACATTAAACGTGAACGGAAGCGGTCATAATAGCGTGTGGCATCTTTTCTGCTTTGCGTTGCAAGGCCTGCGGCTGCCAAATGTTCAGGGGAATGTTCTTGCAGGTGTTTTAGTAGCCCGTCCCACATGTTGGGTGCAAGTCCTAACCCAAACCGTTTTGCTAAGTTAGGGTGTACACCCCGTTCTTCTAAATATTTTCGGGCATTTTCTGCATCTGCAGCATCGGAATATAAGTAATCGTAATAAAACCGTGCGGCTTTTTTGTTAATTTCCGTACTTAACTCTCTTGAAGCACGCTGCTCTTTTGCAGAGGCGGTTTCTTCCTTTTCTGGTAGCACGAAATTTACCCTGTCTGCAAGATTTCTAATAGCATCTAAAAAATCTATGTTCTCCATTTTCATAATAAACGCAGCAACACTGCCGCCAACGTGGCAGCCGAAGCAATAAAAAATTTGTTTTGATTCGTTAACAGAGAATGATGGAGATTTTTCACTATGAAAAGGGCATAGTCCAAAATAGTTACCGGCTCTAGGGCTAAGTTCTATATAGCTGGAAACCACGTTCACGATATCATTTAAGGCAATTACTTCTTGTACAATTTCCTCCGGGTAGCGCATTGCTTTTTCACCCCTCATACAGTTATATTTCGACGGCTATATGCAAAATCCTTCAATGTCTAAGAAATATTCTTAGAAAGAATCTAAGATTTTGTCTGGACTTTTCATATTAATAAGTGATAATATGATGGTTGCAGTGGTTTATAGCAAACTCAACTGGTTGTGAAATCCAACCTGTTGAACTTTAAAATTTAGTAAAATGACAGGAGGGTTTGCATATGATTAACCAGCAAAAAATTATAGTTATGACTAAGCTTGCGCTGTACGATAAGCACGAAGGTACGGCAGACCGTGCTGCCAGCGAATACTTCCGTCATGATTATATTTACAAGAAAAACCTTGGCACAAGGCTTGCGGTTGGCGTGGCAGGCTTTATTATTCTTGGTCTGTATTGGGGTAGGGAAATTTTACTTGAAGGCGTTGATATTTTACAAATGGATATACGGCAGTATCTTACAGACTCTGTATTGTTTTTGGTGGCACTGCTGGCACTATACTCGCTTTTCGGAACTATAAAAGGGACAAGAGAGTATTATTTGATACAAAAACGCTTAGATAATTACAACGGCCTTATCAGGCAGCTAGAAAGGCATGAAAAAAGAGGGCACCCTACATCTAACAAGGTAACAGAAACCCATAGCAAGAGGATAGATCCCCTTGACAGTGCCACAAAGCCATACAATAACGAAGTAGAGATCCGCAACAATGTTGCTGAGTCACATAATGGTGCATCTTTGTTGCATCAAGAGGTGGCACAGTCGCATCAAGATGCAGTTAAGTTGCATCAGGACATGACACCGCCATATCACGACAGGAAGGATTCAGATATTCGCCATGGAACAGATACTCATAGTACGTGAGGTTATAGTCAAATTTTTTAAGCGATATGAAGCTTGGATCTTGCCCATACTTAAGTTTGCGTTGGGTTATTTTGTGTTTTCTAGCATCACATCCATTGGTTATACTCACGCTTCATTAGAACCTTTTGCAGAAGAATTTTCGCCTCTGCTACTTAACGTGCTTTTTGCTGTGCTATTTACCGTAATGCCAATGAATTTGGGTTGGCTGCTGATTATTTTAACTGCAACGGCGCAATTTTCAGCAAACTTAGAAATTGCTATTGCCGTATTTGTGTTTTTACTATTCATTTTCGTATTTTATGTAAGGATGGCAACTAAGGAGTCCATTATTATTTTATTTACTATAATGGCGTTCCATTTTAATGTGCCGTATCTTATTCCAATTATTGCAGGGCTTTATTTGCCAATTACTTCAATTATTCCAATTACATTAGGTGTATTCATTAATGCACAAATTCCGGTGCTCTTTGGCATTGTACAGCATACACCAACTGCTGCTACTGCCATGACAGAATTAGAAATTGCAGAATTACTTACAGAGTTACCGGAGGCTTTTTCTGTTGTATACGAAACAATTATGCATAGCTTAACGGTAACGCAAACGTGGCTGTTTACAGCAGTTATTTTTGCTATGGTAGTAGTACTAGTACATTTTGTAAGCCGCCTGTCTATCGACTTTTCTAAAGAAATTGCAATTGCACTTGGCTGCGTAATGAATGTTTTTGGATTTATAGTAGCTGTTATGATTGTAGGAGAGATGGCTGATATTGGTAGAGTGATTGCATTAACTGTTGTTTGTGGTTTATTTGCATGGCTAATACGCTGTTTCGATTCCATTTTAGACTATCAGAGGGCAGAGTCGGTTCAATTTGAAGATGATCATAATTATTACCATGTTCGTATTGTGCCAAAGGTAATACTCACTAAATCTAAACGAGTTGTAAAGCGCATCCGCCCGGATGATGAAATCGAAGACGAACCACCGGTAAGGCGGCCAAGGCCGGCTCCGGGAACAGGACGGATCTCTGAACCGGGAGAAAGGTGGCCGATACCTAGGAGCGGTACTGGACCATTGCCACTAGAGCAACAGACATCAAGACGTTCAAGACCAATTGCCGAGCGCCCTAGAGAGCAAGAGCCAAGGAGCAGACGACCAAGACTAAATTTGGAACAAGGATTGGAAAATATGCCAGTGAGAAGGCCAAGACCTGCTCTAAGTCCTGAAGCTCAGAAAACAACCACTCTAGATGATAGGACGACACCTTCCTCTGATGAACCCATCAAGGATTAATATAAGTGACTATGATGTTACTGTAAGTTAGGGATAATTATGCTTGCTTCTTTAGGTAATTGGCTGGTTTCTTTAAATGACTGGCTAATAGAAATTACAAATGTACCTGAATTTATAATGCCTGATTTTGGTCTGTTTCAGATGCTGGACGTTTTAATTGTTGCGGCAGTTTTATATTACATCTTGAAATGGATAAGGCGCACACAAGCTTGGACTCTGTTTAAGGGGATAGTTTTTTTTGCAGTTATTGCTATTTTGGCGCAAGTTTTAAATTTGGCAACAGTACAATGGGTTGTAAGCAGTACCATTGGTATGGGGCTTGTTGTAGTAATAATTCTATTCCAGCCTGAACTACGCAAGGCTTTGGAGCAACTAGGCCGTGGGCAGTACCTATTCCCCATTAAAAGTGAAATGGAGCAGAAATTACATTCTGCTGTTCATACAATAGATGAGATTGTTAAAGCCACATATATTATGTCAAGCGCACTAACAGGTGCGCTAATTGTGATTGAGCAAGACGTGGATATAAGTGAGCACGAAGAGCGCGGAACACAATTGGACGCACAGGTTAGTTCTCAGCTCTTACTTAATATTTTTGAAAAAAACGCACCGTTACATGACGGCGCAGTTATTATTCGTGAAAATCGAATCAGCTCCGCTTCTTGTATTTTGCCTCTTTCTGGGGAAGATATTGATGAGTCTTTGGGTACCCGCCATCGTGCGGCCATTGGTATTAGCGAAGTATCTGATGCCCGTGTTGTTGTTGTTTCCGAAGAAACGGGGACAATTTCTTTAGTAATTGGCGGAGAAATTCAGCGCAATGTAACGGAAAACCAAATTAGAGATTTGTTAATGTGGGGAGAGCCTGTAAAAACCAGGTTTGCCTTGTTTAGAAGGAGGAAAACATGAAGCGATTTTTCTCTTTCTTATTTGCGGATTTTCATTGGAAATTGATCTCCTTGGGGCTGGCGTTTTTGTTGTGGTTTTTTGGCACTAACATGGCCAACCCAACCCAAAACCATTTATTTACTGTTCAGCTAGATCATCATAGTATAGAGATTTTGGCAAACGAAGGTATTGTTCTTGTAAACCCAGAGGCTTTAGATATTCTTGTGCAAGTAGGAGTACGTGCGCCAAGGCGTGATTTGGCTACTTTAATTGATGCAACCCCGGCACGGCAAGCAACAATGATTGCTCCCAGTGTGGATTTTAGGGCAATTAATGTTATTGATGTAAGAAATAACGATGGCTCGTTAACTGTTCGGTTAAATATAAGTGTTAACTTGTACCCGGGGTATGAGCATGTTTCCATTACTCCAAGCTTTATTGAAGTTGAGGTTGACGCAGTTGCACGAGTGACCTTCCCAGTAGAGCTAGACGAGACTGGAGACGTAGACTCCGGCCTTGAATTGCGGCCTATTAGGCTTGCAAATAACAGTGTAACCGTAACGGGAACACGCACAAATATTACACAAATAGACCGTGTACGGGTTAATGTAGATATATGGGGAATAAATTACGAGACAGAACTGCCAAACCTTCGGCTGGAAGTATTAGACCATAATGGCCATGACATGACTCATCTTGTACAGTTAAGCGTACAGGAAACAACAGCTACAATACCTGTTTGGCCGATTAAAGCAATTCCATTGCATGTAGAGCCGGTAGGTGTGGTTGCCGCTGGTTTTGCAATTGATGAAATTGATACAGAGCCAAGGTTTATATACGTAACCGGCATGCCTGGCGGCAGGATTGATGAATTAGAATATATAGCTGTAGAAATAGATCTAGACGGCAGAGATGAAAGTTTTATAGAGAGCTTGGACATAACCGACTGGCTGCAAAACGGAGTGTTTTTAAGCAGAGAGCAAGACCCTGTTGTTGCCGTAGTTGTGGCGATAGAGCCAATCGAGCGGCGGGTATTCCAAATACCGCTTGATAATTTGCTCATTCGCGGGGTTGGGGTATTGTACGATATAGTAGGTAACGTAACGACAATAAGATTTAGTGTAGACGGCCCTCAAACAAAAATTGGTGGGCTTAGCCAAGCAGATATTGGGTTGGAGCTTGATTTGCGCAACCGTTCCATTGGAATACACCGTGTACCAATAACGGTGAACGTGCCGGAGGGGGTAATTTTGTCTCAGAGCCCGCCTTTGTTACAAGTACAGATACATGAACCGGCTGGTGCGGAAAATGACGAGGATAATAGCCATTACAATTGGGAAGCCCCGGGAGATGTAGAGCCGGATCTGCCTATAAACCAAAATGGAGATGACAGTAACGGTGAAGAGGATGATAGCGGCGGTGAAGAGCACTCCAACGGAGATGACGACATAGACGACCCTCCAAATGAAGATGATGAAGACGAGGACGAGGAGCTTAACGATTGATAAAGCAAATATTTGCACCACTTTTTTCATTAAAGGGTAACCCCCGTTATGCGGTTTTTACCGAGCCTTTATGGGGAATACCCTTTAATTTATATATCCCATTTTTTGTGTTGTTTCAATACAGTTTGGGGGTGCGGGACAACTATATTGGTATTCTTGTGGCGGTAAGCTTGGCAGTACAGATGATTGCCAGTGTCTTAAGCGGTGTACTTACGGATAAGTATGGGCGAAGGAAAACCAATATAATTTGGGACCATCTTGCGTGGACAGTACCATGCCTTATTTGGGCATTTGCACAGGACTTTTGGTGGTTCCTTATAGCAGCAATTTTTAATGGATTGTGGCCGATAGGTGCCAATGCGTGGGAATGCTTGCTTGTGGAGGATGAAGAGCCAAGTAAAATAGTGCAGTTGTTTAACTGGATATATATCGCAGGCAGTGTTTCTATATTTTTTGCACCAATTTCTATTTTGTTTATAACCATGTTTGATTTGGTGCCAGTAATGCGTGTACTGTTTTTAATTTCAGCTGTTTTGATGACTGCGAAATTTTGTATTCATATATGGTTTGCTAGGGAAACTGGACAGGGTGTGGTTCGACTAAACGAGACCAGGGGTGTACCAATTATAAGAATGCTTTTGCAATATGTAGGTGTGTTAAAGCAAATATTTACAACACGTTCAACATTACGGGTGTTAATTTTAATAATTGTTGTGCATATCCAACATATTGCGGCAGGTTTTTTCTCTTTGTATGTAACACAAGATTTAGGCATACCAGAAGCACATGTGGCTTGGTTTCCAGTACTTAGAGGGGCTATTATGCTGGTGTTCTTTTTGGTGTTTCAACGTATTTTAGATCGTTTTCCAATTCATTTGATAATGATTGCCGGGCTTATGTTATATATTTGCGGATATGTATTGCTGCTTTTTACACCTGCTGGGTTTTTGTTCCCTTTATTACTATTTACCGCAATAGATGCCTGCGCCGTAGCGTTATTTATGCCTAGGCGGGATGCTATGGTCTATAATAATGTAGACCCAGCGGAACGTGCGCGCATAAGAGCTATGATGATGGCAATAATGCTGGGCGTGGCAAGCCCATTTGCTATACTTGCCGGGCAATTGTCTGAACTTAATAGGCGGATACCGTTTATTGCAAGCTTGGGACTGTTTGTGATTGTTGGAGTAATTGTAATGTTTGAACGGTTGGATGTACTAAGAAACTCCAACTCCAACTGATCGCAAATGCGGATCAGTTGGAGTTGGAGTTGAATTTTGAAATTAACGACCAAGCATTGGAGAGATATACATGATGAAGCCAGAAGAGTTGCTAAAGTTAACAAAACCCGCCAGATACACAGGTGGAGAGGTAAATGCTGTGGAAAAAACAATTTCCTCGGAAATGACACGGTTTGCCTTTTGTTTCCCGGATGTTTATGAAATTGGCATGAGCCATTTGGGCTTGCAGATACTGTACTTTCTTATAAACAAACGGGAAGATACTTATTGCGAGCGTGCATTTATGCCATGGCTGGACATGGTTGATCATATGAAAGAAACCGGGCAGCCGCTGTTTGCGCTAGAAACCGGTACGGAGCTTATAAAATTTGATATGCTGGGCTTTACACTGCAATACGAAATGTCTTATACAAACATTTTGCACATGTTAAGTTTGTCTGGTATTCCGCTGCATGCAAAAGACAGGGACGAAACACACCCTATAATTTGCGCTGGCGGCCCATGCGCCGTAAACCCAGAGCCTATGGCAGATTTTATAGACTTTTTCTATATTGGCGACGGCGAAGCAAGCCTGGATGCAATTTTAGATTGCTATAGCACGCATAAAAAAAACGGCGGCACAAAAGTTCAATTTCTTGAAAAAATTTTGGATATTCCCGGGGTGTATGTTCCGGCTTTTTACGATGTGGCATACAACGCTAACGGCACATTGGCTGATTTTGTGCCAAACAACCCAAAAGCTCCTGCCATAGTAAAGCGAGCATTTTCGCCAAAGCTTGAATTTTTCCCGGAGGTATTAATAACGCCACTCACAGAATCTGTTCATAACCGTGCCATGCTGGAGCTTGCACGGGGTTGTATGCGTGGCTGCCGTTTTTGCCAGGCGGGGTACATCTACCGCCCAATGCGGGAGCGTGGGGTAGGGGAGTTGCTTGCGCAAACTAAAAAACTGCTTGCCGCAACAGGCCATGACGAAATATCGCTGCTGTCTTTAAGTGCTTGCGATTACAGTAATTTTGAAGAACTTGTGGATAGACTGATGGAAATTACAGAAAAAGAGCGTGTGAATATATCGTTACCCTCCACACGGCTAGATGCAATTGAGACATTGGCAAAAATTCAATCCGTCCGCAAATCATCCCTTACTGTTGCCCCGGAAGCGGGCAGCCAGCGAATGCGGGATATTATCAATAAAAACTTAACAGAAGAAGAAATTTTAGAAGGCTGCTACCGTGCATTTTTGTCTGGTTTTGATAAAATAAAGCTATATTTCATAGGTGGTTTACCAGGCGAAACTGCAGAAGATATGGACGCCATTGTAAAGTTATGCGACAGTGTGGTTGACACATATTATCGCTTAACGTATGAAGAGCGTAAACGCCCTGTAAGTGTGTCTGTAAGTACGGCTTGCTTTGTGCCAAAACCGTTTACCCCATTCCAGTGGGCAGCGCAGGTTATGCCGGAGGATTTTATCTCGACACAAAAAACGGTTAAAGGGAATATACGCAACAAGCGTGTAACTTACCGCTACCACGATGCAAAAACTGCACAAGTAGAAGGCATTATTGCCCGTGGGTGCCGCAAAATTGGCAAAGTTATAGAACATGCATACAATGCCGGTGCTATTTTTGACGGCTGGAGCGACCAGTTTGTTTCGCTTTTGTGGGAGCAAGCTTTTGTAGAGACAGGAATTGACCCAGTGTTTTATACTCATAGAGAACGCCCAACAGACGAAAAACTTCCATGGGATTTTATTGATATGGGAGTATCTAAAAAGTTCTTGCAACATGAGTGGGAAAAGTCTAAAGAGGGCATGACAACACCTAATTGCAGGGATGGTTGCGCTGGGTGTGGCATGAAGTGTTAGGAAGATGTTATTTGTTCGAACAAAAGTATTCTATTGGTACAAGAGATGGGCAGCATCAAATTATTTGGGATATAACGGCTTTGTTGCAAGAGTTGAAGAATGCTAATATTCCTGTTCATAGCCGCAACGTTTCAGATTTAGCTGCAAAAAATAATTTCTTTGGCAACCCCGGACACGCTATGGATAGTGATATCGAAATCCCATGTATTATTGCTTTATTATGCGACGGTATAGAAAAATTAATTGACGGAAACCATCGGTTGTACAAAGCAAAAAAAATGAATCTTGAGACTATTCCTTGCTATGTCCTTCAAAAGGAGTATCATACTAAGTTTATCGTCAACTACGATTCTGAAAGCTATGATAAGGTTATTATGGATTTTGTAAAAATAAACGGAGTTGATTCACATGGATAGTAAAATACGCTTACGCTTTTCAAAAACGGGAAAACTGCGCTTCATTGGCCATCTGGATTTTTTGCGGGTCTTTCAACAAACAATACGCCGTTCTGGCTTGCCAATAGCATATTCTCAAGGATTTAACCCTCATCAGATAATTTCGTTTGCGTTACCGTTGCCGCTTGGAATGGAAAGCATAAACGATTATGTAGACGTTACGCTAACCACCGAACTTCCTCCGGAGCAAGTTGTTCATTGTCTAAACGTATGCGCACCTCAAGGGTTGCATATATCTGCTGCATATAAGCCGTTAGGTTCCTCCGCCGCTGCTGCTACAATCGCTGCAGATTATGTGATTGCGTTACACAACTGCTCAATGTCATTATTGCAACCCGCCGCAAAAAAAATTCTAAGCTCCGAAACGTTAGTCATTCCCAAAAAGACAAAAAGTGGCGTAAAAAATACAGATATTCGCCCAGATATTTATGAAATACATTGCGACTCCACAGTCATATGTGAAATGTCGTGTAAAGTAAATCTACGTCTTTCTGCGGGAAGTGCAAAATTTTTAAACCCGTTAGTAGTGGCAGAGTTGCTCCTTAATACCATGCATCAAAATTTCGAAACACCAAGTCATAACATAAAACCCTGCACATCCACCATGTCCCGCATAGAACTATACCAATCCAGCGGTAAAGGAGGCCTTATCACCTTATGACATCTTCAACAAAGCTGGTAAAACGCCTATTAATAGAACAAAATGAAAACGGCACTCGCATCGCTATAACAGAAGACGGCAAACTCCGTGAAGTCTTTATAGATAAATACAATGCACTATCTAAAATAGGGCAGGTAATAGTAGGGCGCATTCGTACAATAATGCCGGGGCAATTTGCATTTATAGACATAGGTAGTGGGAAAAATGCCTTTGCAAACCTAAAGCTGGGCCATAACCTAAAATCTGGTCAGCCACTGCTAGTGCAAGTGCAAAAAGATGCTACTTCTTCAAAAGGGGCATATGTAAGCCAAGAAATAAACCTAAAAGGCTGGTTGGTGATACTACACAAACATCCCCCAGGGGAAGTTGGTGTTTCCCATAAAATAACAGACGAAAAAAAAAGCCGCCGCTTGAAAAATTTGGTGCGTAAGCTTCTACCCAAAGGGTATGGTGCAATTGTGCGTACCAATGCCGCAGATAGCAATACAGAAGCCTTGGCCGAAGAAATAAACAAATTGCACCAAATTTACGAAGAAATCTTGCAACGTGCAGAGTTTGCATTACCACCCGTCAAGCTTTATCCCACAATATCTGCTAAAGCTGCCCCTACTTTAAATGACGTAATAACCGAAGATATAGATGAGATTGTAATAAGTGCAAACGAAGAAGTTTTTAGTGAAATATCAAACTACATTTGTGGTCTTGCGTCAGTTCTAGAAGAGCGTATCGTCCATCATAACAATGAAAACGGAAAGTTATTTGACACTGTAAAAAAACAAATCTACAACGCATTGGAAAAAGTTGTTCCACTGCCATGTGGTGGATTTATTACAATAGAAGAAACAGAAGCCTGTGTGGTAGTTGATGTTAATTCCGGCAACAATATAAATGCGTACGACTATCAAGAGACTGTACTCAATACAAACCTGGAAGCTACCGCGGTAATTATCGACCAAATAATTTTGCGCAACCTTTCCGGCATAATTATAATTGATTTTATAGCAATGACCAAGCAGGAAGATAAAGCTACTTTAATGGCAACACTTGCTGCAGAAGCAAAACGAGACCGTACAAACCCAGACATATTTAACCTTTCTCCTCTTGGAATTGTGCAAATGGCACGGCCTAAGAGGCGTTTACCTTTAAGTCACGTGCTAGGAGAAAATTGCCCTCATTGTGGGGGTAAGGGGAGAAAGTATTCGTACTGAGCAGTATTCACAGGTTTTAGGTTTACTTTTGTATTCTCTATGGTGCCTCTGTTGGCTGCTTGGTTTTTTCATGGAGTTTCATCCATTTCTCTTGTCTTTATTGTAACAAAAGGTTAGGAAAATGTTTTTGAGACCAGACGTCAATTTTTTTATTGTGCTAAATATTACATACTGATAAAACGCATGGAAATAAGTGATAAAGCAGTAAATGCCCCAACAAGTATTTTGCTGATGATATATGCAGCGTGCAGCAAAAGGTAGTGGGCATTGAGAATCATAGGTTTCCAAGGCTGATAGAGTAGGTGGTTGACAATTTACACAACTATGCTATAATAGATACACGATGAATGTATGTTTTGAGTAAAACAACAAAAGAGGTGAGTGTTTTGCCAAGAAATAAATATCCGGAAGAAACAGTGCAAAAAATCCTAGAAACATCTTTAAAGCTATTTACAGAAAAAGGCTATGAACAGACCACTGTGTTAGATATTGTAGCAAACTTGGGAGGGCTGACGCGAGGGGCATTTTACCACCACTTTAAATCTAAAGAAGAGGTGTTGCTTGCAATTTTTGTAGATAATCATGACGAAAATCATCCATTTAATCAAGCAAAACATGCCAAAGTGGCTAATGGACTGGAGCGGGTAAAGCTTGCATTAAGAAACGCACTTAAAGCGAATATCCAAGACGAGAAGCAAACTTCGATTTCAAACTTGGCTATTTCTTTATTATCAAATCCTCGTTTTCTAACAGAAAAACTTAAAGGCGATATGGAATCAGCCGCCATTCTTGTGCCATTTATTGAAGAAGGTATGAATGACGGCTCAATAAAGCCTGGCAATTCTAAACTTTTAGCAGAACTATTTATGGTGTTAGGCAATTTTTGGATGATGCCTACAATTTTTCCATGTACCCAGGAAGAAACTGTTACTAAAACCTTAATGGTTGCAGAAATACTTGAATACTTTGGTATGCCAGTTATGGATGTGGAAATGGGTAGTGTGTATAATGATGTGCTTGACAAGCTATTGGATATGCAGTTGCCGGATTGGGAAGAGTAATAAGAAAATAGCTCTACAAAAATTTGCCTATACGGCAAACTTTTTTTGCTCAATATACGTACATTCAATATGTATAAATCGAAAGGGAGAATAAAAATGGAAAACATTGTAACTGTTGATTCACTAAAAAAATCATTCAAAAACAACCACGTTTTAAAAGACGTAAGTTTCACAATTCGTAAGGGGAGCATTTTTGCACTGCTTGGCTCTAACGGGGCGGGTAAAACTACTTGTGTAAGAATTTTGTCTACACTATTACGGACAGACGGCGGTAAGGCCACCATTTGTGGTTACGATGTAGCTCGTCAAGCAGAACAAATACGGGAGAGCATTAGCCTAACCGGTCAATATGCCGCAGTAGACGAAGCACTTACCGGCAGGGAAAATCTTCAACTTATAGGCAAGCTAAGAAAATTGCCAAATCCCAAAGAAAGAGCCGTAAAGCTTCTCAGTACCTTCCGGTTAGAAGATGCGGCAGACCGCTTAGCTAGCACATACTCTGGCGGTATGCGGCGTAGGCTAGACATTGCAATGAGCTTAGTTGGTAACCCGCAAGTAATTTTCCTAGACGAACCAACCACTGGACTTGACCCGCAAAACCGTATTGCAATGTGGGAGATGGTTCGGGAGCTTGCAGAAGGCGGCACAACGGTACTTCTTACTACGCAATATTTAGAGGAAGCGGAGTATCTGGCAGATCATATCGCTATTTTGCACGAAGGTAGAATTACGGCAGAGGGTTCTGCAAAAGAGTTGAAGGCTGTGTTGCCACGTGGCGGCGTTGTGCTAGATTTTTCGAACGAAGCCGATACAGAAAAAGCAAAAACAATTTTGAAAGATTACAAGTTCGTACAAGAAAAGCCAAAAGCATTGGACGTAAGCACAGACGGCAGCCCCGAGCAATTTGCTCATGTTCTTACTGCGCTTACAAATGAAGGGATTGTCCTTGCACGCTTTACGCAAAAATTACCAACACTAGAGGACGTGTTCCTCACATTAATTGGCGAAAAAAAGGAGCATGTTGAATAATGAAAAGACTAATTTCAGACTCTTTGGCAATGAGCGACCGTTGCCTGCGTACAACATTTAGGAGCCCGGATGCTTTTGCTTCTGCAATAATTGTTCCGGCAATTGTAATGTGGTTGTTTGGTTATGTATTTAGTAATATTATGGACTTTGGAGAGTATAGCGTCATTAATTTTATTGTGCCAGGCTTGCTTTTGCAAACAATGGGGCAAGGCTCCATATCTACCGGCATAGGCCTTAATAACGATATGACCAAAGGCATTATAGACCGCTTCCGCTCTATGCCAATTGCAAAATCTGCTGTGTTAACTGGCCATGTTGTTGCTTCTATGGCAAGAAACATTATTACAGTTGCGGTAACCATTGGGGTTGCACTGCTTATTGGTTTTAGGCCGCAGGCAAGTTTTGTTGGATGGCTTGCAATTGTAGGAGTGTTGTTATTATACATGCTTGCACTTACATGGATTTCTGTTATTGGTGGGTTAGTTTCATCAAATGCGGAAGCTGTTCAGGGTAAGTTGTTTTTGCTTTTTGTTCTGCCATATTTAAGTACTGGTTTTGTGCCTGTGGAGGCAATAGATGCCGCTTGGCTAAGATGGTTTGTTGCGAACCAGCCAATGACACCTATTATTGACAGTTTGCGTGGGCTTATGCTGGGCATTCCGGTTGAAAGCAGTACGATGCTGCTTGGACTTGCGTGGAGTATTGGTTTTTCAGTAGCTGCGTTTGCAATTTCGGTACAGATATATAAGCGGAAGATGACTAGGTAACAAGAACGAGGCTGGTTCGTTAAGCATTTCATGTGAATAAATATGCATAAGCAATACATCATGGCGGGCTTGACCCGCCATCCCCTTGTATTTTGAGATTCTGGGTCAAGCTTGGAATGACGAAAATGTACATGATATTCATTAGTAATGCTTAACGATACAGCCCCTTTTGTACGTTGAGTTTGATACAATTACATTTCTAGTAAGTTGACAGCTCTTTGATAAGCCATGTTCAAAAATTTTTCCGCAGACAATTTATTATAAATGCAGCTTTTTCGTGTGTCCCGGATTCCAATTTGTATACTTCCAAGGTGAAACAGCTAACGTTTCTATATTGATTTAACTGTCCCATTTTTTCATTCCAATTTATAGTGCCATCAAACGGCAACACATGCGCATCGTAACCATCGCAAAAATTGTCATTTATATGCAATGCAAATAATCTATCACCATATGATGCGAGACAATCATGGTAAAGATTTAGGTTTTCATGTCCGCAATCATAACAAAATCCAACATTCGGTGAGGGAAATCGCTCAAAAAGCGCATCAAGATGCTCGAAGGTCCATAGGTTTTCAAAAGCAAGCTTAACATTTTTTTGTTCTGCAAGCTTAACCATTTCCTTAATTCTATTTAATCCCAACTCTGATATGGGAGGGTATGGAGGAAAACCCGTAAGGTGAATTATTACAGTCGATATATCGTAAAGCACACAATCTTCCACACACGACAAGAGAACACTCAAGCGATTATCGCCTTCATTGCCCTCTTGCCAAAGTAAATTGGCGTTGTCATTTTGAGAATGAATATTATCAATTGCTAACCCGACTTCTTTT
>Ga0123355_10004987_pt1 | contig 19324 bp, 17 predicted proteins | sample TergutEmb28metaG_3_FD_89872 | JGI IMG/M metagenome (GOLD analysis project Ga0123355, IMG submission 89872) | Embiratermes neotenicus P1 segment gut microbial communities from Petit-Saut dam, French Guiana - Emb289 P1 | ecosystem: Host-associated > Arthropoda: Insects > Digestive system > Gut ... | reverse complement strand
TAGCATCTGGCACGGAATTGTAGAGGCCTGAAGATGACTAGTCTTTAGTCGAAACATGTAGCCATTATATAACTACACTATAAATAAATAATTAGATTGTGCTGACGTACACTTATGTTATAACACAGTCTGAAACCTACCAATCTGGCCACATGGCATCACAACCAAGATGACCATAACCTCAATCAACGTCACATACTGCATTAAAATACGTACAAAACTACCACAAAAGTATCTAATATCTGAAGCATACACACAAACATAATCCTCTAGAGCCATATACTTAACACGCATGAATCATGAATACAGAGACAAAAATAACATACCTGTGCTTGATATGAAGTAAACGAAATTTTATCCACAAGAACAGTGACAATTACATAAGGTGTATTGTCTTCAGGCTTCTGCTTTGGATTCTGTACATGTTTATGTGCCACCCAAACTGAAAATATATGAAGATAAGGTTACTTTTAAACATCACCCAATCAAATGACTATAGCATGCACATATCCCCTGGCTTCTGTGATAGATGTGTACCCAAGAGTGGTCATATAATTCAAAATTTTTGTTATTCCTTTCATTTTGCTGCCTTCAGGTTTCTGTGACAAATGCGTAAATAAGTTACTTTTAATACCACTGATTTCATGTGTTCACAAACTGCACTTTATTTATTGTAGACAGATACTTCCACTACTTGATTCTTCTGCAAAACCAAAACCAAGCAGCTGTTGCTGTAAAAGCAATGTACAATTACTGTGGTAAAAGTTTATGGATCCTCATATCCAATCCTCTTATTAATTACATGAGTAAATTTAATATATTCATTTTCATTTGTGTCTTCTTTACAGTTTCAGCTAATATATTGTGATGCTAACAAGAACAACCATATCACAAGTAACAAACAGCTATTTCTGTCTGTGTCATAAAAATATGCATGTTGTAAGAGCACAGCTGCAGAAAATATGCAGCCACTACTTAATTTCACAGGAACATTGTGTAAGGCCCATAAAAGTTTCGACCAGTGCAATACGTTTACAAAATTTATATTATTTTACACCATTAGTAGCTGGGGATGGGCCAAGATAGCTCAGTTGGTATGGTGACTCACTACAGGGAACTCCAGGGAACGAATCCCAGTGGGGGCGAGATTTTCCGCACCTGTCCAGACAGGCCCTGTGTCCCACCCAGCCTTCTGTACAATGGGTACCAGGTCTTTCCTGAGGGTAAAGCCACCGCGGCACGGTACTGATCACCCACCCCCATCTAGCGCCAAGGTTAAAGAAACAGCAGAGCTATACCTCTACTCCCCCTCTGGGCCTATATGGCCTGTTCTAGGGTGAACTTTTACAAGCAGCTGGGACAGCATAGTTGGTAGAGTAACTATACCATGGACTGAGTGATCTGGAGTTCAAATCCCAGCAGAGTTAAAAGATTTGTTATTTTCCAGAATGGCCAAACTGGCTCTGGATCTACCCAGCCTCCAATTTAATGGGTACAGGGGGCTATGTCCCCCCAGAGGGTAAAGCAGATAGTGCCGCACACTGAACACTCACCTCCATCTAGTGCAGAGGTTAAGAATGAGTGGAGCTATATCTCCAATCCCCCTGTGCACCTTAATTTGTGTGTAGGGACAACTTTATCTTTACCTTTATTTGAAACTACAGGTAACCGGCATTTCTTCAGCTGAACACACATAACCACCTTATATTCACCTGCAAATATGTCCATATCTTCCAGCAACCTTCCCAACCTTACATAACCCTTGAAAGTAACATATTTCTCTTGAAGTGAAACATCATCTTTCAAAGGAATGATAGCACTTGCAAAGCTATCCTGTACAGACAGGAAACAAAGCATGTATTTGACACAAGCCACAAAAAATGTGTGATGTGAGGCTCTTGTGGTAACAATGAAGATTACTGTCTTGTGGGATGTTACACAACATACTTTAAAAGACATACACCAGTGTTTCAAAGAACAGTACTGTCTCCATTTCATTCTTCTACCCTGAGAGTGGATGAAGAAAGTTACTATGAAACACTGGTATGTACCTCCCACACCACATGGAAACAAATCCCAGAACACAGTAATCTTCAAACTGCAAGTACTCTACACTATAAACAGGTATGGAAACATTAATACTGTATTTCTGAACCTTTTTCAGCAAACACACTCCATAGTGTTGGAGCAAGACTTATGGTAACCCTTCACTAGGGTGACCTAATTTTTATCAGAAAGTATTAGTAATCATGTACTATAAAAACATGCATACAAACTTTAAATAACGTATGCACAGATATGCTGTACCCAAGAAAGCTCTCAATGATTCTTTTAGGTCTTTTGTATGTGACTCACAAAATACAAAATATGTCTCATCTGCCACCATATGATGCTCCACATATTCACTGGGGAACCATGTAACCTCAATTTGAAACCAGCACAGTAAATTCTGAGAACAGTCATAAGCTACTGAAAAGTGAATCTCAAATAACGGCCTAAACAGGAGTGGAAAATGTATTCAAATTTTCCAAAACCATCTTTGCGATTTTGCACGCGAAGTAATATTTATTTACAGCAAAAACAAATTTATTTTATCAGACACACATATATATATTGTTCCAAAGCTCATCATATTATTCAAAACACTGAACACCCACAACTAATCTTTCCTGATGGCAAGGTCTACTTGCAGTGGGCCAATATATACCAAAATTAAATTCATCACACCATTTTTATTGCAGACTCTGAAATCCAGGTTTCATCAGTACCTGTTGCATGATGTTCCAAGATTAATTATGCAGGTAGATGACCATGACCTCTCCAGTATGTGCCCATTTGATGTGTTTTATTCAAATAAATAAAATCCTCTACCTTAGAAAGGAATCTTCTATGAGTGCTTATTCAGGAAGCTGGTTCAAGTGGCTATGTGCCTGCCTCAAATCTCAGGCAGCACACCAACTATACTGAGTGGCTAATGGTGTACCTCAGTATCTACAGGAAAATGCCAAGATAATACCTCAAATGGGCCACAACCACTTCCTTCCACATTTCCCACTTAGCCTATATTTGACACCATACACAATGCAACACTAACAGTGTCATTAAATAAAGCATAAATAAACCCACAACTACAGAACAATTATGCACTTAATATAAATTTAAATGGCAAAGTATGAGTTAATGTAGCATTACAGTAACTAATTTCTTGAGTCATTTGTCTTCTAGACTTACATTCATTTTACGAGGTGGCAGTTCTGCTTGGGAATTTGGCAACAATGACAACAGATGGCGCCTGGAACTCTGAAGTGTCTTGTAGCCTCTGTCTATACCCATATATTCAATCAGTTGTTGTTTCACTATGAAACAATACCGAAATGGTTAGAAAACACACAATGCTGTCCCCAAGAAAGACAACAGATGACTTCTGGAACCCTGGACTGGCATGTAAGCTCCAAGCCAATACTCAACAACTTTATCACCTCCTGACTTGCTACAAAAAAATAATTAAACAATTCTCAAAATTTAATGATGGCATTGTATGACTACTAATGCTGTTGCTGTCCACTTACTCCAGCATTTCAGGTGACTGGCTCTATCTGAAATGTCAAGTTTTTGGAATATTACATTTCAGTCACAGAAATATAATAACAATAATAATAGTGAAATGTTTAAAAACTTCTGTGTAAGGCCACATATTTAATCAGTTTTCGTTTCACCATGGAATCAACAGTAAAATGTTTATATAACTAATAATCAATCACCCTCATTTAAATTAAAGAAAGAGCTTCCAGTATGTAGCTTAGAAACCTTAGATGTTCTTGGAAAAATACAATTAACCATCTGACATACATACATAGACATACACACACACATCATTTCACAGGTCCACAAATTCTGACAGCTATCTGTTACATGAAAAATCTGTTAAAACAAAAATTAATCTCCCATCAATTTAAAGGCAGGGCAGAGATGCACTAACCCACACACTAATCATATAAATACAATAAAAAATATGATTTGAAAAAACATTTTTTATTTAAATTAAAATTTGTACACATAGCATGACTATTAAGCACATTCACTCCTCTACACATCCTAGTAACAGTATTACAATCAACACACAGTTTCTAACATCAACTGTAGTGCTGTAACTGGCAAATACAGAAAAACAAGCTGTGCAGCACACAAGGTCCAAAAGAGCTGTCAATGCACACAGCACGGATACCACTGCTTTACACACACAAAGAACAGGTATGGGAATGTCCATGTGAATATTAACACATGCAGATCTTCACACATACTGTGGCCATTAAAAGTGTCCAACCTAAAGAAAAACAAAATTGGTCTGCAATTTTTTATAATACTCTCAAGCTGATGTTTGTATAAAGACAGCAAAGAGAGTGATGTGAATAATCACTCTGCAGGCAATCAAATATGCCTACAAAAGGATATGATGTGTCAGTCTTTATCATTAACAGTCAATGACTTAATCGTAGAAGGTGATGGCTAAGTTTCTGGGGTTAGGATTGATACCTGTTCATATCACTGTGTCATGTTTTCTTGTGAACACTGGACACAAAATTTCAGTTAGAAAGTGGGAAACAAAGAAACATTTGAAAGATGAATGCATAGCTGGTTGGCTATACAGAAACAAGAGTGGATATGTGGTATGAATTCAACTGTCTCATAAGGCAACTCAAGTAAACATAGTAATGAACCCTTGGGTTTGAAAATTTCCCACCTGATTAAATGATGTAGCCTCAAAAGAAGCCATGAAATTAGTTATTATGCTTCTATTGTATCATACTTAAAAAAAAAACACAAACTGAACTCTACACTATGAAATTAGTTACCATTCTTCTATTATATGACACATAAAAAAGTACACAAAATACATTAACTAAGTTCTTGCATATATGTTAACAACTGTTCAGAAAAACTGACTGTACACTGAAATGTTCAAACTCAACTTGTCAAAAGGCCTAAACTCCCTACTTGGTACAATCCAGGGGTATACTACCATATTAAAACATACTAATACCAGACCCTACCTTAAACTAGCTAAAATTTAGTCAATCCCCTCAGGGAACATTTGCCCCTTTTATATTACCATACCATCAGTACTTTCCCATAGAGATTTTTTAGATACAAGTGACACCAAATTCGAAAGCCAGTAGCATCCCCCAACAAAGAAGTTCAACAAACTGTAATACTATGCAACAAAGTTATGTTTGCATCACGTATGTTTCCTTAATCTCAATTCTACAGCCACGACATTAACCGCTCGTTTGAGGCAGGCCTGCCACGGAACGATTGATAAAGTCATGTCTTTATTCTCCGCAAGTGAAAAAATACGATCCCCACGAAAATAACTATTTCAGTTGCACAGGGTTTCTCCAAACTGAATTTATGTGCCCACTTTTAACAGCGCTATTAAAATTGAGACACTTAACAATTACTTACCTTCTGCCATAGACAGTTCATTTGCACAAACCTTCCCACTGCTGTGGACATTACTACCACTGCAGAATGGACTTGAACCCCTGTTATAAGAGATATGTTACTCTTATTCACAGATCATATATATCTCTTATTGAAGATGTTAGGCATGACACGCCGTGTCGACTGAGCAGGAGTTACAGACGTTTCGTATGCCTTCATTTTCACTGTCAAGACTTCAGCTGACTTTTCTTTGACTGCTTGACAATGAAGACAAGAAGACCTTCGAAACGTCGGTAGCTCATCACCAGTCGATACAACGTGACAAGTCAGAACGCTTGGAACATAACGTTAATTCATCAGTCGAAACCACACATCTGATCGAAAAGGCGTCGCGAGTCTGTATACTCGAGTCGTCACGTCAATAGGGACTTCAAGTCTCGTATTACTTTCGTTTATTTTCACCATATTAATAGTTATATTCTTAGAATAAAACGTTATTACAATATTTTTTAATACGAAACAAATTAACAGTGGTTAAAAAATGCCGCGATACTAATATAGCGTAACATAGGTGGCGGTACGTTCCTTTGTTTGACAATTATAAATTACTGGCACAGAACTTGTATGAAACGAATGATTGTCTGAGAATGTATATAATTTTCGTTACGTACGTGTTTTTTATAATACACCTGTTACGCAAAACTGAACTCCCCCATATTCTTTTAAAAAATATGGTCGCCATCTCGATCTTTCCAAACGTAAAACTGGCACTTGGTTCAAATCAGAAACTTGTTTCAAGGTCAAGATAAGAACCACCTAAAACACCGTCTATGACATAATACCCCATGGAATGCAGACATCACAAGTGAACAGAAAACAGGAGTGTACAAGAATCGATGGAAACTAATCAATTCAAATGTGTTAAAGAAATTCATGCTTTTTATTTAAATACAAGCTGTCATTGGGTGTGACACACAGTAAAATGTTTACACTGTATATGAATGGTAAAGACTGTACAAAATACTAATTTATTTAAATATGAATCAGTTATGGTTATTATTCACTTCATAAACACATCTTCATACTATTCCCCTTTAAAGTTTGTGTTTTTCGGATGATGCAGAACTACAAACCTTTCCTGATGCTCTAGTATCAGCACCTAGAAGAAAACATAAGTTTTACCTCTGTTAATAAAACATAGAAGATTCTGGGGGAAGTGGTTATTATTTCATGTGGCTGATGGGAAACCACACAAAAGTTTACTATGATAGCTGAAGCCATAATTAAATTCAAGTATGTACTTTCTGTGCAAAACAGGTGAAAATCAAAGTGATTCCTGCACTTCCTATGGGTGACAGAGGTTCAGACCTATACATTCTTAATCTCAGAATTAGGTGCTGTTTATGTGTACATAAAGTCAAGGAAAATCTCTGAAACTCTTGATACCATCTCCTTTTTTGCACAGTTGATGGCCCAATATGTCATCATATACTGCAATAATTTTGAATTCCTGTAACAGCTGTGGCTAACATATAGACAACAAAATTACATATTTATATACACTGCAGATTACTTGTACACTGGTCATTTAATTAAATAAACCCTTCACATAACACCAGAATTCCATGAAAGTCAGACTGAGAATAACACCTCTAATATGTTAAAAGCAATCACCATTCAAGTCTGCTGATCCCAAAGTTATGATGTTAGCAGAAACTGAGTCCTGGCTGGACTTAGATGATGCACCACCACTGCTGGCTTTATCTCGAGAAGATCCAGCGTTGCGTGACTTGCCAGACGATGCTGATCCTGTAAATATTTTTAAAAAATTGACATCTCCAAAAACAAAACTGGAGTTTCAGTTGTACTGCTCATGTTTCATACTTTATACTGCTTTCCCCTCCAGGTATCTGGGTTTAATCTCGTCCTCTACTCCATCCTGTCTGGTGGTCTTAATCTAAATTTCATTTGACCTTTATCCTTTTCTGGCCAGAGGGTCTGCATGCTTTTGCAAGTAGTTCTTGACTAAATGTCCTGAGGCTATTGTCTATCCAAAATTTATTACTGATCAGTAATTTTCTTTACTCAAAATTCTGTTACCTGCTTTCCATTCTTTGGGTACCATGGAGTATGGACTCCACAGCAGTTCTTACATGCAGGTACTGTTCCTCAGTACAGTTTTGAAAGTACTACTAAAAAGGTGCGGGAAGCCAGGGACCAAACATGCAAGGCTGTAGTGCTAAAGAAGGAGAATGAGGAGGAGGAAGATGAGGAGGAGGAGGAGGAGGAGGAGGAGGAGGAGGAGGAGAAGGAGAAGAAGGAGAATTGGCAAATTGACATGGGTTTGGCCCTGAAATTGGTTGGGTGGGATTGTTTGTCATGACCTTAATTTTATGAATTCTCAGTCTGGAATTATATTTCTGTTCATCAAGCTAATGCCTTTCCCAGGTGCAACAGCCACTGTTACTGGGATTCCCTGAAAGTGTGCCACAGTAAATTCACTGGATGCTCACGTTATCATATAACGCAGTTTGCTGTAGCAGGGGAGCATACATTTTTCAGGAATACAGGAGCTACCCGAAAATTCTAGGTGCCAGAAGGGTGACAAACTGAGCTGACGAATTCAGCGTCCTGGAATCCTGTTAAGACCCTGAAGGGAACCTCATGCTTGCCAGCATCAGAGCTAGACTGTGCTCCTGATTTCTCACCTTTCTGCCTCTGGGAGTTAAAGGTAGGATGTCAAATCTGTATTGAATGCTGTGGGTCACGATGAGGATCCAGCACAATGACACCATATCCCTCGATCTCAAGGCATGGGAGGTTGGCAAATAAAGATGTCAAACTATATTGCAATTGAACCTACGAATTGTAGGAATTTGTTTCTGTTCACATCCTAATTTCTCTCTTTATATCGTTGTGGGTAATCCCATCTATATGCAGATGTAACAAGGATACTAGCCATTGAATGTCAGTCAAAACAAACAGACATTGACTATGACTGGAACTGAGTACATTCCAAAAGTAGTGAAGCTACATTATCACTGTGCTAGCCTGCTTGGTGCATGTCTGATGGAGAAGTCAATAGTCTGAGGAAGGAAGAGTTTAATCATTCAGAACATAGAATCATTTACCTGGCCCTGGGAGTGACAGTTTGCTCAGTGATGATTTTGTGAGTGGTGTATGTCGGAGACACTCCCGAGAAGAAATACAGGTGAGAGATCCTCCAGGACTGTGAGACATGGGAAGAAACAAACCCTTTTGATCCAGATAGCGTGTCACAACTGGCCCTGCTTCTATGTGACGAGTCACAAATTCAGCCAATTGCTGAAGAGCACTCTGATTCTGTTCTTGCAACTCACGTGCCTGTATATCTTTCTGAAAATCATGAATAGAAAAACCAGAATATATTTATTATTTCATTATTCAAAACTTTACTGAAATAAAAATTTAAATTAAGCTTACAGTTCACTGGTATGTTATGACAGTTCAATGGGTCCACCAACATACAAGCAGCAACAAATTTGAATGTGTTAAATAATTATGATGTCCAAAATTTCTGCTTATAAAAGCTTCGTTTATTTGAAATGAATACAATATATTCCCTTAGCTTTGCATCATTACTATAATGGTAATCTGGACGGTCCGGGATCGAATCCCGGTGGGGACAAGGTTTTTCTGCCTGTCCAGACCGGCCCTGGGGCTCGCCCAGCCTCCTGTAAAATGGGTACCAGGTCTTTCCCGGGGTAAAGTGCGGCTGGGGCATGCTGCTGACCATTCACCCCCTTCTAGTGCCACGGTCATGGAAGAATAGAGCTATACCTCTACCCACCCTCTGGGCCACACCAGGACTGTAATGGGATCACTTTTACCTTTACCTTTTACTATAATGGTAATTATGAAACACTCAAAATTTTTTTTTTCAGTATTCTGTAAGTCTGGTTCAGCCATTCCTCAATGGAACATAACACTCTTCAGATGTAATGTTGTGCAGTATATAGATATCAATGTTGGGAGGAACCTACTGCCTCTATTTTTTACCCTGAATCTTAATACAGTAATTATTAATGACAGAACTTCAAATCCCAGTTGGCAAGTTTGGAAGCAGTTTATGTAGTGTCTAATCTATTCCAGTTTGTATCAGTGCGCATTATTAATAAAGTATATATTTTAGTATGCAGCCAAGACCATGGAACTTCAAGACGTAAAGTACTCAACTTACCTCTTCCAACATCGTGGGCTTTGTCAGGCTCAAGCCTTTTACTTCTCTCACAGCTTTATGAAGCTGTTTCTCAGCACGTTCAAGTTTGACAGCTTGTTCTCGCAAATCATAATCCAATTCACTTAACTCCTGATCTTTGTTTCGCCACACAGTACGGAGATCACCTTCTGTTATGCAAATTTCCTGCAAAGTTTGTTCCAGCACCTAAAAACAATGATTACAAAAACTTAAAATTTTAGACAGCATTTTACTTTTCTGTCTCATCTAGCATCCCAAAGACAAAATAAAGTAATATACTTTATATGGACACCTGTATATACCATGTATCCATCACAGAGGCTGGTTAGAGAACAAAGTGGCTGGGAATCAGTGACTTACATCATATTTAAAAAGTGTATGAAAATTTGCATGATTTCAGAATTCTGCCATAGTTTAAATGAGATATTCGGTTTTCTGGGACATTACAAACCTTGATTGGTATTTAGTTACCGACGTTTCAGGACAACCTATTGGTCCCACCTTCAAGGGTCAAGCAGTTCAAGAACCCTCCTTGGACTCCTTGACCCCTGAAGACAGGCTCATTAGTTTTTCCTGAGAAGTTGGTAACTAAATACCAATCAACTATTTGTAACATCCCAGAACAGTCACTATCTCACATACTGAGATTTTTCCCAGCATGCAATTCCTTGACAAATATTCATATACAACTTTCCTTTTGTAAGATTTTGACTGATACATAACTTGAACAGAAAATGAATTTAATCTTGAATGCTATGTGACAACATTGTACATTTTCACTATAATTGCACAGTTTACACAAACTATGCATTGGCCAAAATTTTATGATGGTACCTTCTAATCTCAGGGTTCATAATGGGATCACGTGGTGCAAACACACAGGTATAGATTTCTGGACATGGTGTATAGTATTCTTGCAGTGGTATCCCACACACATATGAATTACCTCAGTCTGGTTGTTTAGTTCAGTGAGCTGTGCTTTCTGCTGCCTCAGTGTATTAACAGCAATATAATAATGCGATTCCAATTCTTGTCTGCACTCATCACCTGCAAAATGACAGTATTAACCTTTTGGCGCCGGAATTATGTTTTCAATTTTAGCACACTCTGTATATAAAATGTGAATAATTCAGGAACGAAATAAGTTAGATTTATGAAACAAACTGCATTTTGAAGAGGACAAAACGGAGAGTACATTACCATGTTTAAAATATTCAGTACTTATATTTGTTGAATAAATATATAAAATGCAACGTTTAGAGGTTAGTGGTGCAGTGCGACCACTATAGTCGTCGCTAGGCGTCAAAGGGTTAAAATTGGCAGAAGGAATATGAAGTGTATAAAGCATCATGTTGTGTTCCAATGTATTATGGCACATTGTAGCATAGTAGGTGAGTAGCAATATTTCTGCCTTCATGTTCTATTCTGAACAGGGAAGCAGTATGATCCTCTGAAACTTTCTCACTCACATACAGGATTTCATAGTCTCTTATCCCAGAAGACCAAAATCAATACTGTTATAACCTGAAAACTTATAAATCAAAAGATGTACACTTATTTAGCAATCTTTGCACAAGAAACGGACATAATAGGGATGTAAATTTCATCCATCTACCCCTACCTGATTCTTTTCCACAACTACTTAAGAAATTTTGCAGAGCGGGAAGGGAGGTGGATACATTAAAAACTCTCAAGCATATTAAGTTTTGATTCATTCTAGTCCAACATGAACTTTAATTTATATGATGCTCAAATATCTGGGATCCATGCAGAGAAGGACAGATAAATGTTTCATACCAAGTACAGAAGAAAGCTGCTCAATTTACAAATTGTACGAAGGATTCTGACTGGGAAACCTTGGCTCAGCGTAGGATGATAGCACGCTTATGCATACTTTTTAAAGCATAAACTGGGGAAGAGGCTTTGAAAGCTATATGCGACAGGTTGCGAAGGCCTTACTATTTGAGTAGGGTAGATCACGTTCGGAAAATTAGGGACAGGAAGCAAAGAACAGATATCAGGAAGTATTCCTGTGTAAATATGACCATTAAAAACTGGAACCAACTACCTGCAGAAGCATTAGGGACTTTCCCTTGTAAACCTAAGATTTTTAGAAACAGAGTTAGGAGAACAGTTATAAACAGGGTGAAATGAAAGGAATAGAAGTGTGGCAAAAATCATCTAAAAGTGCAGTGAAATGAGGTAAGGTGAGGTGAAGTGTAGTGATGTGAGATGAAATGGAGCGGTAGGAAATTAAGTGGAGTTAAGCCAAATGAGAGGGTAGTGAAGTGTAGTTGGGTGAAGTTTAAATGAGAGGAAGTGAAGTGTCGACAAGTGTAGTGAAGTGGAGTTAAGTGTAGTTGGGTGAAGTGTAGTGAAGGTCTTAGTAACAGAGTGTCTAACATTATTAGAAGATATACAAATCATATGAAGTTTGTCGCTTATATGGTTTTTTCGTATATCACATTCTTTCATGTTCTTTTGGTTCCATTTTTTTTATCATTGTATATATGGTTGTTTGTTTTGTATGCTTATGTTTAATTTTGTAAATTATGTATTTTTATTGTTATGTTTATGTATTCTTATTGTTATGTATGTTCTGTTCTGTATATTCTGTTTTCATTGTGCCATCTAGCACTCTTTGGCTATCCTGACTGAGGTTTTTCTGTGCTTTTTCCTCAGTTGTAACACAAATGCCAGGGTATAACACGGCCTGCGCTCTTCCCAGTTAGTTGTTAATTGTGTTGTTCTATGTATTGTTGTTAACTGTGTTGTTTTATGTACTGTTTGTGTGTAAATGTGTACTGTACCTGCTACTGGGTGTCAACCCAATTGCAGTTAACAAATATATCATATCAAATGAAACCTTGTCAAAAAAAGCATACACATACCTTGATACATTAAATATTGAATGAAATACAATCAAAAATCTTTCATCTCAGCAGCAATGTATTTGAAATGATGGTCTTGTCCATCACATGAGTAGCACCTGTCATGAAAACTTCTATCAGTTACCTCACTGGAGAGGTAATATTAAGCATCCACCTGAACCAAATTCTGTCACCCTGACGATTCATCTGAAGTGTCCATAATCTTAGTATTAGACGTCCTTCATTTAAGATTTTCTTCAGCTCAGAGTTCTAACCTGCTACTTATGAAGGGAAACTAACCATAAATTTTCAACGGGCTGTAATTTGGCAGACCACTGATACATACATCATAATACTACGTCTCAGCTTTACACTTGTCTTATCTATCAGGAAAGCAAAATTTCATATTCACGTTTTATTATTTATAGTCTGAATTTTAACTGCCTCCATGAAACATAAACTGAATTACACTCTTACTTTCTTCATCCACAGCAAACAAGTTTCTTTTATAATTCTCATTTGTGGCATTGATAAGCTTTAGTGTATTTTCCATAGCTTGAATTTCTTTTTCTGTTTTCCTTATTCTTGCATCTAATTCATCACCTTCCTGCTGAAGTTCATACTTTTCTTGTGCACTCTGAAATAAAAACATGAGAAAAGTAACTGACAGCTAGACATAGATATTTACCACATTCACTCCCAATCCTGTCACCTGATATGCTGGGGTTTACTACATTCCAACAGTGATCCTGTCAAGCGATGGCCTGATGGCACTGTTCAATGAAAAGCTATTTTCTTCTATAGATGCCATTTAAATAAAGAAAAATATTAAGTGTAGCTTGTTGAAGCTCAAGAGTGGAAATATACAGTAACTTATTCTCTTGCAATTTCATTTTGAATGTATGAAGATCAAAAGCAGCATTTGTGGAATAACTGCAGGTTTATCATGTAATATCAGAGTAGAGGCATAAAATAAACGCTGACATATGGAAGATATGTAGCCCTTTGAAGTGCAGAGGTTACTATATCAGTAGTCATTCTGTTGCAATTAAAACCATGTAGATGATATCCAATTATTTCATATACATAAGGAGTAAACCACTGTCATAAGTGGGTTCCTGTCACCATGGCATGGCACGTACACCACAGGTTGCAGATGAAGCAGCAGTCTCCAATATGGAAAGTGGCCGTGAATATATCGAATAAGCAGTCGCAGACAACTGATAAGGGTGGTCCTCCAGCTTGGGGTTGGACGAGGTGCTAACGATTCCTCACCATAAAAACTCACCATGTTACAAAGCATATCACAAAGCCTCTGACTTGGACTGATCCTTTGGTTCAGGGCAGGGACAGGTGAAAGGCTCCTACAAATGTGGTAATGAACCTCTGCATTCAATAAATTGTGGGGAATTTCTTGACTAGCCTAGGACCAATTAGCTTCATGGAGTTAGTTAGTGTAGGAGGTACCCTTCATGAAGAATGCTGCTTAAAATGTTGTATGTAGTTGGTAAGTGATATGTCTTACTACTAGAACCACTTTTTTTGCCTCGTCCATAAATAGATATAATAAGGGGCTCCTTTCCCTTATGAGGCAATTCTTCCTTATGCCAAACAGAATAAGTTTATTGATCTCAGAACATACCATATTTCCCATCTCATAAGGCACTACAAGTGACAAGACGCACCCTATTATCAGCAAGGTATTTTTGTCGATTTAATACTTACTTACTCCATGGTGCAGAGTCCTTCTTGAGAAGCTAACTGGTTTGCAGCTAGTCAAGAAATTCCCTGCATTTCACAGAACCCGAAGGTTCATTACCGCACTCACAAGCGTCTGCCATCTGTCTCTATCCTGGGCCAGCCCAATCCAGTCCATATACCCACATCCCACCTCCTGGAGATCTGTTCTAATTTTGTCGATTTAGTAGGTTATTTATGTATGCTTCCTTCCAGTGTTAAGAAACTGGGTGATTTTTCAGAATTTATCTGGAAGGGGAGGGCAGCTTCTTATGGGGTAGAAAATACAATAATGTTGTACTCTGCTTGTATCAGTACTGCTGGAAAGGACAGAGCGAACCATCAAAATGGCAGCAACATATTTCTCCACAAGGTTAGTACCCTACAAGATAGCACGGTGTCACAACCCATAACACCATAATATGATCTTCACTGCTGTGAAAGCATCAAATTCTGATTCTTGGATTATGTTATAACAACACTCCTCATAATATTGTACAACTAGTAAAGTAAAATTGCTTCAAAACATCTTCATCATTTCTATTATAACTTGTCAACCCACTGGTATTCTATCCAGCATAAAAGAGTAATTTCACTGTGCACTTCATGTTTCATGTTGCAGATCTAACAGAGAAAACCAAAAGATATCATGAAATTTACGCCATACTCATATCCACATGTGTGTTAAGTCACCACTGTTCAAATGTGTGTGTAATGTGATAGAATCTTTGGACGTGATTTGAATCCTCACCTCCCTGCTTTTCCTTTTATTAAATACATGTCTAAATTTTAATTTTTTAATGTCAGTGTTATTCATGTTTAACATTTTAGCAAATGCATAGAGGAGAATCCCCATTTATGGTATCTTCAGGAAACAGTGGATATAAACACTAAATATAAAAACATCAAATCAAGAAAATTTAATGCCAAAATTAATGAATTTGGATAATGAAAACTGAAGGTTAAATGGGAGATAAATTTAAATCTAGGAGAATTAATTGTGGTTGTTACCATATTGTGATAATGACTAGGAAGATGATCATCATGACGTGCAAGTTGGGTACTTGTGATCGTAAAATCTAAATTCAAATATTAAACCTACATCAATAACACAATGATAGTAAACTGCAATTATACAAAGCCATAACACCTACAGGGTACTGGCATAGTAACAGAATGTTGAACACATACATTGACAGTCACAAGTAGCAGGCTGTACCGCTGCAATGTGTGATATACAATGTAATTTATTATCCTGACCAACAAATGCACAACACATTAAAAAAAAAAGTTCAACATAGAACAGGCCACAAAGGCCCATAGGGGGAGAAGAGGTATAGCTCTAGTCTTTCTTTAACCTCAGCGCTAGATGGGGGTGAGTGGTCAATGCCACGCCCCAGACACTTTACCCCCAGGAAAGACCTGGTACCCATTGTACAGGAGGGTGGGTTGGTCCCAAGGCTGGTCTGGACGGGTGCGAAAAATCTTGCCCCCACCGCGATCAATTCCCACAACATATATTTTATACATCATTCATATCCTACCAGCATACAAGAAACACCACCACAGGACTGTCCAGATTGTATATGCAGCCACCAAACAACAACCTCCATGTTTTATTAACATTTTATAGATTTTATCATACAACAACAATCATGTGAACATTTTAACCCTTTGACGCCCGACGACCACTATAGTGGTCGTACCGCACCGCTAACCTCTAAACTTTGCATTTTATATATTTATTCAACAAATACAGGTACTGAATATTTTAAACATGGTATATACTCTCCATTTTTTTCTCTTCAAAATGCAGTTTGTTTCATAATTCTAATGTATTTGGTTCCTGTTTTATTCACATTTTATATACAGAGTGTGCTAAAATTTAAAAAAATAATTCCAGTGCCAAAATGTTAATCTACTGCTTTTATTGAGTTGTAATTTTAATAGTTTTAATAATTTTGTAACTTAAGCAAGCACTGGGTTAAGACTCCCTGAAGATGATGCAGATGCATCAAAACATGTAGGAGTACTCAAGGTATATAAAATATTGTTAATATATGTATATATGTTGTGTGTTTGTTGGTCTGGGTAATACACTGTACACAATGCACGGTACATACATCAGAATGATACAATGTATTGTTTATTAATACTTTACTCTCAGTGTTAATGTTGGAATCAGCATGAATCTGGCAAAAGTCATTACTATTTTGATCATATTTTCAACTGGAAAAAAGAACAATGAATTAATATGATATTAACTTGCTTTAAAGTTAGTTATATTACCTTTATTTTGAAATATGTTACTGAAAGCTGCTCCCCATCTTCAGATGGTCCAATTGAGTTCATTACAATGTCATACTTCTTCTGCAGCTGGCTAATTTTGGTTTCACATCTTTTGATATCTGCAATTAGGTGAGTTTTCTCTTCACTCAAATTTCGTTTCTGAATTAAGAGGACATCTTTGTGCAACCCAATTTCCAACTTCCGCTCCTTCATAGCCTGAATTTCCACCATCACTTAGTATAAGATTATGAACACCATTTCTACACAGTAACTAATAATAATAATAATAATAATAATAATAATAATAATAATAATAATAATAATACAGTAACTCTCTAAAGATACAACCAAAATCTGCCAATTACTTGAAACACGTGCCATTCATCCACATTGTTTCATTATGCTTTGCACAAATAAACCCATCTTTGCCCATCACAAATTTCTGTTAACTGGCCTGTAATAGAGCTGTCACATTTGTGGAGTCCTGCTGCACTCCACAATGTGCATTCACAGTCCATTATTTACTTGATCTCTTAACTTTCCAAATCACTTTATGTGAATAATGTGGTAGCAAAATTCACAACAGCAATTAACCAAAACTATTTTCTCTGCATTGGTTCGTAAGAATTATTTTGTAAAGAAAAAATTCAAAGCCTTAAATATGTCACAGATCCTCAGACTTCTAATTATATGAATCAGAGCATACTGGGAGTAAAAATATATTGCAATTTTCTAAACTCTTTTGCAACTTACAGCATCCAGTTCAAGCTTCTGCTTCTCCAGTGAGTAAACTTCATCTCCCTCATGAGCAATTGCCTTTTCAGCCTGATGCACTCTCAGGCGGAGAATGTTTTCCTCCACCTGCTTCTCCTGGTTATGAGACTTGCTGAGTTTCAGTTGTTTCTGCCCTGCATCTCTTAGCAGAATTTGATTTTGTCGTTTGTCTGCCACCTTTTCTAATTCTGCTGATTCTGCACTGACTGCCTTAGTCAGTCTCTGCATCTTGTTCTGTTGTTACCAACATAAATTTTAATGAGGAAATAATTTGCAAATATGCTGAAGTAGCAGCACATTAAATTCATCTGCTTATACAGTGAGGCATACCTCTACTATTTGATTCTGAGACGTAAGAAGGTTGAGAGTTGCAATTTTTTCACTCCTAACTTCGTCTAGCTCTGCAATCTTCTTTTCATGGGCTTCTTTTTCTTCAGCATCTTGATCACTACCTATGAGATGGTTAATACGCAACTCAATCATCTGTGCCTCAAACGCCTGTACAAATGATAACAAATCAATTAAATGGTAAAGTCAAAGTAACAGTGCTTTTTGTACTAAACTGTAGTAAAATCATTTACCTTCTTGTCAATAATCTCCTGCTGGAATGTAAGTTCTTTTTGTACTTCCTGGACATGAGATACAATCAAAGACTTTGCTGATTCCAAACCACGAATGTCAGCAAGCCACTGTTCCTCTTGCTTCTTGAGATCAAATAATTTTTTGTGTGTTCGAAACAGTAGGTCATTGAGTCTGCTTGTCTCTAGAACCAAGACATCTATTGCCTTCTCCTCACACTGAAAGCAAACAGTCAAAGTTCTGCTTCGAACAGGTCAATTATTTACTGTGCACAGGCTTATAATAGTATTCAATACCATCTTTGTATGGCAAAGAATTTTATAATGATGTCTCTATTCACCCATTAATTAATTAATTAATTTTTTGATGCTATTATTTCCTCCTTGTTTTGGACTATAACAGACCAGCTCCGGGAAAAATCAAATGATTGTGACATGGGAAATTACAGATGGCTTAACACATTTAAATATATGTTTCTTAAAATAAGGTACATTACACGCCTGTACATTTAAAATTAAACACACGTGTTTAAATTGTATTAATGGAATCAAATTCTATAAGATAAAGGGATGCTATTCCACATGAATCCTTGTCTATATCAAGATAATTAGAATAACATTAATCACTGTAATCATTTGATGTGTTAATTTATAATAATGCCATTTTACCATGCTGTGTACTGTTACTGTCACTGAAGAATCAACTACCTTGTCACTCCTAAAGAGCTTGGTTACAATGATAAACTGGTGCATGTTTTGATTATGGAGCAAGCATAACGTGGACACTTAATTGACCACTGTTTCATTTGGCTACTGACTATCATCACCATCGTCATCTTCATATTTTTATACACGGCAAATTAAACAGAAAGACATTCATGTTTCAATACCAAAACTGAAAAACTATAAAATACAAATGAAGAACTGAGCATTAATTTAATTCAACTGTACAAGCTACCAATATTCACAATGAATTACAAAGACACACAAGTACATATTTTCTATTTAAAGTGAGGTGTCCAGTAGTTGGATGTACATAAATTAAGAAAAACTATTATTATATCCAAGCATAAAGGCATATGCTAATTTCTAGTGTGTTTACAATTACATGCATCAATATTAATTCTCTATTTCTAAACATCAATGTTCTTCACAATATTTATACCAACAACTGCACAATACTAAAAGACAGTAAAAAGACAAAGCTTTGTTAATATATTAATACAGTATATGATGTTAATGTGTGGAGGAGTGTCATATATTAACAAACTACATATTACCTTATGTTTATGGGACCGTGCATCATCTTTATAGTTGAGTAAAGAGAAACCAACTTGATGCCACTTATTTTATTATATATTCAATACTCATTCAATGCTCAACATGTTTCGGCCGTT
>Ga0123355_10004986_pt1 | contig 19324 bp, 16 predicted proteins | sample TergutEmb28metaG_3_FD_89872 | JGI IMG/M metagenome (GOLD analysis project Ga0123355, IMG submission 89872) | Embiratermes neotenicus P1 segment gut microbial communities from Petit-Saut dam, French Guiana - Emb289 P1 | ecosystem: Host-associated > Arthropoda: Insects > Digestive system > Gut ... | reverse complement strand
TAAATAGCTTCACTCAAATTAAATCAATAGACCCGCCCAATAAATTATATATCACTACAACAAAAAACATGGCCATAAATCTTCATGCCCATGTTTTTTTCACCCACTCATTTTTGGCTTTTCTTTATATATCTTGTTTCTGTACAGTATAAAAACTTATCCTTTCTCTACAATATTGTTAATTGCCCCATCCACAACCTCAAACCAAAAAAGTATGCCTTTGCTTCCCTTACCTATCAAATAATATTCACCGTCTTTGTCTCCGCTCTTTATGACATCACTGAATCCGTCAAAAAATGCACTCAAATCCTCATCGCCGATGCTGTTAGATAAGTCCTCACTCAAGCATTCTCTTGCAAGTGCCAGCTTTCTCTTTAGTACATAATTAAAAAATTTCTCTACAATTCCTAAGCCGGCTTTCCCTTTTATTGCTCCAACATTATACACATAATTATACCGCGGCAACAGCTTTAGATAATAATTACTCTCTCCCAGATTATAGCAGGACGCCAAATCGCCGTTGCTTTTTATTCGTTCACCCACCATTTTAACAGTATAAGGCAAAATATATGCATCAAGCGGCAGCACCGTAATATACACCACCTCATTACTGCCATAAACTACTTTGCCGCTCTCCGACAGTTTGCCATTGATTAAAAAAACAGCCTCAAAAGAGGGATTTATTTGTAAATTTATATCCATGTAATATTGTATGTCGGGTGAAGTTATAAAATACAATATATAATATGTAAAATGTAAAGGCGGACGGAACAGAATGCAGTAGATAGTATAAATCGATAAGAACGCAGAATTTATCATATTAAAATCATTATAATGTATTTGTATGTAGCGGAGTGAGTACCTCATAAATAGTCATAATTAATTTGTATTTTGTCATTGTAAATAGCTTGACACTTTGTGTTTTATAGATTAGAATAAAATTCTATTAAATTTTAGGAGGTGTTTTATGCGCGGAGGCAGAATGGGCGGAGGAGGTTCTAGAGGCGGCGGATTTGGAGGCGGAAGCAGAGGCGGCGGGTTTGGCGGAGGTTCTAGAGGCGGCGGAATGGGCGGAGGAAGCAGAGGAGGAATGGGCAGCGGCGGCGGAATGGGCGGAGGAAGCAGAGGCGGCATGGGCAGCAGCGGAGGTGGAATGGGAGGCGGAAACAGAGGAAGTATGGGCGGCGGCTCAAGACCGCCTGCACCTCCAAGAGCGCCAAGACCTTCAAGGCAATCAAGACCCAAAGCCAGAGCGGCTCGAAGAAGCGGCGGAATGGGCGGCGGCAGACGAATGGGCGGCAGACACAGCCCAATGCGGCGTCATCATATGAGAAGACGCAGAATGAGGCGTATGATGTTTTTTGGTATGGGAATGGGGATGTTTTGGGGCGTTCCCGGTTTTAGACGCAGGCAAAGAGTTATGAATTTTGGTTGTTCTGTTTTAGTGATGGGATTTGTTGCGTTGATTGTGGGCGTGTCAATTTGGGCGGCTGGATTTATCGGACCGGGCATAGCTTTTACTGCTGTCGGTGCGGTTGTCTTTTTGTTGGGTATCATTATGTCAATTGCGATGAGTAGGTCATTAGGCAGGATGAGACGGGACAATGCGCATTTGATGCCTCAAGAAGAAGTCTTTGACCAAAACGGAAATCCTGTGCAGGCTAATATGAATAATAACAATCAAGGGCAACAGATGCAACAGCCAAGAGCATCAAACTGCCCTAACTGTGGCGCGCCTAATAACGGAAGCAGTGTTTGCGAGTTTTGTAACACAACTTATTGATTTCAATGTACAATAACCATTCATAATGCTTTAAACAAAATTAAAATTTAGGCATTGTATAATATTTTTTAGTTTGATATGACTAGAGGTTGGTTTATTATTTTGCGGTTGCTTGCAATGGCAATACACAAACAGTCGTCAGTGCAGGCATCAGATTTTAAATAAAAATCTTATACACTCTCTAATAACATCTTATCAGCCACCAATGCGATAAACTCGCCATTGGTGGGTTTTTCATTGTGCGCATATACCCTTACGCCAAACAAAGTGTTGATATTTTCAATCTTGCCTCTGTTCCATGCCACCTCAATAGCGTGTCTAATTGCTCTTTCTACTTTAGACGGGCTGGTTGAAAACCGCTCTGCTACAGACGGATACAATCGTTTTGTGATACTGTTGATTATGTCGGGATTGTCAATTGCAAGTTTTATTGCCTCACGCAAAAATTGATACCCCTTTATATGGGCAGGAATACCCACAGTGATAAAAATATTAGTAATCCTTTCATCAGTAGTCTTATTAGCTCTCGTGAGCTTATGAGAGGTTTTTTTGGTCTGTTCAATAATTTTTTCTTCTAGAATACTAAATCCAAACGGCTTTAATAAGTAATAGTCGGCACCCAGATTCATAGCTTTTGCTATAAAAACATCTTGACTTAGCATACTTGCGACAATCACTTTGGCTAGACCCTTTTCCATTTGTTCTAGTACTCCGAAGCCGTCTATAACAGGCATCACTAAATCCAGCACCACCACATCGAGGCGGTTGTTTTGTAATATTGTCAAAGCTTCTTCACCATTGGCGGCAGTAAAAGCTAGGTCAATAATATTAGAGTTTTCAAAATAGGCTTTTGCCTCTTTCAAAAATTCTAAATTGTCATCAACTATCATAATTCTTGTTTTCATTTTATTTTCCTCCTCCTGCTTTTTTCTCAAAAAACAGACAAAAAATTTATTGTTTTATTGTCAAATTTTTTCATTCATACCGCTAATAAGTTTTATCTCTCGTTTTTTTGACAATTTAATTATACAATAAGACAAAATGAGAGGTCAATTGCGAGGAAAAACATAAAATGGCGTTTTTTGTTTGATTTTTTAACTTTTTACGCACTATTGGCGAATTTTTTAGTGGTCTGGCAGTCAAAGTATTAGGAGATTAAGCAATTTGCCGATATCCAGAGCGACGACTCTTGTGGTATTATGCAAATTTTTTAGCAATATTTAATATGTGTTTGAAAAAATATTATAAAATGCACATACTAAATAGGCTGTGTACAAAATTAATCCCAAAAAATTTATCAGTATAGCGCTTGCGTGTATTTTATTGGCATTTTTTTTGCTGTTGATTGGTTTTGACAGGACAAATAATAGAGTTTTTGTTTTTGCTGAGGAGAATATTGAGGTTATAGCTTGCGAGTCAGAAAAGGAAGAAGAGCAAAAAGCTTTTATTAAGTGGATTGATTTTAATGCGGACAGCGGGTCATTAAAAGCTGTATTAAAATTATGCAAAGAATACCGAGCTAAAGGCACTGAGTTAGAATTCAGCCAAGTACTTGCGTATTTAGCGATAAAAAACAGCAACAAATTTTCACTAAATTCTACGAATACAATTTTAAAAAAATTGCGCACACATTTAGACGGCGGCGGCTCAATACTGGATTTCTATGCCGATAATAAATATTATAATTATTATTTAGAAAGTTATCATGCTATATTTGACGGGCTTGTGGGTGAGTTTAGCCGTTGTGAATATCACGACGGAGAGTATGTAATATCTCAAACAGAAGAATACGGCATAAAAGGATTTTTTCCCATAGCGGCAGACTTTCATTTTTCGCATTATGATGATTTTGGCTCCAGCCGCTCATACGGTTATAAACGACGGCACTTAGGACACGATTTTATGGGGCAAATAGGTACTCCTATTATTGCAATTGAGGGCGGAATTATCACTGAATTAGGTTGGAATAAGTATGGGGGTTGGAGAATCGGGATTAGGTCATTTGATCAAAAGCGATACTATTATTATGCGCATTTAAGAAAAGACAGACCGTTTGCTGCGGGGTTAGCGCTGGGAGATGAAGTCAAAAGCGGACAGGTTATCGGGTATTTAGGGCATACCGGATATTCAATAAAGGAGAATGTCAATTTAAAAACAGGCAGTCCGCATTTGCATTTGGGTTTGCAAATTATTTTTGACAAGTCACAAGAGAAGGGGAGCGGGGAAATTTGGCTGGATTTATACGGCATTTCAAAATTTTTATTGAGTGAGCGTGCTAAGGCGGTGAGGGATGACAGTACCAAAGAATGGGTATCACAGACGGTTAAAGTATGCAGCGGCCGTGTTTATTCACAGACATAGCATACTTTGTCAAATGATTTATAGTGATAATTTTGTTAATAGATTTTAAGTTATGGTTATAGTGACACGCTTTCCTTAATTTTTGCATATCATGCAGGTGAGGGGAGTTTTTTATCTATACGGCGGTGATTTTTGACGGAGTGACATTTATTTAAGGTATAATCTATCAATTGAATAGTTGTAAATACTAATTGCGATCTTAATTTTAATGTGATTCTGTGAGAATGCCGCCTTATTATAGAAATGTTCCTTCAAAAAAAATTTTACGGAGGATAAAATAATGTGGGGATTTGGTTTAGGTCTTTTAGCTGCATGGGCGTGTTGCGGCGGAAGCCGGCATAACGACGGTTATTATAGGCGATGCCGCGGTTATGACTCTAGGCACGAGCATGAGAGTAGGGGTCATCATGGCGGAGGCGGACACGGACATCACGGACACGGGGGGCATCATAGGCACTGTGAGCATGAGAGAAGAAGGCTGTGCGAGTGTGAGTGCAGGCATGGCAGGCATAGCAGGCATTGCAATCATGAAAGGAGGAGACTGTGTGAGTGTGAGTGCAGGCACCGTTGTGGATAACTCATAACACTAGACGAGTAAACAGCAAGTATTTAGCTGTATAATTTAAAGCACATTCTTAAAATTGGCAAAGAATGTGCTTTTTATGATGCGTATATTCAAAAGAATTGAGGGCACGGCAGAAGAAAAATAAGGAGTTATTTTTGTTGCAATATATCTAAAAATATTATATACTATATCAGTAATGAAAAAACTTGGTTTAAGTTTATATATAATATTGGTTGCACTATTACTTGTATTAGTTTTTGCGGCTTGTGATAATGATAGAGACACTCAAGAGAAAGAGTCTAATTTGATTTATTTACTTGTTACTCAATGTGAAAAAGCAGAAAGTGATGGATGGACTTTTGAGCAATTTGTTAAGCACGCCGATTCAGATAGGGGTGTCAGTGCAGTTTTTCGTTTTGAAGAATCAAATCAATATAGACAAGTTGCGCCGCAAATTTATAAACGCATCTTAAATATAGATAACAATACAGTATTGCATCATAAAATTTCAAGACAGCTAGTTCGGACAAATATTGCAAACGACGGGTATGTTGCGGGGTCTTTTTTTGAAGGACTATTTTTTCCTAGAAATTTATCTGATCGGTCTTTTGCGACAATAATAACGGTTACTATTATAGATGAGTTTGGTCAAGTTAAACCGGATTTATCTTTGCAGCTTCAATTTGTGCGTATTCCGGTAATGGAGCCTATTAATCTTTCGCATTGGGGCGGGGAACTGCGTGTTTCTCAAGGTCCCATTTACCGTCTGGCAGACGCTTTTCATATTTATGTCAACGGAGAATATTACCAAACAATAAGCACATATTGGCTTGACGGGTTAAATCTTATTGAATTTGCCCGTACTCACGGAAAAGGTTTATATGTTTTCACTGCACGGGCAAGTGCTGACGGATTTGATGATTCCGATTTTTCAAATACCGTTATTTTTGAGGTAACTTAATTCAACAAGCCAAGCGCTGCGGTTGATTATCAAAATGTTGCATGGGATAATAATTGGGAGATAAGACCGTTTTGGATGTACTTATATGCAGACGGTGAAGAGTTCGAACGCACATATTTTGCTTGGGGACGCCGCAGCATAGATTGGAGGAATTTTATTCAAACAGGCACACAAATTACCGTCCGTACATCAGAACTGCTTTATTCAGGTATTACAAAAAATGCGGATGTTACTTTTTTCTTTGCTTCAAAGCACTCTGTGCCGGCAAGTTTTGTTCGTCCGCGTTTGCCTGCACCGGATAATTTACGCTTTCAGCGATTTAATAATGACATAAATCTGCACTGGGATATAGATACTATGGGTTTGCGCTCACAAGGCTCGGAACACGGAACATTGATGCCTATTTTGTCAATTCAGCTATTTGCAAATGATGTGCATATTAGGACTGTCGGACCGTTTGGGTTTGGAGCAGTGGGCAGGCAGACAAGAATTGACAATTTGAATTTGGAGCCGGGCGATGTGATTCAATTGCGTGCGATTAGGGGAAATTTTTTGTATGATAACAGTGAGTTGAGTGATATTATAATTGTCGGCACACAGTCGGTACTGGCTAATCCGACCGGCTTTAGAATTGATGATAATTATATAATCTCATGGGATGCTGTTTATGGTGCGACACACTATGAAATATTTTTTGACAATAGATCAATGGGTTTTCCGTTTGTTAATAGTTTTCGGATAACAGTATATGAGGCTTCAATTTATTTAAATAAAATTATGTATCGCTTCATGGATGAATTTTATATATATCACATTGTTGTGAGAGCTATAAGCACAGACGCTTTTGCTGCACCGTCCCAAGCTTGGCCGATATTAATTTCGTCATTTATGGACTAATTACAATGCATTGGTAAAAAGCAAAAATTTTAATTTGTATTAGAAAAATTTTGCATTGATACTGTATAAAACTTATAATAGAGTCAACAATTATGGCTATGAGAAGATTCATAGTTCTTTTAGGTTTGGTGCTTGTCTTGTTTGGGATTAGGCTGTATGACAGCGGTTTGTATAGGTTTTTGCCTAATGGAGACTTGACTGTTTTTTGTGATAGCGGTCAAGAAATGTCGCCATGTTTATTTTTGCCTGACGGGGAGACGAGGTACAGAATTGACTTGCCGCTTAATTTTGATGTTTGGGGATTAATTAGAGATAGCAAGGCTAGAGTAATCAAGGAATATTATATTGACGGAGGCAGCATGATGTATGCATTTAGTCCATTGATTAGCAATTTTGTGGTGTTGCACGGACGGCGGGTCAACATCATGATATTTCAAGGCAGGAGGGGAGTGAGTGTGGGAGTACCAATGTTATTGGGAAGTTTTTAAGATATAATTTAGGATTGAAAAAATTAGGATTAAAAAAATATGTATAAAACATTTTCATTTGGCAATAATTCTATTTACCATAATAAAAAAAAGAGGTAAAAACAAAATGAAAGTTTACAAAAATCAAAAAAAAGAAGGCGGCAAAAAGAAACTGTCAAGGCGGGGGCTTATGGCTATCATAACTTCGGGTGCATTTGCGGTTGCAGCGACTGCCATCATTCTTGCCATCACCCTATCGGGCGGCGGAAACATACTGCCCCCTCCGTATGAACCGGGTCCTCCCGTAGACACAGGTCCGGCGTTTGTAATGCCGGTTGAGACATTTGAAGTAGGCAGAGGCTTTTGCAACCAGACCCTAGTGCGCCATCGTACTACAGGTTTTTGGGAGACACATGAGGGTCAAGACTTTATTGCTCCTGCCGGCACTCAAGTTCGCAGCATTACTGACGGCACGGTGTTGTCTATTGACAGAAACACTTCAATGTATGGTACGGTAATCAGAATTAAGCACCATGACGGGGATATTGCGACATTTAAGGGCTTAGCTAACGATGTGTATGTTGAAGTAGACCAAGAGATTAAATCCGGCGCGCCTATCGGCAGAGTGGGAGTAAAGCCCATTGCAAGGCTGGAGTATGAAGAAAACCATTTCTTTGTGCAGGTTGAAAGAGCCGGTCAAAGAATCAACCCGATTGATATTTTGCCTGAGTTAGGTGATAAATAAAGCAATGTACAATTGAGTAGGATTTTCAATGAAAAAAGGACTGTCTAGTTTTTAGGCAGTCCTTTTGTATTTAATTAAGCTCCGCAATATTTTTTTATCGCCAGTGTGCTTTTGTGAATTTCATTGTCGCTTACTACTAATGAAGGTATAACACTCACTCCGAATTTGTTTGCCAGGGCAGCGTCTTTTTTGGCGTCTACTTTTTTGTATTTAATGCCTTTTTGTTTTAGATATTCGGCGGCGGTGTCGCATTTGGCACAATTTGATAGTGAGAATAATAAAGGTACAAACTCGGGTTTTACTTTTCCTGCCAATGCTTTTTTGCAGGCATTGCCGGCATTATAAATCACTCTGTTTTTAAATTCTTGGCTTTTTCCGTCATTCCAGTTCTGCACCGGACGGTAGTATCCCGTAATCCTTGAATAGGTTTCGGTTTTTTGATTGCAGGTGGGGCATGAATAAATCTCACCGGACAGATAGCCGTGCGTTTGGCAGATTGAATATGTCGGTGACAGTGTATAGTACGGAAGAGTGTAGTTTTCTGCAATTGCTTTGATAATTGTTGAAGCTGATTTCCAGTCACTGATTTTTTCGCCTAAAAATGTATGGAAAACAGTTCCGCTTGTGTATAAAGTTTGTAATTTATCTTGAATATCTAATGCTGCAAAGACATCGTCAGTGAAGCTGACAGGAAGGTGTGAGCTGTTGGTATAGTAGGGTGTGTCTCCCTTGCCTCCTGCCGTTTTTATATCGGGGTATTTAGACAAGTCGTGCTTAGCAAGTCTGTATGAAGTACTTTCGGCAGGGGTGGCTTCTAAATTAAATAAATCGCCGTATTTTTCTTGGTAGTCAGACAATCTTTCTCTCATGTGGTTAAGTACTTTTTTAGAAAACTCTTGGGCATCTGTACTTGACAAATCATTTTTAATCCACGACGCATTCAAACACGCTTCATTCATTCCTAATAAACCTATTGTAGAGAAATGGTTTTCAAAACTGCCTAAATAGCGTCTTGTATAAGGATAAAGCCCTTCTTCCATCAACCTTGATATGATTTTGCGTTTTGAATCTAAGCTCCTTGCAGATATATCCATCATGCGGTTTAGCTTATTAAAAAACTCATCTTCATTTTTAGATTGATAGGCAAGTCTTGGCATATTGATAGTAACTACTCCCACGCTTCCCGTACTTTCTCCCGCGCCAAAAAATCCGCCCGATTTTTTTCTTAATTCTCTTAAATCTAATCTAAGCCTGCAGCACATACTTCTTACATCAGACGGTTCCATATCAGAATTAATGTAGTTAGAAAAATACGGTGTTCCGTACTTGGCGGTCATTTCAAACAATAGGCGGTTGTTTTCGGTGTCACTCCAATCAAAATCTTTGGTGATTGAATAAGTAGGGATAGGGTATTGAAAGCCTCTGCCGTTTGCGTCGCCGCTTATCATTATTTCAATAAACGCCTTGTTTATCATATCCATTTCTTTTTTGCAGTCACCGTATGTAAAATCCATATTTTTGCCGCCGACAATAGCAGGCAAATCAACAAGATCGGGCGGAACAGTCCAGTCAAGTGTAATATTAGAAAATGGCGCTTGAGTTCCCCATCTTGACGGAGTGTTTACGCCAAAGATAAAAGATTCAAGACATTTTTTTACTTCTCTATAAGATAAATTGTCAGCTTTTACAAAAGGAGCAAGGTATGTATCAAAAGACGAGAAGGCTTGAGCGCCCGCCCATTCATTTTGCATAATACCCAAAAAATTTACCATTTGATTGCACAAGGTTGCCAAGTGAGAAGCGGGTGAAGAAGTGATTTTTCCCGGAATTCCGCCAAGACCTTCTTGTACGAGTTGTTTTAATGACCAGCCTGCGCAATATCCTGTCAGCATTGACAGGTCATGAATGTGTATGTCTGAGTTTCTGTGGGCGTCGGCAACCTCTGCGTCATAAATTTCGGATAACCAATAATTTGCGGTTATTGCGCCTGAGTTGTTTAGAATAAGACCGCCCACTGAATAAGTAACAGTAGAGTTTTCTTTTACTCTCCAGTCGGTTAATTTTACATAGCTGTCAACAATGTCCTTATAATCAAGATTTGTAGACTTTAAGGCGCGGATTTTTTCGCGTTGCTTTCTATATAGTATATACGCTTTAGCTACATCAGAATAGCCGCCCTTTGACAAAACTGCTTCAACGCTGTCTTGAATATCCTCAACAGAAATTTTTCCGTCCTTGATTTTGCTTTCAAAGTCAGCAGTAACATTTAGAGCGAGCATATCAATGATAGATTTATGAAAAATTTTGTCTGATGCGATAAATGCTTTTTCAACGGCGTCGGCGATTTTTAAGATGTTGAAATCGGTGGATTTTCCGTCTCGTTTGATTACTTGGTACATAGGTTTCTCCTTGTTGCTTGTTTAGAAAAAAGCAACCAAAAACTTTTATCATTTTGGCAATCTCTAGGCGGGAAGGACAGTTTAACACTATATATAGTGGTCTGTCAAACGATTTAGCACTATATATTGTGTTTTTTAATTTTTTTTTGCTATTAAATGTATGAAAATTTAGTTTCTCAATATGAGTTCATTTACATAACTCTTAGCAATGTTTGCAAATTCTTTCATTTGCTGTTCATTAAATGCTGTTAGACCTTTTTCTCTAACTTGTTCACTCTCTACATAACCTTGCAGGGCATATCTTTTTGCTTTTTTGATTAACTGCAGCATTTGAATAAAGTCATCTCTTGTGTGGTGTTCTTTTATTAGGGTTGTCCTAAATTCATAATCAGAAGCGGTTTCAATAATTATTTTTATGCTGTCTGTTATGGAGTCGGTGTTTATTTTTGCTTTTGCGGTTTGTTCATATTTTGAAAGAGAGTTTTTTATGTCCATTGCGACATAGTCAATAAGATTATTAGCTATTAGTTGTTGCAGCCTTTTAGGTGATGTGCCGTTGGTATCAAGTTTAATTTTGTAATTTTTTATGTTTTTAATGTCAAGAATGAAGTTTTCTAAATCATTTGATAAAAGAGGCTCACCGCCTGTCAAGCATACGCCCTCAAGTATGTTCTTTCGTTTGGTCAGATAAGCAAGGACTTCTTGTTTGGTTATTGTATCGTTATGAGTTACATTAATTAATGATGAATTGTGGCAAAATCCACAGTCAAAATTGCAGCCGCCGATAAACACAGCCGCTGCCATTTTATTTGGATAATCCAAAAGCGTAAGTTTGTTGAAGCCTATTATTTTCATTCTGAAAAAGCATAAAGTAAGAAGTAAAAAAGTGGATGACGGAATATGAATAATTTGTTTGTAGTTGTCATCTCGAGTGATGACGATAGGTCTTAGCAAGAAGGGCACTTTTTGTGTCTTCGCCGGCGGAGCGGCTGAGGCGCACACTCAATCTTATCCAAACTTGTTTCATCAACACAATTTACTTAAATCGTTTCTTCCTATTCTGTTAATTTTTTATACTCAGTTTTAGCCCCTACAATTGTCCCTCTTAAACTCGGGTCAAAGGTATTTAATACCCGTATAGGAATATTTTTGGCTTTAACAAACGGTATACATGACGGGTGCAAAACATTTGCGCCGCTATTACACAAAGCAATAGCCTGTTCATACGATAAAAACGGGATGTTCATTGCATCCATGCTTTTGTTTGGGTCGCTTGAATAAAATCCTCCGACATCTGTCCAATTTTCATATAAATCCGCATCGGTAATATTTGCAATCACCGCGCCGGTAATATCTCCGCCGCCTCTTGAAAAGGTTTTGACTGTTCCGTTTGGCATTCGCCCATAAAATCCGGGAATAATCATCCGTTTGCCTTTGAATTGTGCAAAGTTTTTTTTGCAAATATCCAAATCCACTTCGCCGTTTTCATCAAAGCTGATAACGCCCGTTTTTTGAATGTCTACAAATTCAAAACCAATGGCATTCGCCATCGCTTTTGCCATGAAATACTCGCCCAGCATGACAATTTCATCCCTAAAATCCTGTCCCAAATCTTGATAGCGTCCAGCTACTCTTTCTAATAAATCAGTGATTTTTGTGTCATCGACAAAGCGTTTGCCGGGGGCGGATACGATTATGATGCTTCGTTTGGGATCAGATAAAATGATGGCTTTGACCCGTTCAAAGTTTTCTTTTGTGGCAAGTGATGTTCCGCCGAATTTGCACACTGTGGTGGTTGGCGGTTGGTGGTTGGCATTTGATGTAGAGTTGGTGTTTATGGTCATGTGGAACTCCTTTTTTATAGTAGACCTGTTTTATAACCTAAAAGTAGTGGATAGCGAGTTGATTTTTTAAGGTTAAATTTCATTATTTATTGCTGGATTGCTTCGGAGCGAAGCTCCTCGCAATAGACTTGTTCTGAAAAAATAAAAATTCAATTATAAAAGTCCGTAGGGGCGTTTGGTGAACGCCCGTTAAAACATCATTTTATCCGGTTTTATCAAAAACACATTGCTTGTCGGGCGTTCTGTGAACGCCCCTACGAGTTTTCAAGCCTAATTTCAGAACAAGTCTAATGAAGATACGGTGAGCTTGTACAACGGCTTTAGCTATAAGTCACGAACCTATCGGCTTCAGTTCGGTAGTGGTTCAGTTGAAAGTTGTAGGAGTAAGCATTGTTTTGGAGTGGTTTAGTCCAACACACTCCAAACGGCTATAAGCGTTAGGGACTGTATAATTTCAAAATTGTCAAAGTCAAAGGGCACATCTGTATCTATTGGGTCACCGTACTCGTCAGCTTTTGTCCAGTGAAGAAACTTCCTGGACACGGATTTTAGAACATCCTCAAGCTCTCCTTGTGCAATATATGACATTGTTAGAACATCCTCAATAAAATAATATCTGCCGCCGCCCAAATAAGTCATTCGTTGCATTGTTTCGGTGCTTGTTATTCCGCCTTCCAACACACTTTCATCTCCGACCATTCCAAGTACAGACAGCGTAATTCCATGTGTTTGATAATAATACACGATATAATGCTCATACATCAATAACCCGCTGTCCTGATGAATCAAAGGAGAACCAAAACCAAAGCCGTCATTAGGCTCTCCGTCCGTAAAAAATATTATGTGTTTACGCTCGGCTCTGGTTTCGGCGTATAGTTGCTGTCCGGCTAGTCTTATAGCGTCAGTATAAATTGTGCCGCCGCGAGTGTCTATTCTTTGAATTGCATTGATTATCCGTGTCCTTTCTCTTACGGGTGTAAGCCCGATATCTAGTCTTGCGTCATGTGCAAATGAAACTACCCCGACAAAATCTTGCGGTCTTAAAGCGTTTACGACCATAATTGCAGCATCTCTTGCTATTTCCATAAAGGTTCTTAGAGTTGTGGGGCATCTATAAAATTCCATACTGCCCGAGCGGTCTATAACAAGCATAACGGCAATAGGGTCTATCATATCATCGGGATCGTCAGTTGGAGGGACAGCAAATGCTCCGTCTTGAATGTATGAGTAATGAAACGGGGTGCCGCTGCCTATATCAAAGGTTATGCGATGATAAGTCGGTGCTGCGATGAATTTAGCGAAAAGAGTAATGTCAGAGGTCACGGATTGGGTGTCAAATATAAACGGACTAATAAAATCGGCACAGGTGTACCAGTTTACAAAGACATGGTATTCAAGGGTTGGGTCGGCAGGACGCATGACGGGGCGTCCGTTTTGGACGGCTGCGGGCTGTATGGCAGTGCCGCCGCTTGAGTTAAACGACACAGTGAAGGTTTTAACAAGCCAAAACTTCATTTGTGTGTCGCGATAGCTAAGAATGAAGGCGTGTTTGTTTAGTGTTGCAACTATCGTTTGGGGATTAGCATCTAAAAAATTTAGGATTAGGCTTTCTCCCTCTATGGTGTATTGTCCTAATCTATTCTCGCCCATCACCATAAATGTAAACTGATTGTCAGGGTTTAATGTGATTGTGTATTGCATCATGTCAGGAGAGTCAAAAGAAAATATGCCGATAATAGGCTCGCCTGAAACCCATTGTGTTTGAGTATAATAACATAAGTAGCAGGTGCGTGTTGATATAACAGCGGCAGTTTTCCAGCTGCTCCAGTCGTGATTGCTTGGATTGATAGGGGTAGAACGAAATTGGGTTATTTCTGATGTTTGGCAGGTACGCGTTTGCTCACCGTGTGTAGTGCAGGTGGCATGGGTAGTTGTTTCCCACTCGCTCCAATCGCGTATGGGAATGCACGCGGCAACGGCAAACGATGCTAGTGCTATGAAAAGCATAAGTACAACGACTAAAAAGGTTGCTTTTAGTTTTTTTGTTTTCATTTTGTACTCCCTTAAATTTGTAGTAGTTTGTATCATCTAAAACTTGCTAATTCATGCAAAATTTGCACACAATTACTAGCCGCACCCTTTCGCAAATTGTCGGCGACACAAAAGAAATTGATAGCTTTTGGGTTGCCGGTGTCTATTCTTACTCTGCCGATGCCTACACTGTCCAAGCCGTCGTTGTTTATGGGCATGGGGTAGTTTAGATTTTTGTCATCATCAATCAGCTTTATGCCTTTTGCGTTTTTAAGCACTTTAAGCACTTCATCTCTAGTGACGGTTTTTTCAAATTCAGCGTTTATAGAGATTGAATGGCAGTTTAGTATAGGCACTCTAACGCAAGTTGCTGTGACGGCTAAATCCTTTCGCTCCAAAATCTTTTTGGTTTCATCAATCATTTTCATCTCTTCTTTAGTGTAGTTGTTATCCATAAAGACATCTATTTGAGGGATGAGGTTGCAATAAATCGGGTGAGGGTAGAAGGTGTTTTTATTGCCGTCTTTGGTGGTATGATAGTCCTCTATGCCGCCCTTGCCCGAGCCTGAAACGGCTTGGTAGGTTGAGTAGATTACCCGTTTTAGACCAAAGGCATCATCTAGTGGTTTTAATGGGACAACCGCTTGTGTTGTAGAGCAATTTGGGTTGGCGATGATTGCACCCTTGCCGCTGCCCTTGATGTTTTTGAGTAGATGTGCATTGACTTCAGGTACAACTAAAGGGATGCCTTCTTGCATTCTGAAAACAGATGAATTGTCTATTGCGATTCCGCCTAGCTTTGCGACAACGGGGGCAAAAATTTTGGACACATCGCCGCCGCCTGCAAAAAGGCAAAAATCTACCTTGATTTTTTCAAGGTTTTTTTCATTTAACTCATGAATGGTTAGTCCGTTTATTTGCTCATCTGCTCGTCCAAACAGCACCAATTCAGCGTTTTGGATTTTGTATTCATTTTGTAATAAGGATACCATGGTGCTTCCCACCATGCCTTTTGCTCCGACTATGCCGACTTTAATCATTTTTATTATGTTTCCTTTTTGTTTGTAGTAGATGTTTGTAGTTTGTAAGGTTAAACGGGTGTGGTTTGCAGTTTGTAGTTTGTAAGGTTAAATGGTGTGGTTTTTTGAGGAAGGGGAGTTTGATGTCATCCTGAGCGAAGCCGAAGGATCTCACTGGTAAGTACGGAAAACACCCCTACTCTATCCTATGAGATCCTTCGGCTTCGCTCAGGATGACAACGCTAGGAGAGTTATCATGGTTCACCCTCGCAATAGACTTGTTTTGAAATGGTGAATAAGAACTCGTAGGGGCGAACATTGTTCGCCCGTCGAACCATCATTTATAGAGAATTTACTATTAAATGAGGGTATCCGCGGGCGAACAAAGTTCGCCCCTACAGATATCCGAACCTAATTTCAGTACAAGTCTAATGAGATCCTTCGGCTACGCTATGCTTCGCTCAGGATGACAATACTAGGCAGGCTACCATGGTTTATTTCATCATTTTTTACTGCATATCCAGCCTCACCAAATCATCCAATTCCTCCCTCCTCACCGCCATCTCACTGCTTCCATCCTCATCAATCATTACAATTGCAGGTTTCATAAACCGGTTATAATTTGATGCCATAGAATAAGTGTATGCACCGGTGACAGCCACCGCCACTATGTCACCTTTTTGAGGCTTAGCCGTCATCACATCTTCTTGGATTAAATCTCCGCTTTCACACGCTCTGCCGGCTATAGTTGCTTTATAATCTTGCTTCTCATTCATTTTGTTTGCATTATAAACAGTATACGGTGACTCATACAAAGCATATCTTGGATTGTCAGTCATTCCTCCGTCGGTTATTATATAATTTCTTATGCCTGCAACTTCTTTAACAACTCCTACAGTATATAAACTTATGCCGTTTTCTGCAATAATGCTTCGACCCGGTTCAAGCACAATTCTCGGCAGATCAATCCCCAGCTTATTAGCATCGTTTTTCATTGCTGAACTTAAAGTCTCAATATGTTTAACATAGTCAATTTTTGGCTGCTTTTCAATGTATCTTACGGCAAAGCCGCCGCCCATAACAAGTGTGTTTATCTTGATTTTAGTATCCGCTATTAGACTTAACATTATTTTTGCCGCCTCTATATACGGCTCAATTTCAAAAATTTGTGAGCCGATATGGCAGTGCAGTCCTTCAAAAAATAAATAGGGGAGAGACTGTGCTTTTTTAATAAAATCCCAGGCTTTAACCAAAGACACCCCAAACTTAGTGTCCAACAAACCCGTAGTAATCTTTTTATGGGTAGACACCGATACATTGGGCGCTATTCTTAATATGACTTTTTGTTTTTTATTATGTAATTGTGCTTGCGTGTTTATGTCGTCTAACTCGTCAAAATTATCCGCCATAAAATAGCCGATACCTTTTTTTATGGCATAGTCTATATCTTGTACGGATTTAAAATTTGAATGATAATACACCTTGCTCATATCAAACCCTGCCAGGTGAGCGGTATGAATTTCACCGATAGATGCAACATCAAGACTCATCCCTTCATCTTTCATTAATTCCATTAGTTTAACAAACGATAAAGCTTTGCAGGCATAGGCGGCTGTTGCATTTTGTCCGAAGCATTTTTTTAAGGTGTTAAGATAAATATTGCAATTGTTCTTTATTCCTTGCTTATCTAAAACAATTAACGGTGTGCCGAACTTCTTTGCCAAAAGTGTAATATCTTTTTTTGCAAATTCCAAATGACCTTTTTCATTAATTTTTAAGTTGTTATTTAATAGCATATTAGCCATAATACAGCAAAAAAATCACATTGTCAACCGCAATACAGCTTATTTTGCATAGCTTTGTCAAAAAAAACTCGTACAAAAACACTTGCATTTTTATATTGCATATGTTATCATATACTATGTATATGGTTTTTTCCGTAGAATAACAATTTGGAAGGTAAAATAAATGGACTCGCTGTCTCATGTCAGACAAACTTTTATATCATCTACTCCTCCCATGCCAACGACAATATTAATCGTCTTGGCTGCTTCTATAGTTGCTCTTATGCTTCTGTCATCATGCTTTGCCGCTTCTGAAACCTCTTTTATGTCGGCAAACAAAATCCGATTAAAAATGCTTGAGAACAACGGCTCTAAAAAAGCTGCCAAAGTCTTGAAAAAACTAGAAAACCCCGATACTGTCTTAAACACCACCCTCATCGGCAATAACATCGTTACCATCCTTGCTGCCTCACTTGCGACGGTCTTTTTTGCAGGCATTGTCCTAAATGCAAGAGGTGAACCCTCAGAAGCCATCTCCACCTTAATCTCAACAGTAGTAATGACTTTTGTGGTCCTCCTTATCTGCGACATAATTCCAAAAAGCATAGCTAAAGAGCATCCTGAAAGGGCGGCCATGTTTTTTTATAATTTCATAATCTTTTGGGGAATAATTCTCTATCCTTTTATCGTATTCTTTGGGTTATGGCGAAAAATATACAAACCCAAAAAGTATCATGAGGCGCACACCACTGATGAGCTATTGACTATAGTTGAAGAAGCGGAGGAAGAGGCTGAGAGTGAAGGGATAGAGGTTGCTGATGAACTGAAATTAATAAAAGCCGCCATTGAATTTGAGGACATAGATGTTTATGACATTATGATTCCAAGAGTAAATGTAATCGCTGTTTCTGATATAGATACCCTAGAGCATATTAACAAAATATTTAATAAGCACGAGTTTTCACGCCTGCCGGTTTATCACGGTTCAGTGGACACAATTATCGGGATACTTAATGAAAAGGATTTTAATAAATATGTACTATCTAAAGAACACGGCGTAAAGGAAGCGGTTACTAAAGCGATTTGTGTGTCGGCAAGTATGAAAATTTCGGGAGCTTTAAGGGAATTGCAAAAGGCGCGAAGTCAGATGGCTATTGTAATTGACGAGTTTGGGGGGACAGCAGGCATTGTAACCATGGAGGATATTTTAGAAGAGCTGGTGGGTGAGATTTATGATGAGCATGATGAAGTAGAGCTATTAGTAAAAAAAGTGGGTGACAATGTTTTTTTTGTGGCAGGGCAAGAGAGTTTGTCAAAGTGTTTTGAGGCGATAGATTTTGAAACAAGAGAGGAGTTTGGGTCAAGCACAGTGGGCGGTTGGGTGATGGAGATGATGGAAAAGATACCGCTGAGGGGCGAAGGATTTAAGCATAAAAATTTGGATGTTAAAGTGACTAAGGCGACAGCAAGAAGAGTCAATGAAGTGAGAATTGAGGTGAAGGACGGCGACGGAGAGGACAACGAGGAATGAGGATTTTCTGCTAAGGTGAAATTTTAAACTAAATCTGCAATTTTTAAGTTTGGAGGCATAAAACAATGAAAAAACTGGCAAAATTATTCAGTGTTCTACTCATTTTAAGCATACTGTTAGGTATGTTTACCTTTTCGGGATGTTCATGCTCTTGTGTTGATACGCGGAGTAGGTGGACAGTAACCTTTCTAAACTATGACGGCTCAATATTTGAACAAAGACTGATTGTAGAAGGGACAACACTTACCCAGCCTGCCGCCGATCCGACTAGAGACAATCATGAATTTAGATTTTGGATGCTGCAGGGTGAAGAATATAATGAATTTGATTTTGGCAGACCTGTCCTCGGCAATATGACGCTTGTCCCATACTTTGCTGTGATTGACGGCATAGTCATTTATTTTAGGTTTAGCTATGGCGGAATTGTTCATAGAAGAATAGTAGTACCATACGGTTATTCTGTTTTGACCCGTCAAGTCCCTGATCCTGTTGAAGCGGCATGGCAGTTTCATGGTTGGTATCATATACTCAATCACACATATGATATAAATCGCCCGTTTGAATTTGGTCAGCCTGTTTATGAAAATACTACTGTTATTGCAAGACGGACTCAAGTTTATCTGGCGGCACAAAATTCACTAAGAATGAACAGTTTTGATTTTGACATGGTTTTTCATCCGTTTTTTGCTAATTCTCAAAGTGATAGAGATGTAGTAAACTCTACTCAAATAAGTCTAATGTCATTTGATCGTCAAGGAAACGGTGTGGCGGGCGACGATGTTCCTACGGTTGCAAGAGACATAAGACAAATGGTTTATGTTGATAATGTAGCAGACCCTGATTTAACAAGGTTTAATGCGCTGCTTCCTCACCAAAGAGTGTACCCAAGGGTGCGTACACACTATCAGTTTTTGATTAAAAACGGCATTCGTTTTTC
>Ga0123355_10004985_pt1 | contig 19324 bp, 20 predicted proteins | sample TergutEmb28metaG_3_FD_89872 | JGI IMG/M metagenome (GOLD analysis project Ga0123355, IMG submission 89872) | Embiratermes neotenicus P1 segment gut microbial communities from Petit-Saut dam, French Guiana - Emb289 P1 | ecosystem: Host-associated > Arthropoda: Insects > Digestive system > Gut ... | reverse complement strand
GGGGGGAAAAAAAAGAAAGGAATGAAAAATAAATTTAAAGTTTTTTTTTGGGGGGGGGGGGGAGGACATTTAAAAAACCTTTAATACCCCTGGTTTAAAAAAGGGGGCCAAACCCCCCCCCCCCCCCACCGCTTAACATCAAATACATTCACTAAGCACGACATATGTACCCTATTTCTCTAAATTATACAAATTTTTCCATCTCCTGTCTAATATTAATGTCACCTCTCCTTCTAAGATAATGGCTAATTTTCTGTTGTGCAGCAGTTGGGGATTTTGTGTGTTTTGTCTTTATTTAACTTGTATGTTATAAACTTAATTTCTTTATTCTCATCTTTTCATTATTTTGTTATATACGCTATTTTATGTAGAATATGTGATTACGTCACTTTATTTCGTTATACGTATTTCTACATCAAGACAGTGCTTATTGCCCATGTCACATCGTCACAACAGTCGCCTTGTCTTGTGTTGTTGTGTGCGTGTATGTTCTGGTTTGTGTAAATTGTGGTTGAGTGAATGTATTGGTTTTTATAATGTGTGGTTTCGTGAATGTTCTGTTTTATGTAAAGTGTGGTTGCGTGAATGTACGGGTTTTCTAATGTCTTCTAAGTATTATTTAAAGGAGGAGATTTACTGACACAAAATTGCACCAGCATGACTGTTGTGAAGATTTGGATCTGAAGTTTAATGTTGGTCAATTGTGTGTAGATGTTAAATTCAAGCAATCAGAATCACATTTTGACGATATAAAATGTTCTAGCATTAAGTTATCAGGTTTGGAAGGGAAATTACAGAACAAGAATGGAAAACCCTGAGGCAGTCAAATACAGCACACATTTTGTAACAGTATACGAGGTTTGTTCAAAAAATATCCGGACTGACCACAATACATGAGGTAGATAAGGCTTAGGGGTTTTAACCCTAATTGTCTTCAACGTAGTTTTCTTCCGCAACTACACATTTCGCCCAACGTTCTACCACTTTAGGAAACATTTTGCGAACTCTTCTTTCGGGATGTCTAATTGTGTCTTCGTCGAATTTCGTGTGATGTCCTCCGTTGCCTTAAATCCGTGTCCTTTCAGAAATATCTTAAGCCTTGGGAATAGGAAAAAGTCACACGGTGTGAGATCTGGTGAGTATGGCGGTTGTTGCAACTGAGCGGTGCCTGTTTGGCCAAAAACTGCTGCACAAGATGTGATGTGTGTGCGGGCGCATTGTCGTGGTGTAGGATCCAGTCACCATCGCGCCATTTTTCCGGTCATTTTCGGCGAACTGGTTCGCGCAAAGTCGCAAGACCTCCACGTAGAATTCCTCGTTATTTTTTTGTCCGTCGGGATCGCACTTGTGGTGTAAGATACCCTCAGAACCAAAAACGCCAGAAATATATCCTTTGTTTTGCTTCGCATTTGGGGCCCAATATTTGGTCGCGGTGACGTGGGACTCTTCCACTGTGACGATTGACGTTTTGTCTTCGGGTCGTACTCGTAAACCCAGGACTCGTCACCTGTCTCAATGTTCTGAAGAAACTGCACGTCTTCACATGAACGCTCAAACAAATCACGCGCGATTGTCTGACGTTGCTCACGTTGGTCATCTCTTAGCGAAAGCAGCACAAACTTCGTGCACACAAGTTTCATGTGCAGATCTGCGGTTAAAATTTCATCGCATGAGCCCACGGAGATTTCACAGCTATCCTCTAACTTTCGTACTGTCAATCTCCTGTTATTGCGAAAGATTTTTCTAACTTTAGCAGTCATTTCCTCGTTTCTCGATGTTGACAGTCGTCCCGAACGGTGTCGCTTTTGAACAGTGGTTCTACCCTCTTTAAATCGACGGAACCAATCAAACACTTGTGTACGGCCCATTGCATCTTCACCGTATGATTGCTGCAACAGTTGATGCGTTTCCGTTGCGGTTTTTCCTATTGTAAAAGAAAACTTGATACAATGCGATGTTCGGTACTTCCACACACCGTAAAAATCGCTATGACATAAACGCAAGAGTTACTTCCTCGACCAACTGCAGCCAACTGAGCAAATGCAGCCACTTGCATCTTGTGTCATGAGTTGCTAAGACATGTACGAACATATCAAGACTGGATGCAACATATCCCACCCAGGGAACAACCAATACAATTCCAATCAGGATATTATTTGAACGAAGCTCATATGTACTTTTTACAATAGTTGGATTTTATTTCCATACGAACTCTATAAACGTACCAAAGGGTAATACTGGACCAGACGAATTTTTAAGACTGCCAATTGGTCGTCTGGGGAGACACAAGTTTCTGCAGAAGCAGGTGCAACTGCAGATACACAGCAATGAAATTTTAGCAGTAAACCCGAAACTGTGCCGTTAATTGTTTAAATAAAGCAACACAACAGAAAAGTCTCCAGATGGTCACTACCAATCTGTGTTACTGTATCGCACTTTGAGTGGAAACGCAAGTTAAATCAGGTTTTAAATTGAAATTATAATAATCTGAAGGTGTTGTGTAGAGAATTTACAGATTTTTGTTATATTGGGAAGTGCGTTGGAACGCGGAACAGGTACATTGTAATTTGGTGTTCTGCATAAATTTATCTTTAGTGCACAAGGTCAAAGTGTCCAAAGGTAGTTAAAGTTACATTGACAGTTACCTTCACAGTTACACATGACGTAGGTTCAGTACTGAGGGTGACGAAACGAATATTTGTCTGTATTTCACAACACTACATTCTGCACTGTAATTCTGTACATATACTGCAGTAAGGAAACACGCCGTCACTGTTCCACGATCTGCAATAGAAGACGTCAGTCCGAGCTGGACGTTGTTCTAAAAAGAGCCGGCGCCGTCCCAGCTAAGTCAGTCAGCGTAGTCACGATCAGGGGTTCATTTGAATCCACAGAATAACAGTATGTTTAATTGTGTATCTCTGTATTGTTCATCCACCAACTGGACCCAAACCTTCAGCCACTCAACATCCACAATACAACTCGCCGGTCTATAGCCACCCACTAACTGAACACAAACCTTCAGCCAGTCAACATCCACAATACAACTGGCTGGTCTCGAGCCACGATGGGTTACAACATTACACTATGTATTGACGTTGGAATTGCGTAGATCAGCAGAGAGCAGACGGAAGGTGTGGGCTTGTTTGTTTAATGGTGATGGGCACAGGGAATTTAAGGGAATAACAGTTGAACCTGCACGGACTGCACCTACACTTCTTGTACCTCCGTGCAGAACAGAAAACTTTGATGTTTTAATTTTTGTAATCTGCAAGTTGGCTACGTCTTTTGAAACACGCTGGTTCAGTGTCAAGTTCTTTACTTGCTAAGGTCGCCATTTTTAAATACAATACATTAGGTCCTCGATCGGATTTAGCTGTTTCGCAACTTCACTCTTTAATTTATGGGTTATATAATTCAAACCCCCAAATATAGTGGTGTGGTTACATTTTAATATTATCCTCTATACAGGTGCTACATTCACATTTTTATCATTATGAAATAACTGGGTTCTAAATTGATAACAGAAAGTGAGTTTAACATCTTTCCAAACTTTAGGACCTGAAAATTCTGTAGTCACATTTCACTATGAAGAATGACACAATATTACTTAATTAAATCGGTAATTGCAAATTTTTAAGCCAACAGTTTCAGTTAACTTTTGTTAATAAAATTATGTTCTCTTTTGTAAGAATAATTTAGAGTGTTTTCAGTTTAGCAAAATTTGAACTAAACAATCAAGGAAAATCGTGATTTTGAATTGTTCTTCAGAAAGATTGAAGTGTAAAATTTTTAAGCTAATTATTTGTTATGCAAAATAATCTCATTAACTTTTCAAATATCCTGCTCTGTCCGTGTTGTAGTGAAGAATTAAGACTAAAAACAAAACTAGTTATATCCATTTTAGTATTATCATCCACATTACGCATATTAATTTCCAAGTGTTCCTCTAAAATATTCATCAGTTTCTTCTGCGCCTTGCGTGCCTCAATTCCGGGTTTGATCAACTGTATTCAGTATTCTTACTGGTTAGATATGACGCCGTGTCACCGGGTAATTGATTATCGACATTTCGCAATAAACGTGCACAGACATCTTTATGCAACGAAATATTCTAAATTTGTCGACATTTGAATATGAGAAAACTAGGTTACCTCGAAACATCCACTACCGTATAACAGTTGACACGGCGTCATATAGCACGTAACTGAAGGTCAGAAGGAGAGGACATTATTGTGGGAAAGCAAAAACTGTTAGCTGCAGGACATCGCTGTGTTTTGTAATTTCAGCTGTTCAGTTGCTACAGATACGTTCGGTCTATATCGCAGTGTCAACAGACGGGATATGTAACTGGATTGCGTGTCTGTATTTTGTTACAATAAAAGGTGTATGTTGGGGGTTAAAATGCAGTGAAATATTTAGCCTGTACTTTGCCTGTACCTTGCTGTAGTCACAAAACGGAACACACTGATGTCCAGTGCGTGGTGTCAGTCTGAATTGCTGACTGCTGACTGCTTTTGTATTGAACTGTCCGGAGATGCTGAGTTCAAAGCGTCGCTCGCGGGGCGACTTTGACCATGTTATGAAACACTGAAATTCTATGCCTGGGGAAGCAATAAACTTAGAGTGCTGGAACAGAATGACAATTTGTTCTACAGATGTTCAATTATAAAAAAAAATTACAAAATTAATTTTTATGTTTTTGGTTTTGCCGTGGAATTGCCAAAATTCCAGTGCATAACAACAAATGTTTGTGATAACTACGAACATTACCGCTCTATTTAAGTGCTGCTGTTGTGATCACAAGTTGTGATGGTTTATTGTTTTAGCGGAAAGTGTTTAAAGCACAGAACTGTACGTGTGGACTGTTTGGGGGGAAAGTTACTGCTGATTGGCGTTAGTTGAATATATAAATTGTTATGTGTGTGTGATTGTGCTGAGGAAATATGTTGCATTTATGTTGCTGACCGCATACAGAACGGCTGGAATACGCGCGAAAGGGCTTCAGGATTTAATTTAAATTGACATTAAAGAAATAGCGCTCATGATTACACGTAATGAAATTAATTTTATAAATGCATATTCACAATATCGCCATTTTCACTCACTATACTTGGTACAAACGATCACTACATTCCCCAGCTGATCCAGTTCTGACAGACCGCTCTTCACATACACTTTGTGTTACCGCCTGCTTATGTTGAATTACGCAACCCTCACAGCACACCGCTGTGCCTAACATCGTCTAACATTCTAAGCAGTTCTTCGAAGGAACTGCAACCGCTGACATAACACGTCACAACAAAAGCAATTTTGTGTCCCCTGCACACACATATACAATGAAATACTGTGTGTACAGATGGGGTGGGTAGGGAAAAATGTATTCATTTATGAATAGAGGGAAAACAAATAATTAATAAAAACAAATCTACACCCCAACAATCACATCTAACTCTAGAATGTCAATAGAGTTGTGTAGCATGTCTATAGTCAGTACACTGACGAAATGTATAAAGCAAATATATGTGATTGAAATGTACTGAAATTTGTGCATACGGCTGTAAATATATGCAGTGGGCCTTATAGGGTCTGTGTACTGGAAATTGCTGTGGGATTGTGAGAGAGGGACAAATAAAAACTAAGACAACATATAAAATGCAAGCAGAATTAATTGTTAGCGCGTGATAAAATTATTAATTATAACTTACATTTGGTTGGGATGTCTTGAGGGAAAGAGTCCACTTGGGGACACAGGCGTAAAGGTTAAGATAATATTAAGATTGACCTTCAGGAACTAGGAGTGGAGGTATGTATTGGAACGAGCTGGTTCAGGAAAGTAGCAGGTGGCGGCACTTTGGAATGCGGTGATTAACTTCCGGGTTCCAGAAGAAGCTGGGAATTTTTAATAGCGTAGAATTGGTTAGCTTCTCAAGAAGCACTGTATTGTTTGGAGTGAGGATATAAATAGGATATGTAAGGAAATTGCGGCTTATTAAAGCACAAGTAGGTAATAACGGGCTTTATAATTTGAACTGTTTTTGTAAACAGTAAGAACTGATTTTGATTTTGATTATTCAATTGTACAGCAATACTTGTTGTGCGAGATATTGTTAGCGTGGTTTTGAAATGTTAATACTTGTTTAATTGTAGGTTGGAATTTAAGAATATGGTGCTGATGGAGATATTTGGTGGTAAGATGGAGACGTTAACAGGCGGATGGAGAAAATTGCAAAGGGGCTTTGGGAGAATGGGATTTGTGGTGATTGTGAGACATTTCGGAGGGACGAAAATTACGGGCAAAATATTGTCTGAAATTCTGAAGGCAGTAAGTAGCTGTAGATTAAAGGAATAATATTGGAACTTACCTTAAAAATACGGCAGTGAAAAGTCAACTGGATTCGTCTAACGCATTATATATGGCAACACTGTACCGGTCAGAGCGATGCTGTTAGTCCGTGATACTGCAATAGCTGCACAGAGCGTTTCACCTGAATTTTATTATTGTAGCTGCTCAGTGCCAGTGGTCATATCAAACCCGGTGCTGTTTCTGTATGACCAACTGACAGAAATCCGACCCAGACAGACCAGCGGTCTGGTGACGACAATGACCGGAAATCCTCCGCACAATACCCACAGTATAAACCGTACGTATATTGCGTCTGTGCTGCCCGTTCAGCACTCCATGCAATACAGTGCAGCTGGCGATGTCTTAACGGTTCAAGTGCTGTACAAATTACACAAAACGCCAGTTCAGTGTCCTGTTCAGAATGCTTTTCATTGGTCACAGTCATAACGTTTATTAATATTAGTTGTTCGGTCTTGGACTGGGTTTATGTCTTTCAAACAGCCACACGATATTTTTGTTGGCATCGCATTTCAAAAATTTAAATATAACAATGGAATTTATATTGTGATCCCTTCATATCAACCAGCTAAATTTTCCAAGAAAGTCTGACAATTCCCTTCTCAACACTTAACCCTTCCCATCACTTCCCCCCCCCCCCCCATTCCAATCCCTTCCCTTCCCTACCTTCTACCCAACCAATCCATTCTTTTCCATTCCCATCCCATCCAATCCCTTCCCGACTCTTCCAAACCCATCCCATCCATTCCTTTCCCTTCCCATCCCTACCCGGCCCTTCCAACCATCGATCCAATCACCCTACCACAATCTCCTGTAACCAAACACAATTCCCCCACTCACTTCCTTACCCTACCCACCCTTTATCCAATCCCCTAAAACAATCTGCTGTCAACACACAATTCACCACTTCCTTCCCTTCCCTTCAATCCTTAATCCAATCGCCCTAACACAATCTGCTGTCAACAAGCAATTCCCCCACTCCCTTCCCTTACGGTCCCGTTATTTATCTAATCCACGCAAAAAAAATCTGTTCTCAACACACAATCACCGTAACGTAACGTTCTGCTTCCCTTTGTCCTGTTCCAAATATTCGCCCCAGCACTCAGTGCGCTAAGCCAATCACCATTCTCACCACTGAAATATCCACTGTTCCACTCATTTTATATATCACATAAACTATAATTTCATCAATTTTTATCTTTTCACCATTCCATTTCACATTACAGTTCATATATTTATACAGTACAGTCAGATACAGTTGGGATGTCTAGTGTAATGTACAGTTTGGGCGTTTAAATTTTGTCATTTTCCGTTGCTGTTTATTCCGCCAATTTATTTTGGTCACAAAATATTATTAACGAATTAAGATGTATGTGGAAACAAATCTCCTTCTGCTACATGCATTGAGTTGAAGACGGTGTAGTAAATGGGAAGGTAAGTTCGAACGTTGCTACAGAGAGTACTGATGAATCAGTTCCTGTACACCGAAAATCAGAACACATAGTCACTGTATCTCTTCTTGTACACTGAGAGTCACAGCACTCCGCCACTGTATCAGTTCCGGTACACCGACAGTCACAGAACAACGTCAATCTATCAGTCCCTGTACACTGACAACCACAGCAGACGGTCACTCTATCATTACCTGTACACCGAGAGTCACAGCACACCATCACTCTATCAGTTCCTGTACACCGACAGATATAGCACACCCCCAGATTATCAGGTTCCGTACACAGAAAGTCAAGGCACACCGTCACTCTATCAGTTCCTGTACACTGACAGTCACAGAACACCTTCACTCTATCAGTTCCTGTACACCGACAGTCACGGCACACCGTCACTGTATCAGTTTATGTACACAGAGACTCACAGCACACAGTCACACTATCAGTTCCTGTACACTGACAGTCAGAGCACAAGTTCACTCTATCAGTTCCTGTACACCGACAGTCACAGCACCCCGTCACTGTATCAGTTCTTGTACACTGAGAGTCAAAGCAAAACGTCACTCTATCTGTTCCTGTAAACCGACAGTCAAACACACCGTCAATCTATCAGTTACTTTACACCGACAGTCACAGCACACCGCCACTCTATCAGTTCTTGTACACAGACGGTCACTGCACAACGTCAATCTATCAGTTCCTGTACACTGACAGTCACAGCACACCGTCAATCTATCTGTTCCTGTAAACCGACAGTCAAACACACCGTCAAACTATCAGTTGCTTTACACCGACAGTCACAACACACCGCCACTCTATCAGTTCTTGTACACAGACGGTCACTGCACAACGTCACTCTAACAGTCCCTGTACTCTGACAGTCAGAGCACACTGTCACTCTATCAGTTCCTGTACACCGAGAGTCAAAGCACAACGTCACGGTATCAGTTCTTGTATACAGACAATCACAGCACACAGTCATTCTATCAGTTCCTGTACACTGGCAGTCACAGCACACTGTTAGTTTATCAGTTCCTGTACACCGAGAGTCAGAGCACATAGTCACTGTATCAGTTCCTGTAGACTGACAGTCAGAGCACACCGTCACTCTATCTGTTTCTCTACACCGACAAACACAACGTCAATCTATCATTTCCTTTACACCGACAGTCAGATTACACTGTCATTTTATCAGTTCCTGTACACTAACAGTCAGAGCACACCGTCACGTTATCAGTTCCTGTACACCGACAGTCAAAGCACAAAGTCACTCTATCAGTTCCTGTTCGCAGGCAGTCAGAGCACACCGTCACTCTATGAGCTCCTGTACTACGAGAGTCACAGCACACCGTCATTGTATGAGTTCCTGTACACCGAAAGTCACAGCACACTCTCACTCTGTCAGTCCATGTACACAGACAGTCAGAGCACAACGTCATTCTATCACCTCCTGTACACCGATAGTCACAGCAAACCGTCACTCTATTAGTAAGAGTACACTGCGAGTCACAGCACACCGTCACTCTATCAGTTCCTGTACACCGACAGTCAGAGCACTAAGTCATTCTATCACCTCCTGTACACCGAGAGTCACAGCACACCGTCGCTGTATCAGTTTTTTACACCGATAGTCACAGCACACCGTCACTCTATCAGTACCTATACACCGACAGTCACAGCTCACCGTCACTCTATCAGTTTCTGTACACCGACAGTCAAAGCACAAAATAATTCTATCAGTTCCGGTACACCGAGAGTCACAGCAAACCGTCAATCTATCAGTTCCTGTCCACTGACGGTCACAGCACACAGTCATTGTATCAGTTTCTGTACACCCACAGTCACAGCACACCGTCACCCTATCAGTTCCTGTACACCGACAGTCACAGCACACCAACACTATCAGTTCCCGTAAACAGGCAGTTAAAGTACACCGTCACTGTATCAGATCCTGTACACAGACGGTCACAGAACACCGTCACTCTATCAGTTCCTGTACACCGACAGTCACAGCACACCAACACTCTATCAGTTCCTGTAAACAGGCAGTTAAACACACCGTCACTGTATCAGTTCCTGTACACAGACGGTCACAGCACACCGTCACTCGATCGGTTCCTGTACACTGACAGTCACAGCACACATTCACTCTATCCTTTCCTGTACACCGACAGTCACATCACACCGTCCCTCTATAAGTTCCTGTACACTAACAGTCATAGCACACCGTCACTCAGTCATTTCATGTACACTGAAAGTTACAGTATATCGTCACTGAATCAGTTCCTTTACACCGACAGTCACAGAAAATCGTCTATCAGTTCCTGCACACCGAGAGTTAGAGCACACAATCAATCTATCAGTTCCTGTACATTGACAGTAACAACACCCCTTTCTTTTTATCAGTTCCTCTACACCCACAGTCACAGCACACCTTCATTGTATCAGTTCCTGTACATTGAGAGTCAAAGCACACCGTCACTGTATCAGTTCCTGTACACCGAGAATCACAGCACACTGTCACTCTATCAGTTCCTGTACACCGGTAATCACAGCACACCTTCACTCTGTCAGTTCCTTACACCGACAGTCATAGCACACCGTCATTTTATCAGTTCCTGTACACCGACAGTCACAGAACACAGTCACTGTATCAGTTCCTCTACACCGACAGTCAAAGCACACAGTCAATTTATCACTTCCTGTACACCGACAGTCACAGCACACAATCACTGTATCGGTTCCTGTATAGCTACAGTCACAGCACACCCTAACTTTATCAGTTCCTGTACATCGACTGTCACAGCACACAGTTACTGTATCAGTTCCTGTACACCAACAGTCACAGCAAACCGTCACTCTATCTGTTCCTCTACACCGAGAGTCACAGCAAACCGACACTGTATCAGTTCCTGTACACCTACAGTCACAGCACACCGTCACTCTATCTGTTCCTCTACACCGAGAGTCACAGCACACCACCACTGTATCAGTTCCTGTACACCGACAGTCACGGCACACTATCATTCTATCGGTTCCTGTACACCGACTGTCACAGCACACCGTCACTCTATGAGTTCCTTTACACCGAAAGTCACAGCACCCAGTCATCTATCAGTTCCTGTTCACCGACAGTCACATCACACCGTCGCACTATTAGTTCCTGTACACCGACAGTCACATTACACCGTCACAATATCAGTTCCTTTACACCGACACTCACCGCACACAGTCATCTATCCCTTTCTGTGAACCGACAGTCAAAACACACCTTCACTGTATCATTCGCTGCACAACTGATCGTACCACAACGTTTGGATTAATGTAAATTTTTATTTAAAGTGGTTTACGGCTTTAAAGTTTGAATTGTCTTACAAGATATCCAGAACGTTTTGAACCAGTGCATAACGGCAGTCCTTGTATCTGGTATTTTCTTGAGGAATTTCTAACTGTACGAATTAAAGTAAAAGGTTAAGCCGTACCTGTCCACCCCTGGACAGGTGCTGATGCTCTCAATTTTTTGAGATTCTCAGATTTCAAGACTGGCAGCACGTCAATTTGTTAAGTTTGTCAGCCCTAGTTACTCAGTCGAACCAAAATCAATCGATCTGAAATTTTCTAAGTCCCGCACTGGAAATCACGTGAAGGAAAGTTGCCATCATAATTTGAGTCGTTTTATTTTCCCCATATTTTTTCATTCGTGCCGTTTCTCCGTCTTCCATTCATTTCAATCAATCACACCGCGTGTATAATAATTGAAGACAACAACACATCTGTTTAATTTCGAAATAAAACATTAATTATTAACTTTTCCAGACGCGAGGCCAGTTATCTAGCTTTGCTATTTAGGATGAATTCGTCAACCGGACCCTTCGTTGTTACTTTCAGCAGGCGTAGCCCAGGCAGTTGAACGCGTGCTAGCAGTAGCCTTCGGAAAAGAACTACGTTGGTTCGAGTCCCACTATCGGCATACTTCTTTATGTAGCCCAGAGAGTTGAACGCGTGTTAACAGTAGACTTCGAAAAAGAACTACGTTGGTTCGAGTCCCACTATCGGCATAATTCTTTATGTAGCCCAGACAGTTGAACGCGTGTTAGCAGTAGCTTTCGGAAAAGAACTACGTTGGTTCGAGTCCCACTATCGGCATATTTCTTTATGTAGCCCAGGCAGTTGAACGCGTGTTAGCAGTAGACTTCGGAAATAAACTATTTTGGTTCGATTCCCACTATCGGTATATTTCTTTATGTAGCCCAGGCAGTTGAACGCGTGGTAGTAGTAGCCTTCGGAAAAGAACTAAGTTGGTTCGAGTCCCACTATCGGTATATTTCTTTATGTAGCCCAGACAGTTGAACGCGTGTTAGCAGTAGCCTTCGGAAAAGAACTACGTTGGTTCGAGTCCCATTATCGGCATATTTCTTTATGTAGCCCAGAGAGTTGAACGCGTGTTAACAGTAGCCTTCGGAAAAGAACTACGTTGGTTCGAGTCCCACTATCGGCATATTTCTTTATGTAGCCCAGACAGTTGAACGCGTGTTAGCAGTAGCCTTCGGAAAAGAACTACGTTGGTTCGAGTCCCACTATCGGCATATTTCTTTATGTAGCCCAGAGAGTTGAACGCGTGTTAACATTAGCCTTCGGAAATAAACTATTTTGGTTCGATTCCCACTATTGGCATTTTTATTTATGTAGCCCAGATAGTTGAATGCTTGTTAACAGTAGCCTTCGGAAATAAACTATTTTGGTTCGATTCCCACTATTGGTATATTTCTTTATGTAGCCCAGGGAGTTGAACGCGTGTTAAGAGTAGCCTTCGGAAATAAACTATTTTGGTTCGAGTCCCACTATCGGCATATTTTCTTATGTACCCCAGGCAGTTGAACGCGTGGTAGTAGTAGCCTTCAGAAACAAACTACGTTCGTTCGAGTCCCACTATCGGCATATTTCTTTATGTAGCCCAGATAGTTGAACGCGTGTTAACAGCAGCCTTCGGAAATAAAATATTTTGGTTCGAGTCCCACTATCGGTATATTTCTTTATGTAGCCCAGACAGTAGGAACGCGTGTTAGCAGTAGCCTTCGGAAAAGAACTACGTTGGTTCGAGTCCCACTATCGGCATATTTCTTTGTGTAGCCCAGACAGTTGAACGCGTGTTAACAGTAGCCTTCGGAGAAGAACTACTTTGGTTCGAGTCCCACTATCGGCATATTTCTTTATGTAGCCCAGAGAGTTGAACGCGTGTTAACAGTAGACTTCGGAACAGAACTACGTTGGTTCGAGTCCCACTATCGGCATATTTCTTTATGTAGCCCAGAAAGTTGAATGCGTGTTAACAGTAGCCTTCGGAAATAAACTATTTTGGTTCGATTCCCACTATCGGCATATTTCTTTACATAGCTCAGAAAGTTGAACGCGTGTTAACAATAGCCTTCGGAAATAAACTATTTTGGTTCAATTCCCACAATCGGCATATTTCTTTATGTAGCCCGGGCAGTTGAACATGTGGTAGCATTAGCCTTCGGAAACAAACTACGTTGGTTCGATTCCAACTATAGGCATATTTCTTTATGTAGCCCAAGTAGTTGAACGCGTTTCAACAGTAGCCTTCGGAAATAAACTATTTTGGTTCGATTTCCACTATAGGCATATTTCTTTATGTAGCCCAGGAAGTTGAACGCGTGGTAGCAGTAGCCTTCGGAAACATTCTACGTTGTTTCGAGTCCCACTATCGGCATATTTCTTTATGTAGCCGAGGCAGTTGAACGCGTGCTAGCAGTAGCCTTCGGAAAAAAACTACTTTCCTTCAATTCCTACTATTGGCATATTTCTTTATGTAGCCTAGGCGGTTGAACGCGTGCTAACAGTAGCCTTCAGAAATAAACTAATTTGGTTCGATTCCCACTACCGACATATTACTTTATATAGTCCAGACAGTTGAACCCGTGCTAGCAGTAGCCTTCAGAACACACACGACTCTCAAAGGACAGATATCCATGCCCCCCTGGGATTCGAACCCAAATTTCAGCAGGCCAGGGACCGTAGACTGCCCGGCCACTTGGACTGGCAAAGCATCTCACCTACTCATAGAAAGTGAAAATTAATACTTTAGCCCTTAAAAGTGCTCTTTTCAGAAATTTGTTTCTTTAATAAGAAGTCCAGAACCATTCTGCTTCGACCACCGATTTCATTCCTCGTGTCATGGACTCAATCATTGATCTAATGTAACGCGTAGATGAAGCAACTTCATCCCACGCGTCTCACACAAGGGTCCATAGCTCATCGCTATTTCTGGGAGGGAGGACAGGCCAGGTTTCCTGCATTGACCTTTTCACCTCACTCCACATATTCTCGATGGGGTTCATATCAGGCGCTCGCGGTGGCCAGTCAAGGAGTTCGACGTCGGCCTGCCGCGAGAGCCATTCTTGAACCACACGTGAATCATGAATGGAGGAGTGTTCTTGTTGTAAATGGGTTATAATTTTGGTATAAAACATCCGTACAGAGCTTACCACTACGTTCTGCAAAATGCACTGATACTACAAGCCGTCCAGGTGACCATCCATACGATGGAGAATTCCACCCCCTTCATGTGAGATCCAGCCCCAGACCTTGACATACACACGATCACTGAGTTTGCAGGTCGACATATACGTCTGGTTTTAACGCTGTCCCTGTGGTCTGTAAACTGAAACCGGCCCATCATTTTCTGAGGTAAATTTAGATTTATCAGTGAATATGACTCTATCCCACTTGCGATCTACATTGCTCTCAGCAAACGCTAAACGGCACAATTTATGTTCATCAGTGAGAAGCTCCTTCGTCGCAGCAAGCCGTGCCTTCACAACTGATGCCCTAAGCCTCGAAATAATCTTGTCGTTTTGCTCAGGAAAGCCAATAGCAGCTTTAAAATTATGGTGCCGAAATTATTTTTTAAATTTTAGCATATCCTGTATACAAAATGTGAATAAAACGGGAACCAAATACGTTAGAATTATGAAGCAAACTGCATTTTGAAGCGGAAATAAACCGGAGAGTATATACCATGTTTAAAATATTCAGTACCTATATTTGTTGAATAAATATATAAAATACAACGTTTAGAGTTAAGCGGTGCGGTACGACCACTATAGGGGTCGTGAGGCGTCAAAGGGTTAAGATCCCTTGTACTGAAGAAAGTGTTTCTCTCAGCTTCGGCTACTAATGCAACATCCTGAGCTGGACTGGAAACGCGGCATAAGCCAGTTCCCTTACGCTTTCCAACTCGCTGATCCCTCCAGTATTTCCGTAGCCATTCCCTTGCAGTAGACATGAGAACCTCCGTAGAGTTACCCGGCAGTGCTGACAGACAACCCTCCCTTCTCAGCAAGAGCGATGACACTTTCGCGAATACACCTGTCATGGTTAGCCATCGTGATGAGAATGAAGAACGTGTAGCTTTAACCAGTGCTGACATACAGCGAATAACGGCACCTTCACTTTTATGACAGTATTTGTTTTGTGGAGGGTTTTTGGCCTCCACTCAACTTAGGGTTGGTGACTGAATTGTCACATCCAGGTCAGTTTTCAGCTGAATACAGACAGAACTGGCTTCTTAACTTGCAAAGGATGCCAAAAAACCGAATCCTTTTGAATTCATACCATTACAGGCTAAAACGGAGACCAATTGGAAGAAAGAAGAAGCGTTGGAGCGAGGAGTTGTAACTCGGTAGACGGAACGGGTCAAAGGGTCCGACCCTTGATGTTTATGATAATGATGATTATGTTGGTAATTCCCTACCCTCCTTTTTCAACCACGAACAGCAGCAGATATCCTGTTCCGTTAACGGTTTTAAAATTGTGAATTACAATAATGCAGCCGCGGAAGACATTCCCTTCATTTGGCAGAAAATTGAAAGAGAACTGACTCAATTTAATGAGTGCAGCTCTTCATTGCCTTTGATTTCATTATTTGTAAAACATAAATATTTTGTTTTCATAGTCACCATCATCTGTAGTATGTTACATTTTAAATACGCACATAAAGAAATATGCCGATAGTGGGACTCGAACCAAGTTAGGTTGTTTCCCAAGGCTTCTGCTAGGAGGCGTTCAATCGTGTGGGCTAAGCCTGCTGACAGTAAGAACGGGACGGTCCAGTCGACCCATCCATCCCTACCCTAGCAGCACAGCTAGCTAGCCTCGTGCCTGCGAAACTTAATGAACTTTAATTAATATTTCATTTTCAAATTAAGCAAATGTGTTTTTGTCTTCGGGTAATATACGTGCGGTGTGATTGGTTGTAATGAATGGAAGAGAGAGAAACACCACAAATGTGCAAATATGGGGAAAGAGAAACGACTCGAATTATGATGGAAACTGTACCGCAGTCACTTCCTAAGCGGGACGTACGAAATATCACGCCGATGGATTTTTGTTCGACTGTGCCCTCCAGCTTTTACCCCTCCATAAATATTTCAGGTACTCATCTCTGTTGTGGGCCGGATACCTCAGTCTGTATAGCGACTGACTACAGGATGGACGGTCCGGGATCGGATCCCAGTGGGGGTGAGTTTTTCCACCCTTTCAGACCAGCCCTGGGGCCCACACAGCCTCCTTTACAATACGTAATATATCTTGCCCAGGGGTAAAGTGTGGCCGCGTCGTGCTGCTGACCACTTACCCCCTCCTGGTGCCGGGAACACGGAAGAGTAAGATATACCAGTACCCACCCTCTGGCCCACACAGGTCCTGTAACGTGGTTACATTACCTTTACCCTCACTGATTTCTAAAAAAGTTTAGCTTATTAATACCCCTTTGAAAACCTAAAATGTCGCGTAACTTCATGAATCTCAGTCCTAAATGAACAGATTGTAAACTGTTACAATTTCAACAGACAGTGCCGCCGTACTGTAATGTCTCATTGAAGCGCTTTCTGGTAACAATTGAAAGTTGGGTCTTTAATGCGGACGATTCAGGAAACGACGTGGAAAATTGTGACAAATCGCAAGGCATTTATTTTGATAACGAAGGAGAAACATCATTATACAGTGGGATGTGGAAGGATGTATTTTGTGTGTAAATTTGAGTTAAACGAATGTTGAAGCGAATATGTTATGACAGTATATTGGGCATATAGACAGACTGTTGTGTAGCGGACATTAAGAACTGGTCAGACAGTAACGTTGTTATGATATTGCAGACGGTACAGTGCGGTGGTGCGGAATATTGAGAGAGTGTTACTGGGCTTAACTGACTGCAATATGGTGGGAAGGGAGTGTTTAGTGTTTTGTGTGAAGTTACTGAAATGTGTTTTGGAAGAGTTGACTGTGATGATGCGCATTGCTATAGCGAGTAGATAGAACGTTTTTAGCAAAATTCAGAAATTATGACAAACCGTTTGAAGCAACAATTGTGTGTCGTAATATTGTATTAAGGAACGTAAAAAACTGTCTTTCAGTTACAGGTTAAATAATTTATATAAATGGAAGTGTTATAAATGTTTTACCATTGAAGATTGTCATAGAGGTTCACATTGCGTGAGTCTTTGATCCTCTGAGTTCAGCAAAATGGGCTCTCGATATATACTGACTAACTGTATTTTAAATGTGAGAATAGGGATTCTGTAGATTCCGCAACATCTCCCAGCTGTTGACAGGATGCTCTCACACACAGTTGTCCCTCCTTCCACTAAGGTAGTATTGCTCCTTTCCCCTGAGCAAAGTTTCAGCCATTTCGCTTAATAAACTTTGTGATCTGCATACATACCTAAATGTTGAAGTGCTGACGTATGTAATTATTTTACCTCTCGTCGTTACAGAAACTTCTAGTTTATAAAATTGATTGCTATATCATAAGCTTTCGAAACTAAGGAGATTATGTATAATGACACAGAAGAATAAATAATGTGTCTTGATCGGATTAGGCTGTACTCTTTGTTGACAGAGGAGGCAGAATTGTGTTGTAGTGCCTTGTAGAGGACAATATTTTATTCTATTTCATTTAATTTTATATATTTCATATATGTTGGTAGTATTTTAAGGACGGCTGGGTGCATCTCCCCAAGGAACAAACAGGAAGTCTCGATCACCTATCACTCATATAGCAACAGCAAATAGTTGAAACTGCAGAAAACTGTTGCTAGGTGAATGCAAAAAAATGCTGACTTTGGTTGGGTAGCGTGGTGTGGTTTCGTAAAGCGACGGGAGGGAGTCTTGAGTGAATCTGCGGTAACGACAGACACCTGGGGGAGCGGAGAACGAACAAAATTTATAAGATGTGTGTTTTGTTAATAATTATTGTGCAAGGTAAGCGAGGTTATGTTGTTCTGTACCAAATTGGAGTGTAGAAATGATCGGATTATATTTGGTTTAATAAAGGTGATTAGGCTTTCCTTAGGATAATTCTTTGGTAGGGAAATGTATTGCTCGTGTTAGAGAAGTACCTTGTATGGTGCCGTAAACTTTGACTGGGTATTGTATTTTTTAGTGTTGAATACTTATATTCTATTTGATAGTGTTGTAGAATATATTGTACATTAAAATGTCGTATTTTTTTCCGAAGAGTTGGCGGCGGATACACTTGATAGTTAATGGTGTCGGTAGTTAGGACGGCCGCCGTACCCCATTACAATATCATTGTAAACCCACGACGACCGGTCCGTATGTCTTAACACAAAATGATGCTGTAATATAATTCGCAAGAAACTTGAACTGTGAAACTGCTTCAAGAGAATTGGAATATTACTGAAACTTTGAATTGAGTTTAGTTGAGTTAAATGTGCAATGTGGATTGAATTATTAAGTAATGGGTGGATATATTTTGCATGATAATCGGACTGTGTGACGAGTAGGAACCTGTTGATAGGTAACCTGCGAATTAACACCGGATGTGAGGGATAAACTACTTCTGTAATTTTACAAGCCAGTTGTAATACAATGAGTGTTGTGACGTTGAAAGGAGTATATTTACTGACACAAAACTGTACCAGCGTGACTGTTGTGAAGACAGACGGACACACATGACGAAGCTAATAGTCGCTTTTCCCAATTTTGCGAAAGCACCTATCACTTCACACAAACATTCAGTTTTTCACATTTTGTGTTGCTGCAATAGGTTTGTGGGTGCTGCAGACAGCAGTTGCTTCTTTACAGTCACCGAATTGTGATACTGAGTGGTTAATTGGTATAAATGTTGTGTGCTGCAGACAGCAGTTACCTCTTTACAGTCACCGAATTGTGATACTGAGTGGCTAATTGGTATAAGTGTTGTGTGCTGCAAAAAGCAGCTGCTTCTTTGCAGTCACCGGATTGTAATACTGAGTGGTTAACTGGCATAAATGTTGTGTGCTGCAGAGAGTAGTTGCTTCTTAACATTCAAAACATTGTGATACTGAGTGGCTAATTGGTATAAATTTTGTGTGCTGCAGACAGCAGCTGCTTCTTTACAGTCACCGGATTGTGATACTGAGTGGCTGATTGGTATAAATGTTGTGTGCTGCAGACAGCAGCTGTTTCTTTACAATCACCGGATTGTGAT
>Ga0123355_10004984_pt1 | contig 19327 bp, 11 predicted proteins | sample TergutEmb28metaG_3_FD_89872 | JGI IMG/M metagenome (GOLD analysis project Ga0123355, IMG submission 89872) | Embiratermes neotenicus P1 segment gut microbial communities from Petit-Saut dam, French Guiana - Emb289 P1 | ecosystem: Host-associated > Arthropoda: Insects > Digestive system > Gut ... | reverse complement strand
TTTGGTCTAAATGGATCGTGATACACGTATCGAAATTTTTGTTGCTCCCTTTGAAATCTGATAAGAATCTCGATATTGTCTAGTACAGAGCGATTAGTGTCGTCTTTCCTTGTTATCGTGAAAGAAGCTGCTACAGTCACAGTAAAAATCAAAATACCCTGCATGATATTTTCTTGTTCGGTAAGTCCATGCAAGACAATCGCAAGTACAAGAGCCACGCCGCCAGCAATTGAAGTCATTATCAACTCTCGAAAACCAAAACCCGGTAAAAGCTCAAACCGAGTTTTGATGTTAGTCGGAACATATAGCGTGGTATTTGCTAATTTTGTCTCTAAAGACATAACGGCTTGCGCTCCTTGTATAATAAATTTAGGTTAATAAAGGCAACCAATAATCCTTTATTGCTTAGAGTATACAAGTTGAAGTATACTCGACATATTAGGCAGAGGACGTCGTTTCGCTCCTTGAGGCATTAACCTCGTGCTTGGAAGACTGACGCCTCTTTCTTTAAAGCAGATTGCGAATGAGTTGGATGTTGGCCGAGTAATCGGTACTTCGTATATAGAACAAGGTCGTGACGTTTATAAGACAAGAGGATTGCCTAAAATACATAAAGCGGAGAACAGTATGCTATATTTAGGCATCGACATTGCCAAGAACAATCATGTTGCCACACTGATAAATGAGCAAGCGAAACCGTTGTTCAAAGGGTTTTCGTTCGCAAATACAACAGATGGCGGTGAAAGCCTTATTGCGAAGTTACATAGTCACATCCAAACCCTTGTCGAAGTTGAAATCGGCATGGAGGCTACAGGGCATTATTGGCTGTCACTCTATTCTTTTCTTGTTGAAAAGGGTTTTAATGTTCATGTCATCAATCCCATTCAAACTGATGGTTGGCGTAAAGGTGTTGAAATCAGAAAGCGTAAAACAGACCAAATCGATTCATTCCTTATTGCAGACTTAATTCGGTATGGCGATTTTGTAGAAACGTCACTTTCTGATGAAAACATTTTGTCTTTACGTAACTTATCGCGTTTCAGGCACTACCTTATTGGTTCCATTGGAGATTTAAAACGCAAAGCCATTTGTGTTTTGGATCAGACATTTCCTGAGTACCAAAGTGTCTTTTCAAACATTTTCGGTCAAACCTCCAGCGAACTACTTTTGAACTTTCAAACAGCAGATGATTTCCAAAACATCACCGCTGAGCAGTTGGAATCAGCTCTTCAAAATGTCAGCTTTAAAGGCTTTGCAAAGAACAAACTCACACAAATTTCAGAACTAGCTGCAAATTCTTTTGGTCTGAAATTTTGTAGAGATAGTTTTTCCTTGCAGCTTAAACTTCTACTTGAGCAAATTCGTTTTATTGAGGCGCAAGTCTCTGATGTAGAAGCTGAAATGGCTAAAATCCTTGACACGCTAGATTCCCCGATTACAACTATTCCGGGCATAGGCTCTGTCACAGGCTCGACCATCTTAGGCGAAATCGGTGACATCAACCGTTTTTCTAATCCCTCAAAACTTGTTGCCTTTTCGGGTATAGATGCTTCTGTTTCGCAGTCCGGTGAAAATGCAAGTATCGGTCACCGAATGAGCAAGCGCGGTTCACCTTATTTGCGCAAAGCACTTTTTCAAGCTGCTTTAGTTGCATCAACTCACGATACTGTTTTTAAAGCATACTACCAAAAGAAGCGATCCGAAGGAAAACATCATTTAACTGCGTTGGGTGCTGTTGCTCGTAAACTATGCTGCACAATACACGCAATACTCAAAAGCAACACTACTTACAAACCTCAAAACTAACACCACCTACTGGGGTCAAGCGCCCACGCGCTTGCTGGGGTTTGGGGCGATAAGTCCCAAGGTCTTAGCTTTTTTGCCCCTTGCAATGAGGCTTTTTTGCTTGCTCTTTTTTACAATTTTCTTCCAACTAAAAAACATCTACGAAATTTTTATTTCTCTATTGACTTTTTATAGTTGGTCTTCCTCAAAAATAGCTCCTTATGATGTCCATTATGACAGTAGCCCCCATTGCACAAACCCAAAATATCAAAGTATTTTTGATGCGTTTGGTATTGGGCTTGTTTTCGTCAGGGTCGCTTATGGTGTTAAACATTACCATGCCTACTCGTAATCCCGCACAGACAGTGATAATACCTCGAACCACATTGATTAGATTGTCCAAATACACTAGGCTTTCCATGAATGTCTCCTTCCGTACCTTGCACTTATCTAGCTGGTAACCGACTTAGAATTGCACTTCCTTTGGACATTGCGCCTTTAATCATAAAGTAACTATGCACCATACCCATGCCTCTGCCCATCACTCCAGCACCGCCATAGCCAAGCATAAAGTCTCTCAGCAATTCAGGAGTTCTCATAGCTGCCATTGCAACCGCTAACGCCCACAACGGATTACCGTTGCCTAGTAGTAGAAGCGAAAACCTAAAGAAGAATATCTGCGCAAATGCGGACACGCACAGCATGAAGAACTTTTGCATGAAAGGCTTGAATATTCCTTTGTCGCTATCTATAAGCCCAACACAAGCGATAGGGAAGGCTATACGCAAAGCTAACATCTGAATTCCCATTATCATTAACCTGATATATATAATCGCAAGGATAATAAGGATAATTAAAGCAACCACCAAGAAGATTTTTAATGCCGGCCCAGCAATGCCAGTCATTAAAACGACCAAAGTTCCCGGTACTATATCATCCAAGCCTGTTGGCAAAGCACCTGAAACTAGCGCGTCCAACGTATCTGTCATTAGCAAGCGTACCATATCTACCAAGATGGTATATATGAAAGAAAACGAGAAGACCGTAACTATCGCCCTGATGTAATTCAAGATGAGATGAGAAACGTCGTTGTCCTTGTCGCCATCAATCCAGCCTACATAAATATCGAATCCTTTCTTTAGAAATTTAAGGGTTATAAGAGCAAGCCCTATATCTCTGAATAGTGTAAATAAAGGGATGAAATTGAACTGATTTACTCCTAAAGTAACGCCAGCGAACCCTATGTCCATGCTATTTTCAGGCTGGAACATCAAATCAAGCGCGTTTATCATAAGCATGGAAACAAAATACTCCATAGCCTCAACCAAGTCAGAAATAAGACTGGTTAACATCCTCGTCAAAGATTATCACCCCGATTCCTTTACACTCATTCCCCAAACCCACCCAACCAAAGTCAAGCACAGTTGTACTGCACTTGTTGGTTTTCCAAGTGTTGATTATTTAGGCAACAAAACTGAAATAGTTGCCAACGATTGTCATGACTACGCCAAAACCGCCGCAGATTGCACCGCCGATAATAGCGTTTTTCATGCCTTTGTCCCACTTTTGATAATCCATTTCATCGCATCCAGCTTTTCTAAAAGCGCAATATCCAGCCCTTGCACCACCACAAACTATGCCAAGCCCAGCCACTACTGGCCCGAAATCTTCAGCCATGTCAGTAACACCTTGAACAAATGGATTATCAGCCAAAGTATATGCAAACACCGCCTGCGGGAAAAGGATTACTAGCAATCCTAGCGCGATAAGAGCGAATATAGCTCTATCGAAGCAAAGAAAATCGCCAAGGCTTCTTGTTGCTGCCATTGGCGATATGTTACCTTTATTGAATTTCTGTTGAACTTTCCTCATGCCATCCTCCTAATCACATTTTACTTGATAAGTCTTGAAATAGCCCCCTGTATTCGCAGACTCCATCTTAAAACTAGCATTTATATCTTATTTTACATGAGCCTCACCCCCTTAGTTTCTCATTCTGACTTAAACTACCATGCTCTTTTTTGGTTTTGATATTTACTCGCCATGCTCTTGATAACCTCTTCCTTTCCGTCGAATCCATCATCCGCACCTTGCTTTTCATCGCTGTCATCCGCATATTCGTCATGATAGCTTGAATAACCGGGCAAATCATCAGAATCACCCATTAATGGAAGCCCTAAGAACTTACCTTTTTCATCAGTTTTCTTTGAATTCCCATTGTTTTGGTAATCATCTTGATAAATCTTTATGCCTTGCCATAAAACAAACTCCTTTTGCTCCGACACCTCTCTTTTGCTACTTATATACATCCGCAACTTTTGGTTAAATTCTTTGTCACCCAAGCCGAGCATTTGATTGAAGAACCATTTTGATATATCCGGCATAACCATAATTGCGGGGTCGTATCCTGAATACATGATTAACACGTAAGGGCGTTCAATCTTCTTCACCTCGTCAGGTGTTAGTAGGTCACGACCAATCAGATTGACGCTTGCACTGCTGCTCATTGAGCTTCGTGATGTTGTATTGTTGCTACGTCCATAGCTGGAAGTCGTGTATTTACCAAGTCTTCTGCTTATTTCTTCATTAGTTCTCGAATTTTCGCTGTGTAGATATACAAGGCAGTGGCAGTTATCCTTGATTGTATCTGCCTGTTCTCTGCCGTAGACATCTTCAATCTGAGCAAAGGATTGTATAACCAAGTTGAGGCGTATACCTCGACCACCCCCAACAGTCAACATTTGAGTAAAACTTGGAATTTTTGTGAAGTTTCCGAATTCTTCGAGCATAAAATTTGTTCTAACATCCAGTCTTCCGCCCTTAGAATCAGCATTTTCAAGCAATGCTTGGTACTGCTGATACACAAACAACGAAGCCAGCCCATTATAAGTTTCTTTACCGTCAGGCAGTATAATGAATACGGCATGCTTGCTATTACCAACCTCAGATAAATCGAAGTCGCTATTTGAGGTCATGTTGTAGATGTATGGGCTTGTAAATAAGCGCAGATTGGTCAACGCCGCCGTAAAGAAACTACCCCTTGTTCTTGATGGAGCAATCCTAGCGGTTTCAAACAATGCTTTGGCTGGATGTTTTTCTCCCACATCATCTAAGTATCTGTCAAGAGGCATTTTACCCATATCGCCAGTTTTGCACATCTCGCCGATAAAGTAATATACATTGGTAAGATTCTGTAATTCAGGCTTATCTTTGTTGTCGTAAACAACAGCCATTATAGCTCCGGCTATTACAGAGGCTTCACCATCTTGCCATATTCGCTCACCTTTAGTTTTCGGAACAAGGCTTGAGGTTATATCCCACACCAACTCAATTGCTTTTGGCAAATCTCCTGCATTCATGGCGTTAATTATGGGCTGAAGAAAGTTATATCTTTGAGATTTGGTTGGAGTTTTGAAATCCAGCACAATTACCTTATATCCGAGATAACGTAGGAAAGGCGCAATGTAGTCGTAAATTTCACCTTTTGGATCACTTATAATCATGCTTTCGCCAGCAAGTGCAATCAGACATATGCTTTGCAAGAACAAACATCGTGTCTTCCCCGAACGTGTCGCGCCGAGGATTAAAGAGTGAACATCATCATCCAAAAAGAAAAGCTGCTCTTTGTGCTTGTTCAATAGCTCATAGCCAATTACAACACCACCTCTAGGAAGTAACTGTGTGTTATCCTTTACAAACTTTTGCGCATTGCATTTCAAACTTTCTCCTTTCGATGTGTCATAAATGCGTGTTTTGCTGATATTACCCGCTTGAATTAGCTTTGCTATAAATCTGTTCTTTTTCTTATCTATGATATAAGTCGCAAAAACATTAGCATGTCGCCTTTCGTTTAACCACTTAGCTGAACCGTGTTGAGATTGTCCCGCTGGCATTGGGGTTTGGATTGTGCTTGTAATATCCTTCATACGACTTTGAAAGTTTTGCCCTCTGCCGGAAGAGTTAAGGTACAGAAATACAACACCCGCAAATGTTAAGATAGATATAAACAACATCAGAACTATTTGGTTCGATTGCATCAGATTCAGTATATATTCATATCTGAAATACTCTCGGTTCGGTTCTTGTCCTTCCAACATCAAAAACAGAAATGTGGATAAAGCCGCTGATGCCGCTATCAAAGCAACAATTCCTTTCAGAATTAAGCATGTGTAGATGATTTTTACTCTCAACTTTCTCTTTTTTCGTTCCATTTCACTGCCTCCGAAGTGCTACTTAGACGGTGCGCTTCTATTCATTAAAAACTTTGTTTCAATGTCATTACTGCTTGTAATTTCAACAAAAACTCAACATCATAACAATTTGATATGAAGTTACAGTAGCGGTGTAAATTTACTACTATGAAACGTTCCAACTCTACCTATTCCAGCCGGATGAATGCTCAAGATTCCTACGCAAATCCTTTCTAGCCTCTATCCGATCTGTCTTGCCTATTGGAAGATGCGCAGCTCTAACACTACTCGACCTAGTAAACCTACTTAAAAGACGAAAGAGACTTGACATAACGCTTACGCTCATGGTTCTTTGAGCAGCCTTTGTGTCTAAGTCTCTGTTGAAATTCTTAATCTCTTTTAATAGCAGGTTGGACATGCGCTTTATGATTTCGGCTTCTGCTTTCTGTTCTGCTTTCTTTATGGCTTCGGCTTGAGAACTATAGTAAGACGCTAAATCTCCGCTTGATTTTTTGTATGCTTCATAAGCGTTGTGCGGGGCTAGAGTTTTGTTTATCTTCTTGTATTCATCAAATTCCTCTTTGAAGTCAGGATGGACTTTGAGGAGACTCCTTACAATATCTTCTGTTTCTTTCTTTAGTTCTGGCGATAAAAATGCGTAAGACAATCGCCCTGTTGTTGGCAGCTTTTCTTTCAACCCCATTATTTTAACCGCAAACTCATCAAGCATTGAGTTTGGAACATCTCTATTGAGCAGCTTACCTATAGCTGCCTCTGGGTTTTCTTCTAATTTATCCATGAGAGACTGAAATTCAGCTTTCGACATCTCACGTAAAGGATGGAAGAAGCCTTTGATAAATTCGCCTGTTGCGCTTGTTACATGCTCTCTGGCTAGATTTTTGACAGTAGCTATTTCTTGTAGCTCACCGTCATAAACGTATTTAATTAATTCGCTGCGTATGCTGTTAAATGTTTTCTTGTAGTCGAAATGAGACTTAACGCCTTGCTCTTTACTCCAAAACAGAAGATGAAAATTAGGTTTTTCATTTTCTATGTGTACCGCTGCCACATATTCCAACTTTGAGGGCGGTATGTCAACTTTCTCAGCTATTTTATGAATGTTGGCTTTTACAAGCCGCTTCCAAGCGTCTTGAGTGTCATACCCTAATCTCATAAAGTCTTCTTTAGCTATTGAGATTATGTTGTCGTATAGATATGTTCCTGCTTCTACTTTACTTTTTACATAATCGGCGGCGGCTGACACATTTTCAATAGCTCCAAGCTCGCCATCGTTGTTATGGTTTAGTTTACCGAAAAGACCGTGTTCCATATCTTCATTTTTTACAACACCTTCTCGTCTTCCCATGTAAAGTACATATTTATGCGCCCATTGTTTTGTAGGAAGGGCTTTTGTTAGCTCTCCTTTCACATAACCTCTCGGATTACGTTCTCTTGCTTTGTAAACTAAAGGTACTGGCATATTCACCTGCTTCTAATAATCGTCGTCAATAAGTTGCTGCTCGAAAGCTTCATTCACGAACTCACTTCTGATTCTTAGATATGCAGCAGCTTTCTTTTTGCCGCTTTCAAGTATTTCGTCTTTTTTAATATCACTATGGTCTTTCATGAAGTGAAATAGCAAATCGGAAGTAAAGTGACACATAGCTATTGCCGGAATGCCTGTTTTGATTTGAAGCTTAATAATACGGTTCATGTACTTCTCCATAACTGCCTCGGCTTCCTCACGAATATGCTTACGAATAAAATCCACATCATCTTTGCTCTTTTCTATGGACATGCCTCTGAGAATATGTTCTCTCATGATTTCTGCTACTGCCTTATTATTTTTAGCAGCCAATTTTTTAATAGCCTCGTAGTCTTTCATTGTTAAGGTAGTGGTGACTTGAATTGTTTTTTCATTAGTCTTGGCTCTCATTTTGCTCTGCCTCCTGCTCATCGTTAGGTACTGTAAGCAGAAATATTGATTTTACAACGTTCTGCCTATATGGATACTGTATCGGTACTGTGCAATTAAGTGCTGTAAAATAAGGTTAAATCGAGTATTCGCACTGTACGCGCACAGTGCGAATACTGTACGATTGGGTTTTATACAGTGCCATATACTGTGGCTTACAATGCTCTCGTTGTCGGCTTTGCCGACAAGCTGTACAGGCTGGCACGTAGTGCTTTATTCCTGTCTCAACCCATAATCAGTTCGATTTTGTGTTTTTCTCTTGAGCTCAAGTGTGTTTTTTAACTTCGTAACAATTTGTTATGAAGTTAATTTTCGTTGATAGTGTTATTTGGTTTAATTTGGTTTAGCTTAAAATTGCAATCATGCTAGAGTGAACCATCTTGTGCAGAATAGTTCTTCATATTCGATGAACACTCTCATAAACTCTCTGGCAAACTTATATGTGCCGCTCTGCTCACTGTGCTTTTCACAAAACTCCCAAAAGGAAATTTTCTTAAAGAAAGCTGGTTGATTGCACCATCTAGCAAGGTCAACGTAAATTTTTCTGTATGGAGATTCAGCACACCTTTCAAACCTCGTTAAATATGGTATACACCCATATTTACCAAGAATATTAAGACGCTGAAACACACTGTATATATCGCTCAACCAAAAATCTTCATCGTATTTTCCAGCCCTATCATACCCGCAAAATACATAGAATTTTGGTATCTTGCTTGTGTACTTTCTCAATAACCTAATTTGACTTTCTATGATTTCACTATCATCAATGTTGTCAAAAGCAAATATGTAATCTCCATCATATTTGCTCTTAAAAAGAATCTCGCAATTTTCGTCTGTTAGCAACTTTACATCTAGCCCCTGCTTAAATTGAAATGGCTTTCCGGTTGATTGAAGTTCCAACAGAATCTCCTTCCAATTTGGACATGCAAGAAAGTTATCGTCTTGTAAGCATATCTTTTTTCTACGTACATCTAAAAACTCTTTTATTGGACTGTGTTGCAAAGATTCACTGCAATTTCGATTGACACAAAACCCGCACTTTCTAAAACAGCCCCTAGTTGCCATCCCTATGCTATAGTCTTGATAATAGGTAAATTCAGATTTCTTTGCCCCAGAATCAACACATTTCTTAATCCAATCATCGTATAAATGATAGTCCGGCATAATATGCTCTACTTCATATGGTAACAGCGGTGATTTATCGTAGAAAAAACCTGTGCCGCCATATACTACATTTTCACGCTTCAAAAGCTCATTGTTTGAATACCAGTCTGCGATTGTATTACATCTCTTATCCGTTTTATCTTTGGGTTCATAAGGTATCTCTGTAATTGTAAATACTTTTGATATATACACTTTGTCAAAGCTATCCAACTTGTCGTAGTCAGTCTTTAGGGATACTGTGCATCCATTTTGTTTGTGCCAAGCACATAGCTTCATGCAGACTAAGTTAGGAAAACGGTGTCTATTTTTCCCTACAATTTCAGCATCTATAATTGCAATATTCAAGAATCACCACCTCCACCATACTTTTGCTATACACAAAATCGGCTTGCTCCAGTCACAGTGGAACAAGCCGACTTCGGTAAAAACTATTGTCTCAATTCTGAAGTAACTTGAGTGCAATTATATTTTATAAGCTACATTTCATCCTCCCAAGCTTCTTCAACCATCTCAACATCCTCCGTAAAAGCTTCATCTAACCTTTCTTCATCCACAACATTTGAACTGCTTTCTTTACCGATATCCAGTTCGTTATTTACGCTAATCAACTCCTTTTGAGCTTCTTCAAGTTGTTCTGCCTGTTCAAAAGGCAAATCTACTTGAGTTTTGGTAGCTTCAAATTGATTCCTGGTATTGTTAAGCTGTTGTGTCGTGTCTTCAATGCGCTGCTCAATGCCGTTTAGAGCGTTTTCGATTCGAGTGATAGAGCCTACTTCACTATCGGATAGTTCAACTATATGCTTTACACTACCGATTAGAGCTACTTTTGGCGATTCTATGAGACTAACTTTAATCATAGGCACAATCTTAAATCCTTTATAGACACCTACCTCTTTATCTGCATATTTACCGTTCCCAGCAGCCTTTAGGAGCAATGCTCCAGCATCTTTTCTTTCATCATAGACATTTTTGCCAAGTATCATAGAAAATTCAACCGAAGTATTTTGATTGCGTAATACTAAATCTTGTTCTAAACCTTTGATATGGCTTTCAGTAGCAGCTATTTTTCTTGGATACTCTTTGATGATGTCATCCTGATTTTTGAATTTTTGTGCCGTGTACTGCCTTTCCAATACTCTTAGCCGCTGCACTTCTATTTCTAACTCCATCTTACGTTTTATTAGCGGATTACCTGTAGCAATAGACTTAACTTCCGCGTAATTCAAAACCAGTGCATCAATCTCATCCATGCTATTAGGCGATATTTTGCCGCTCATTACTTGAGAGATGTACTTTTGTTTAGTCTCAATTATCTGCCAGCTATAAGCATCAAAAGTACCTTTTGTGACATAGTTGTAAATGCCTACTTCGGCATTTGTATTACCTTGACGCACTATCCGACCAATGCGCTGCTCAAGGTCAGCAGGTCGCCAAGGACAATCGAGATTATGAAGTGCGACAAGCAGGCGCTGCGCATTTGTTCCTGTACCCATTTTATTGGTAGAGCCTATGAGTACACGGATTTTCCCACTACGCATTTGATTGAATATCTTTTCTTTGGCTTCGTTACTTTTTGCGTCATGTATAAATGCTATTTCTTCGAGTTTAACGCCTTTTGCGATAAGTTTATCTTTTATATCCTGATAGACAGTAAATTTATTGCTGTTTTCTTTTGGCGTAGACTGGTCGCAGAAAATCATTTGCGTCAACTTGTCTGCTTCCGTAGATTTATATATCTCAAAAACCTTGTCTACACATAAGTTAACCTTGCTGTTTGGATGATCTACAGCTTGTAGCTTGTCAAAGTCAATTCCAAGCTCGAAACGTGCATCAAGACTTCTAAAAGTGTTGATATCCAAACATCTCATGTCCAAAGCCCCAAGTTTGCCGTGGTTCGTTACCATGAGCATGTTGTATTCTTCGGGCTTTATATCTCTGTTGTTAATCTTCTCACTTAGCTCAACTAGAGCCTTTACCAGTTCTTTTTGTGCTTCACTGGCTTCTGCGTCAATAGTAATTGGTTTGCCTGTTGCCATCTCAGGAACAGGCAAATTTAACATATCAGGTGTCTTAATGTCAGCGCACATGCGAAATATATTCATCATCTGTGGCACATTTTGAAATTCACTAAAACGTTGTTTTGTACGGAATGTCTGTCCAGACGGCGCAAGTTCAACTTGAGAAACTGTCCGCCCAAAATTGGCTGCCCAATTATCAAAATGGTGGAGATTCTTTTCCCTAAGTGTATCTCTTATTAGATAAGACTTCATTGTATATAGCTCCACCATCGAATTACTTACAGGCGTTCCAGTAGCAAAAACCACGTTGCGAGGTGCATTGCTAACTTCGTTAATGTATTCCACTTTCAATTCCATGTCTTTAGTACGCTTGGTATCGCTTCTAGCTTGCAAGCCTGCTACTCTGGTCATCTTAGTAAAAATGTTCTTGTTTTTGTAGGCATGTGCCTCATCAGCAAAGAGAGCATCCGCTCCTGTATCTTCAAAAGTAAGTACATCATCTTTTTTCATTTCATTAATATTTTGAAGCTGTGCCTCTAACCTTTTGATAGATGCTTCAATCTGCTTTACGCTCCATTTGTTGTCTTGCCCTTCACAACGCTTTTGTAAGTTCAAGTCTTCGAGATAACTTCTTGCGCTATCTAGCTCAGCTTTCAATTTATTTTGTTGACGCTCAATTGACACAGGTATCTGACCAAATACACTTTGAGGTACAATAACAGCATCCCAATCTCCAGTTGCTATCTTCGCCATGAAGATTTTACGATTATCTTTTTTCAAATCATCTTTTGAGGCAGTGAGAATGTTTGCTGCTGGATACAATTCCATAAACTCGTTCGACCACTGATTGACGATATGGTTCGGTACTACAAAAAACGGTTTATTTACAATACCCATACGCTTCATTTCCATAGCAGCAGCAACCATTGTATAGGTTTTGCCCGCGCCAACACAATGAGCTAATAAGGTATTGCCACCAAATATAATCCGAGCTACACCATCTCTTTGATGCTTATTTAACCGTACTTCAGGATTCATACCCTCAAAGCGCAAGAAAGAGCCGTCATATTCTCGAACCTTTTCACTGTTAAAAAGCTTGTTGTACTTTGAAACAAGCTCTTCTCGGCGTTCAGGGCCTTCAAAAATCCATTTTCTAAAAGCTTCATTAAGGGTAGTCTGTCGCTCTTTTATGGCAATCGTTTCATCTCGGTTGAGAACACGTTTCTCTTTACCATTAACTATAATGGTATCCTTTATTTCAGGTTGCTGCTGATTCAACATGGTTTGCATCAAAGTATAGGCATCCATGCGGCTTGTACCATAAGTTTGCGATATTTCTATTTTGCTTTGACCAAAAACATGCTCTACATGCCACTTATTGTTTGTATTAGAGTATTCAACCTTCAATTGACTTTCTTGCCAATAATTTAGCTTAAATGTCTCAACCATGAATTGGTGATAGTATTTGGGGTCAATCCATATGTTTCCGATATTAACATTTATCTCGTGAGCTTGAAGAGGAGTGGGCTGAACAATCTCCAGCGCGGGTATGTTTTGTGCGTACAAATTCTTTAGGTCAATTCCGGCAAAAGTTTCTAAATGCACTTCCAAATCAGCATGCTGACGTGCAAAATTAAGTTTATCAACTACTTTACCTGAAAGAAATTCATCTGCTGTTTCCCAATTTTTATAAAGAATGTTCTCGCTATCACTGTCAATATCCAAGCTGTCCGATATAGGATTTTTGAATATAAGCCCCTGTAAGTCTCTTACGATTTCGTCGTATGACTTGCCCGACAAAATTTGCATATATCCTATATCGACTTTGCCTTTTTCATATAATGACGCCGCCAAAGCTTCTTCCGCGGTTTCAACTGATTCTATTTTTCTGTAAGGAGCAATTGTACGTTTATTGAAGATATGAGCTTTTTCTACATTACCATCATCGTCTATGCTTTCTAGGGCTGATAATAATGCAAAGTCAGCATCGTGCTTGAAAACTCCTTTGTTATACGCACTGTTAATGTTGTTGTACTTCTTTACAAAGCTGTCGTACAGTTTTCCAAGCTCATTTTGCGCTGATATAAGCTCATCATCTGAACAATCGTTCATCTGCAAATCAATGATATACCGTGTACTTTGCCTAAGCTCCATCATCGCTCTTAGCCTAGCTTCTTTGTTGGCTGATAAATCATCCACTGGAGTCATTACAGAGTTTTCACGGTAATATATCCTATCGTCAACCAACGTATAACAAAAGTTCTTTACAGCAGGGTCAGCCGGAAGAACATCTGCACTATCTTGAATATCTTCCAGATCTTCCAACGTAGCATAATCTCTCATAACATTTTGCGGAAGATGTCTCATAGTTCTTCGCAAAAGCTCATCGAGCGGAACATTTGAATAATCAGGTTTATCAACCCAATTTACTCGCGCCGCAATTTCTTCTGCCACATCTTCAAAACGACTATTAAATATATCATTATAAGCTGAAACCGCATCTTGATGATGATTAAAACCATCTGGCACGGGCATTTCTTCAACAACTGAAATATCAAAATACCCTTTTTCTTTTGCATACCTTTCAAAAGCTTCTAATGCTCTGTAGCCATAATAATTTAGAGTACCCCGATAATCATTACGCACTTCCCTAAAGCGACCCGTCAGCCACTCGTCTATATCTACCTCATTTTTAGGCTTTGAGAATGGTAATAGGGTCGTGCTTCGCTCGTTGCCGTACATATCAGAATAAGCCATTTCGCCAAGCATCATATGCGGGTTTTCAATAAAATACCTGTTCAAAGGAAGAACCGTATTACTACTGTCTTTCGGATGGCTTGTATTATATTGCCCAGTATATACCCAGCCCTCATTTGTTGCATCTACAATACCATCCCTCTTTTGTAAAAATAAAATATCTGTGGTTACTTCCGTACCTGCTGATTGCTTAAATGCAGTGTTGGGCAGACGAACAGCACCCAACAATTCGGCTCTTTCGGCTACATACTTTCGTAGACTGGTATTAGCTTTGTCCATAGTGCCGCTTGTTGTGATATAGGCTATTACACCGCCGGGACGCACTTTATCAAGAGATTTGGCAATGAAGTAGTCATGGATGAAGAAATTATGCTTATTGAACTTCGTATCATGAACCTTGTACGTACCAAAAGGTACATTACCCACCGCTACATCTACAAAGTTATCGGGTATATTCGCATTTTCAAAGCCAGACACTTCAATATTAGCTTGAGGGTATAGCTGTTTGGCAATACGCCCTGTTAGGCTATCTAGCTCCACACCATATAGCCTCGAATTATCTCTCATGGATTCTGGCATTGCGCCGAAGAAATAGCCTGTACCCATACTTGGTTCTAAAACCGTGCCACCTTTGAAACCTAGCCTTTCAAGTCCATCATACATAGCGCGTACAACTTCAATTGAGGTATAGTGGGCGTTCAGAGTAGAACCAGCAAGAGAGCTATGTTCACTCACTGTAACTACCTCTTTTAGCTGTTCATTTTCTCTTGCCCAGCTTTGATTTTCATAATCAAATGCTTGCGGTATGCCTCCAAAACCACTGTACTTAGCCAATACTACCTGTTCCTCTGGCGTGGCGTATCGTCCTTCATCTTCAATAGCTTTTAGGATTTTTATAGCTTCAAGATTTAGGTTGAATTTCGTTTTTCCGCTTGCCATTCCAATACTGCTTTCGTCTTGGATAATGAAGTTTGAGGTCATGTTTATTATAGGTATGGATGTTGGGGTATCTGTGCTGTTTACGCTTGATGTTTCTAGTTTTATAGCCACTTCTACCATTGTTTCGTCCCATTGCTTCTCACCTACCTCGTCGAGATTGACTTGTTGCGATGTAATAAAATTTGTATCAGTTGGTACTTCAGGAAATTCATGATGCACCTCTACACTTAAGCCTTTTTCCGAGAATTTGTTGATATATTCGTCCAGCTCACTAATTGGGAAACGGAACTTCGAAACAGTTTTAAACTCACTATCATGATTTACTGCAAACACGTTATTTGCTTTAGTTTCTCTGTCTACAACAACATAATAAAAGTCATCTATTCGGTAAAATCCAATTTTATCGCTATAATCCAATGCAATGCTTTGAAATTCCTCATCTTGAAAATTGATTTCTGCATCAAAATAAACTATAGAATCTGACCTATCAATTCCTTGAGAGCTAGACAAATGCAACTCAACATCTTCATGCCCGTGCCGAACAATCACATCAAAACCTTTTTCTGTAAGAACTTTCAGATAATCATCAAGACTATGATGCGGAACGCCTAGCATTGGAATACGCCCTGCAACCCCAACATCACGAGCAATCAAAGTAACATCTAAGGCTTCTGCCACAGCATGGGCTTTTTCGCCCAATACCTCATAAAAATCCCTCAATCTGTAAAACAGCACATGCCCATTATATTTATCTGATAGAGCTTGATAATCTTGCCACATAGGTGTGCCTTGATAAGTTGGTGCTTCAACAAACAATCGTTTTAGGTTGCCGCCTGATGAATACTCTAAAAAAGAGCTTGCGTCATCTGCAAGCTCTTTCTGGTGGTCTGTATCTCTTAACGTGATTTGTGTAATATCTGTTGGATAATTATTTCTTCCGCCCACTTGGTCTTGGCGTTCTCCCATTGAACTGTCTGCATGTAGTTCTCTTGAGGTCTTATGTTCTTCGCTTGGTATTGAATCTCTAAATCGCTCATCATCTTCCACGCTTCGCGTTGTGCTTGCAAAGCTGTTATTGCCCATATGCCCTCTTTTATTAGCTGAATTACTCGGCTCTGATGATTGTTCAGCATGTAATCCATCCATATCTTGCCGTACTTGTCCAAGTGAGCTTGCTCGTAAGCATCTTCTTCCTCCATCATCAACTGGCTGTTGGTCTGTATTGCTTCCATCCGCGATGTTATCGGGAAGTCTTCGCGGTTCTCGTAATCCACTATCAACATTTGTTCTACTGTATGTCCTGTTGCGAGTGTCTCCATCAGATTCTGATAATACACTTCCTTCTCCGGCTGGGACATTTTCAGATACTCCTTGAGCAGATACGTTATGTCGTTCATCTTCGGGTCTTCTAAGTAACTCAGCACTTCTTTGCCCATTTTGTCCATAATTACTAGCCTCCAATTCTTCTTTAACGCTATTATAAGCGTCATTTACGTACTCAATCGCTTGCCTTGCTAATATCTGATTTACATTACCCAGCACCGTAGCCGCTTCATTAGATGAAAACTTGTGCAAATGAGCAAAATATTGTGTATCCTCATTGCCAATTGGTTGGATATTAGAACGCTGGCACAAAATATAGGCTACACTTTCTTTTACTATTGCTTTGAAGCTCTCATCATTTAAAATCTGTGACTGTGTTGGTGTTAAATTTGTAATATTGCTTTTGATGTTTGCAGCAGCAACAATGTAAGCTATTCCGATATATCTCGAGATAATATGTGTAAAAGCCACGTCAAAGCTAATATTGTTATTTGGCATTCTCACTCCTAATGCCTCAAGTAAAGGAGACTTGGCTTCATCCGCAATAGATAATCCGATACGATAGACGAACTCCTTTCCATGTGTATCAGAAAGCTCAAAAACATTTTTATAATTATTGGGCTTTTTGCTATCAGGAATCCTAAAAGGACTTGTGCCTTTTATAACGCTTCTGCCAATCTTATGGTTGTTCCATTCTCGCATCATGCCAACGGCTTGTGCATCAGGCCGTTGAGCGTAGATAGAAAGAGATTCTGCCAAAGGATATTTGTACAACCTCGAACTAAAATCCAAGAATTTCTCATACTCTTCCTTGCTAGATGTTATACGTTGTAGTGTCTCTGTATTTTGGTTTTTCAGAGTTTGAACAAACTTCTTAACACTTTGCATATTCCTGATACACCTCCGTTTTTCAGACTGAATGTATGCGTTGCTAGAAAATCAATTATATTCCCTCCAAGCTGCCATCATCAGCCTTGTTTACATTTGCATAGTAGAAAGACAAGGCTTCAACAATGGTAGTCTGAATTTCTTCTTCTGTTTCATCATTCGTAAAGAATACATCCAAACTCTTTCTTTTTATGGTGACGTTATGCCTTGAGCTACTTTTTTTGAGTTTTTTCTTGCCTTCAAACATAGCTGTCATGGCTTCCACCGACCACTTACCACTCTTTGCAAGCTGCTTGAGAGCTTTGGCTTGCTTACAGGTTATCTTGACTTCGTTGTCGGTGATATAGGCATATACTTCTACTTGCTGTTCTTCGGAAAGATGTCCTAAATCAGAACCAGCCGTCCAAGGGATTTCTTCGTTGTCTACCATCTCCTTCATGGTATCTACTAGCTTATTAAGTTGAATATAGCGGTACACTGTCATACCATCAAGGTTATATGGTTTCCCGACAATATCCTTGCTCCCTGACTTCGTAACAATTTGTTCCGAAGTTCTGTTTTGCTTGTTATCTATGGCTTCATCAGGGCTTTCAAGTAGTTCGTTTATTTCTTTGATTAATAAATCAGTGCGCTTACCTTGATTTTTGGTTGCATTATAACGAGTGGCAAGCACCGCTGCTCTTTGAGAATAGGAAAGGTCAAAAAGCGACCTTTGAAGAAGGATAGTTTCTGTCACAATCAATTGAACATCATCTTCTGTTAAATCCCTTTTGATAACGCAAGGTAGATATTCCAGCCCTGCCAATACACTTGCCTTACGGCGATGGCGACCATCCAAAATTTCATAATCCGTATCACTCTCTGCTCCATCAACAACAAGAGGGCGTACAATTAGATTTTGCATGATGCCATTGGCTTCTATACTTGCAACCAAATCATCTAAACGATGTCCTTCATACATAGGAAGTGGCTGATTAAAATAGTTATGCAGATTATCAGTATGAATTCTATAAACTCTCTCTTTAGAATCACTTGGGTCGGTTGACTGAAACAAGCTATCTAAATTTTTGCTATTTTTATTACTTCCAAGATTGAAGCTCATGATTTCACCTCTAGCAATTCTCTAGCTACAGCCTCGTATGCCTTAGCTACAGCATTATTCTTTTCACCTATAATCGGAACTCCTTTGCTCTGATTATCACTAACCTTAACCGACTGCGGTATGCTGTTTTGAAAAACCTTTATTTTTTCGCCGGAATAAGCCGTCACCACTTCAACAACTTCTTTTTGGTGCTTGGAACGCTTGTCTACCATGGTGAATATAATGCCAGCTATCGCTAGTTCGTGATTTAGATTTGCTTTGACCATCGAAATAGTATCTATGAGGCCCGTTAACCCTTTCGCAGCATAGTATTGGCTTTGCACAGGAATAATGACTTCATCACAAGCAGTCAGAGCATTGATTGTAAGAATACCAAGAGATGGTAAGCAGTCTATTAGGATAAAATCATAGCGAAGCTTGTGCTTCTTCAGTACATTCTCCAAAATACTCTCACGGCACATTCTGTTCATAAGATGATTATCCATACCCGCCAACGAAATACTTGCAGGAATAAAATCTACACCATATGCCTGTAATATGTAATCTGTTGTTTCTTGAGTTTGTGGTGCAACTAAAAGGTCTTCGATTTTTCTTGTTTCAATTTCATCAGCATTGGAATATCCGAATCCCATAGTTAGATTAGCTTGTGGATCTAAGTCTACACATAATACTCTTTTACCAATGTTAACAAGTGCAACTGCAAGATTGATTGTCGTTGTTGTTTTACCAACACCACCCTTTTGGTTCACTATGGATATGATTCTGCACATATTCAGCACCTCCTAAAGAATTTTTTCGGCTTAAATTTTAGTCGAAAATGTTCAGCCAAAACCTCTACCCCTCTAATAAAATAGGACAGACATTTTCTCTCAATTACCTGACTAATCATCTCAAACAAAGTTTATAATAAATTTCTAAACCTTGTCATTTTGCATGAGTTGCATTTTTACTGAGATTTTCTGTCTATCCTATTATATATATGCCAGTTGGTATAATGCGGGCGTCAGGCGCGCTCGACTTGCTAGTGTGGTTGATAGCCCCCTTCGCAAGAAGACTTGCTTTCCCCGAAGAGAGCCTGCCGCTTGTGCTTATGCGCCTCGTGTCGTCATCCGCCGCGACAGGGCTGCTTATCGACATATTCGAGAACCACGGCCCTGACTCGTTCATCGGGCGGTTTGTGTCA